>OKWK01000628.1_pt1 | contig 11791 bp, 8 predicted proteins | sample 1607181 | NCBI WGS metagenome assembly OKWK01 (sample SAMN07501053, study PRJEB24779) | human gut metagenome | isolation source: stool | host: human infant | place: USA: Pittsburgh, PA
AGTGAGATTGCCTTTATGGATCCCCCGGGCCCTATACGACTATTAGGCCTTACCGTAAGTGGTCTCGATGAAGAGGTGCCTATGCAAGATAGTCTTTTCGAATCACCTAAAAATGAGACTGAAAATAAACTAGCTGGCGTATTAGATTCATTAGAATCTAAATTTGGTGAAACAGCCGTTATGAGTGGTGCATTATGGCAGCGCTTTCACGGAGACAATGGAACGCGTAGAAAACGATCGGAACTAAAGGCCGCAGTAGATGCACAATCTACTAATGAGGATGTGGAATCTAATAAAATGGATAAGGGCCTTGACCTAGATAAGAATGGTGATGTAGGCGACATTAACGAAGACATATAACTCGATACAATAGACTCATAAAGTTTATATTGAATACTTTCGCTAATATATTTATTCATGTTACAATATGGATATAGTGTTTAAAAATTACCGCAAGAGAGGTATAGATATGAGTTTATTTCGTGTAGCCATCCATTATGGCATCAATAGCAATGGCTTCTTGTCCTATGACACAGAAGCAAAAACAGTGTCCGTAGATTTACCTGAACAAGAGTGGGCTGATAAGGTTATCGCTTACTTGAACGACGAACATGCCATCGAGCATGCTACAGGTCTTGATACATATGAACGCTTGAACGTAAAACCATTAGAATCTTTAGATAACTTAAAATTAGCCTTAACACGCATGTGGGAAGCTATCGATGTACAAGTCGACTGGAGCCGTCCAGCATAAATTGACTGAAAACACCTTGTGATCTACACGTTGATGATAGAAGCAAGGTGTTTTTTATTTTGATAGAGAGATTTAGTTCGCATTTAAATATATAATGCCACAATTCTCATTTCGGTTCTTGTAAATGATATCGTGTATACAAGATTTATAAAGGTTTAGGGTTGTTCTGTTAAAAAAAATATGATATTCTAATTATAGATTAATGGATAATAATTATCCGTTAATAATATTTATCTTAATTGAGATGTATAATCTAAAAATTATGTAAAGTAAATTACTTTCATTTTGATCTCTAAGTAGGAGTTTGTAATATGAATAATGAAAAGAAACTAACAACCGCCTTTGGCGCTCCCGTACCAGATAATCGCAACTCTGCTACAGCAGGTAAACGTGGTCCTGTACTGATGCAAGATGTTTGGCTCATGGAGAAATTAGCTCATTTTGAGCGCGAAGTGATTCCTGAACGCCGCATGCATGCTAAAGGATCCGGTGCATTTGGTACTTTCACAGTAACTAACGATATTACAAAATATACGAAAGCAAAAATTTTCTCTGAAGTAGGCAAGCAAACGCCGTTATTCGTGCGTTTCTCCACCGTTGCTGGTGAGCGTGGTGCAGCCGATGCAGAACGCGACATTCGTGGCTTTGCCGTAAAATTTTATACGGAAGAAGGAAACTGGGACCTCGTAGGTAACAACACACCGGTATTCTTTATCCGCGATCCATTGCAATTCCCTGATTTGAACCGCGCTGTAAAACGGAATCCGAAAACAAATCTTCGCGATGCGACAGCAAACTGGGATTTCTGGACTAGCTTGCCAGAGGCGATCCACCAAGTAACAATCGTCATGAGTGACCGTGGTATTCCTAAATCTTACCGTACAATGCATGGTTTTGGCAGTCATACATACAGTCTTATCAACGAAAACGATGAGCGCGTATGGGTTAAATTCCATTGGATTTGCCAACAGCCGATTGAAAATCTTTCCGACGCTGAGGCGGCTAATGTGGTAGCTAGTGACCGTGAAAGTCACCAACGTGACCTCTTTGAGGCTATTGAAAAAGGTGATTTCCCTAAATGGAAATTATGCATCCAAGTGATGACGGAAGAACAAGCTGACAATATGCCATACAATCCATTCGACTTAACTAAAGTATGGTATCACGATGAGTTCCCATTGATTGAAGTTGGTGTGATGGAACTTAATCGCAACCCAGAAAATTATTTCCAAGATGTAGAACAAGCTGCATTTGCACCGACTACTATCGTTCCTGGTATCTCTTTCTCTCCTGATAGAATGCTTCAAGGTCGTTTGTTCTCCTATGCGGATGCGCAACGTTATCGTCTAGGAGCAAATTATTATCAAATCCCTGTTAATGCCGCTAAATGTCCTGTAAATATCTATCATCGCGATGGTCAAGGACGTATAGATGGAAACCATGGGTCTACAATTGGCTACGCACCAAATAGCTTTGGTGAATGGGCTGAACAACCGGAATTCAAAAATCCTCCTCTCGACGTATCTGGTCCAGCCTACCAATATGACTTCTATGAAGACGACTCTGACTTCTTTACACAACCAGGTAAATTGTTCCGCCTCATGAGCCCTGAACAACAACAAGCCTTGTTTGACAATACGGCAGCGGCTATGAATGGTGTACCTGATTTCATTAAAGAACGTCATGCAAAACATTGCTACCAATGTGATCCAGCTTATGGTGAAGGCATTGCTAAAGCATTGGGCATGAACATTGATTTTAGTGATGTGAAATAGTATTATAAATACTTTTTACATAACAGAGATACTCTCTCTGAATAACACTGACGATTAAAAGAACTTCCTTAAATTAAAACGAAGCCCCTCCTTGCTATGTAGCTCATAGTAAGGAGGGGCTTTTGTCATGTGAGTGTATTTAAATATTGCTAATCAAATTTCTTATTAGTTAAGTCCTGATACATAAGCTTAGCAATTTCATACTGCGGATCGCCGGCTTGTAATTGGTGTGATGGTAGTTTAAATACAGCTTCAGCCCTTTCGCTCTTCTTGATATCGATACCCTTTACATCTTCGGACCGACTTATGGAAATGGTATGTGTTGTTGGATTTATGAAGTACGCATTTACATCAATGCTGAAAGCTTTGTTTTCGTCTTTTCTCATGATTACACGTAGTATCATAGCTGAAATAGCAGTGGTACCATCTTTTTCACCTAATAGCTGCTTAGATGTGTAGTCCACATAATCTGCATAGACATAAATATCGCCTGGTTTTGCCTTGTCATAATCTTGTGTATAGGCCTCTACTAAACGCAAATCTAGTTGTCTGCCGAATGGTCTAGAGAACATTTCACTTTGTAATACGCGTGTTTCGCTTACCGGTGGATAGGACGGTATTGGTGTTAAACCTTTTAGCATATCTGTGCGTGTTTCGTCTTTTCTTTTAGCCTGACGTTCAGCAGTGACCTTGTCTAAGCGTTTACGCTCTTTTAATATGGCTTTTTCTTGTTCTTCTTTAGTTTTGTAAGTTTTTACGGATACAACACGGTTACCAGACATAGTCACCGTTGAATAGATGGGCTTATCTTTAGTAGGTTTTCCATTAGAAGCATCAAGCGTAGATTGCACCATAGCAGGTGTTGCGCTTTCGATAGATTTTTTTAACTCTGGAATATTAGAATAATCCATATCAACCACTGCAGTGTCTGTGCTTTCACTTGGCTGTACAGGTGTAGTCCCGTACGCAGATGATATAGCCAATACAGCTAATAGTGAACTGGTAATAATTGATCGTTTACATAGTTTCATTACATATACCTCTTTTGAATAAGAACTCTCTAATACTATCAACAGCTGTATTATAGCATAGTTATAGTGTAGATAGATTTAAAATATACAGATAGAATATAAATTTATAGAGGACTTTCGTATAACTATGTAGAATTACATTGTGTATTGTATGTATACAGAGAGCACATGTGGATAGGAGGCAATTATGAAACGTAGTAGTTTGGCATGGTATGTAGCGGTGGCTTGCTTTGGCGGCAGTCTTTGCGTAGGTTCTGTAGTGCAGGCGGATTCTCCGACGACGGTGAAAGCAAATCCTGTAGTTCCTACAGCGATGGTAACGCAGGTTCAATCAACTCAACCGACTAATAGTATAGTGGCTACGAATACGGTAGCTAATACGGTAGCTGCTAACAGTGAGCCAGCAAAAGCTGCAGTAGTACTAGATGAGCAGGCAGCACTGAAGCAAAAACAGCAGTACCAAGCCGAAACAGAAACAATGGGGCTCTTATGGATGCGCACCTCTGCAGAGTACAGAGCACTAGTGTATCAAGGGTACAATGTGGCGCTAAATCTTGTTAAGATGGCCGTTACTGATCCATCTCATCAAAGAAAACCTCTTGCCATCGTTCTTGATGCAGATGAAACTGTGGTGGATAATACAAAATTGATGGGTGAAAGCGTTGCTAATGGCAATGGTCGCTTCGATGCTCCTTGGTGGCGTCAAGCTGTGCATCAAGGTAAATCGCAAGCCATGCCTGGTGCTGTTGAGTTCCTAAATGAAGTACATAAACAAGGTGTTGAAATATTCTACGTTTCTAATCGCTATGCACCTGTTAACTATGATGCAACAGTACAAAACTTTAAGGAACTTGGCTTCCCATCCGTCGATAAAGAACATGTACTACTATTCGAAAAAGACTCTGACAAACAACCTCGCTTTGATGCGATTGCTAAAAAATATTATGTCGTTCTATACATGGGTGATAATGCCGGTGACTTCCCAATTGGTACAAAAGGTAAGACCTTAGCTGAAAGAAATGCTATCATCGATACTCATAAAGAGGACTTTGGTACTACCTTTGTGGTATTCCCGAACCCTGCCTACGGATCTTGGGTAAGTGCATTAGCAAAAGGCTATCAAAACCTCAGTCCAGAAGAACAAAAACAAGTGAACAACCAATACCTACAACAATAAGGATGTCTTGCGTATACTTTATTAAAAACGATATAATAAAGTATATATGCGTCTATAGCTCAACCGGAGAGAGCGTCAGTTTCCTAAACTGTAGGTTGGGGGTTCGATTCCCTCTAGGCGCACCAGTAGGATAGTGCAGCAGTTTCGCCTTAATACTCGTGAGAATCTATTAAGGTAGGGCCTTATGCCGAAATCAAAGGACACAATTTGTTTGTGTCCTTTTCCTTTTTTGATTATATTAAATTATTTTGTTATCGAGAAAATAATAGAGTGATAAAGGCTCTTTGATAAAAAATATAATAAATTGATGAATAAAAATTATAAAGTGTTGACATATAAGTAATACTGATATAATATGTAATTAGATTTTACCATAGCGAAAGGTTACAGAATCTACTAAAATAAGACTTTATGTCGAAATCACTACTTTAAGTAGTTATTAACAATAGTATATGTAAATTGAGTTAGTAGTACATATTACTAATGTTTTTTGTGTGAAATTTTGAGCACAGGTCTTATGATCTGTGCTCTTTTTATTTATGTTCTATTATAGCGAAAGCTTACAAAGGTGCTTAACTTCGTTGTTGAGGTTTTAGTACTTTGTAATTTTTCGCTATGATAAAACAGTTGGTATACAGAATCGGAAAGCAGTATGGTTTTAGTACTCTGTAATTTTTCGCTATGATAAAACATATATCACTAACTTTGATGTAACGATCTAGTTTTAGTACTCTGTAATTTTTCGCTATGATAAAACAAGGCAAGCCTACGCTTGTACCGGAAAGCGGTTTTAGTACTCTGTAATTTTTCGCTATGATAAAACTCTTTAATGCAGATGTAAATTGGTTTGAGCGTTTTAGTACTCTGTAATTTTTCGCTATGATAAAACCCATCAGACTCAACAGTACGCTCAATAACTGTTTTAGTACTCTGTAATTTTTCGCTATGATAAAACACTCTACCCCAGCTTTTCCATGTATTCGCCGTTTTAGTACTCTGTAATTTTTCGCTATGATAAAACTTTTTTCTGTAATTTTAAAGGCTGAAAATGGTTTTAGTACTCTGTAATTTTTCGCTATGATAAAACTCAATCGTGGTTAAGCCAAGAGCTTCTCTAGTTTTAGTACTCTGTAATTTTTCGCTATGATAAAACACCAATTCCATTCAATCTACTAAAACTGCTGTTTTAGTACTCTGTAATTTTTCGCTATGATAAAACAAAATACCGATGAACAAAAGATTGATGTATGTTTTAGTACTCTGTAATTTTTCGCTATGATAAAACGTCAACGCGCTTTACAAGAAGCTGCAGACTGTTTTAGTACTCTGTAATTTTTCGCTATGATAAAACCTGCACCAGTTCCAGTTCCACCACCGCCTTGTTTTAGTACTCTGTAATTTTTCGCTATGATAAAACTAATGCTAATATAGGTACACAATCTGTCCCGTTTTAGTACTCTGTAATTTTTCGCTATGATAAAACTAGCCACACTATTATTTATATTATTCTATTGTTTTAGTACTCTGTAATTTTCGCTTAAAATATAATTAAGAATGTCCACTTACACAAGGTTTTAGTATTTTGTGATCGTTGCTTATGATAAATCTAAAATAATAGAAGATAATAATTTTTCTAATTATTATAATTTTATGTATTAAATAGAATTAATGATTCTTAGGGGAGGGTATATATGGGATATATACTAGGATTAGATATAGGGGTTGCTTCTGTTGGTTATGCAATTATTGATCAAAACTATAATGTTCTAATTAATGGGGTAAGATTATTTCGAGAAGGGACGGCAGAAGAGAATGTAGCACGTAGAGGGTTCAGAAGTAGTCGTAGAGGTGTGAGGCGGAGTCATCATAGATTGGCGCGATTAAAAGAACTCTTGACAAATGTACTAGGGGTAAGTGGAGATCAATCTTATACAAATCTTTATGAAATTAGAGCTAGAGGGCTTAATAATAAACTTTCACCTGATGAGTTGATTGCTGCTATCATTCAACTGGCTAAACATAGAGGCATATTTTATTTAAGTCCGGAAGATCTTGCTACTGAAGATGGTAGTGGTCAAAGCTCGGCCGATATTATCAGAACCAATGAGTATAAACTTAAGGAAGGCGTATATCCTTGTCATGTTCAGTTAGAGAAGTTAAATACTACAGGAATAGTACGTGGTATTGAAAATAAGTTTACTCATGAATCATATCGTAATGAATTAATTAAGCTACTTGAAGTTCAATCCGAATTTTATCCTAAATTAAAAGGGATAATAAATGATATTTTATGTATATATGATTCTAAACGTGAATATTATGAGGGGCCTGGTAGTTATAAAAGTCCTACACCCTATGGGCGTTACCAATTAGATGAAAATGGTAATGTCATTAAGATTAATTTGATTGATAAAATGCGTGGCAGGTGTACATATTTTCCAAATGAATTAAGAGCACCCAAATGGAGCTATAGTGCATGCTTATTTAATTTGTTAAATGATCTAAATAATTTAACGATTCAAGGTGTGAAGATAGCTGAAGATCAGAAACAAGAGCTGATTAGTGAGTATGTAAATAAAGGTAAATCAGTAACAATTCCTGCTATTGCAAAAGTATGCGGTGTTAAAAAGGAAGATATTTTTGGCTTTAGAATAGATAAGTCGGAAAAACCAATTTTTACAAAATTTGAAGGTTACAATGAGTTATTAAAAATTGCAAAATTTGTAAACGAAGAAGCTACAATTGAAGGTAATACACAATTAGTAGATGGTATATCTGAAATTCTAACTAAAGAAAAAAGTATAGAAGTTCGTGAAAGAAAACTAGTAGATGATTTAAAATTATCTACTAGTTTAGCTAAAGAAATTGCAAAATTGGGAGGTTTTACTACATATCATTCTTTATCATTTAAGGCTATTAATTTAATCTTAGATGATTTATTGAGAACTAGTAAGAACCAAATGGAATTATATACTGAAGCAGGTATAAAGCCATACAATCATAACTTTTCACAGAACAATCAGTTATGTGCTAATTTATCTGATTGGATTGTATCACCTGTTGTTAAACGCTCTATTAATGAGACTATTAAGGTGTTTAATGCACTGCGTAAATATCTTAAAACTCAAAGCGGTGATGATGCCGAGTTTAGTGATGTAGTAGTAGAGCTGGCACGAGAAAAGAATAGCCAAGAGAAGAAAGACTTGATTAAGAAAATTCAAAAGGCTAATGAGGAAAAACGCTATAAAATCATGGAACTTGTTGAAAATAGGAAGCTTACGCGTGCAGAGTTTGAACGTATTAGTTTATTGTTAGAACAGGATTTTAAATGCGCATATTCATTAAAGCCTATAGAGTTATCTGATGTATTTAAAGCCGGCATTTTAGAAGTTGATCATATTATTCCTTTATCTATATCTCTAAGTGATGCTCAGTCTAATAAAATTCTTGTTTATCAGCGAGAAAATCAAGCGAAAGGACAACGGTCACCATTCCAATACTTTAGTAGTGGTAAAACAAAAATAACCTTTGAAAGATTTAAAGAATATGTTACTAAAAACTCGAATTTTAGTAATGCTAAGAAGAGAAATTTACTATATCTTGGAAATCCAGTTGAAGATATGAAAGGCTTTATTGATCGAAATTTGGTCGATACACGTTATGCATCTCGTGAAACCTATAATTTATTAAAATCATTTTTTACTTATCATAATATAAATACCAAGATTAAAGTTATAAATGGTTCTGCTACAAGTTATTTTAGAAAAAAAGCATATCTATCAAAAAATAGAGAAGAAACCTATGCCCATCATGCACAAGATGCTATGATTATTGCTGGTTTTGCTAACACGAAATTGATGAAGTTTTTCTCAAAAATAGGTGCCTTTTCTGAAAGTTTGAATCATAAGGACTCTATTGTAGAAGTAGATGGCAATATTATTAATTCAGAAACAGGAGAGGTACTAGAACAAGAGTTATTTGATAAATCAGAGAATATATCTAACTATATTCAGTTTTTAAAACGTATTGAAAGTATAGAACCGTTATATTCTCATAAGGTGGATCGTAAACCCAATAGAACTTTATATGATCAGCAGATAAAAGCGACTCGAAGCTTTGTTGAAGATAATAAAGAAGTAACCTATATTATTACTAAATATAGTGATATCTATAATACAGAAAAAGGGAATTCTGGGGCCAAATTAAAAAAACGTATTTTAGAATCTCCAGAGGACTTGTTAATGTATCATCATGATCCTAAAACTTTTGAGATTTTTCTAAAGATTGTAGAACAATATGGAGACGAAGATAATCCATTTGCAGCTTATAAAGAGGATCATGGTCCAATTCGTAAATATTCAAAAAAAGGCAATGGTCCAATTATTGAGTCGATTAAGTTCAGAGAGAAACAATTAGGTTCTCATCGTATTAATACAAAACAAGATGGACATAATAAATCGGTATTTTTAAAAATAAAAAGTTTACGTACTGATATATATCAAGACGGAGAAAACTATCTAGTGCTTAATGTTCCATATGATATGGTTCGTTGTCTAAATGGTAGATATATAATTGATCAAGACAAATATTTTAAAGCAAAACAGTCTCAAAAAATTCCTGATTCTGCTAGGTTTGTAACGTCTTTATATCGGGGGGACTATATAACTTATGAAGAAAATGGCGAAACCGTAGAATGTATTTTTAAAATTATTAATAATGAGAAGACTCATAGAATAGAGATCTCTTATGTGAATCGGCCAACCGATAAACAAGTTATGAAGGCTATAAAGACAAGTATTAAAAACTTGACTAAATATAATGTTGATGTATTGGGTAATAAATATAAAGTTACAGATGAAAAACTAGAGTTTGATGTTACGATTTAATGTTGCAGGGAGAGCACCAATTCGTACACAGTTTGTTTAATCGTAGACTATTTGAAAAAGAATATAAGGAAATAAGTGACTTATTTTTTACTAAATAAGCTTGACTAGAAAGTATTGTATAAAGAAGGTATACAGCTTTTATAAGTTGTATGCCTTCTTTTTTGTATTATCTTGCAATTCTTATGAGCTAGACTTATAATATTAGAGTAATATTCATATTTTATTCATATTTTGAAAATGAATAGTGTATAGAGGGGTACAATAAGATTCAAGTTCCATTAGATAGGTTTGAATCTTTTTTTAGGTTTATTGTTTGTGTTGTCTTAAAAGGGGGAAACGAAATGAAAAAAGAATTACTGTTAACGGCTATGATTACCGCAGGTATTACTACAACAGCACTTGCAGCATCCAACTTAGATATTAGTGCTACCACTGCTGCGCCATTAAGTATGCAGAATTCCATTGCTTATGGTGGAAATAACAAAGTTGAGAATGGTATGTTCTCTCCTGTAAATAATATATTGCTCGGTGGTGACAATAATACAGTTCGACCTTCTGCTTCTAATAGTATCACCTCTGGAATGAATAATACTGCATCTGGTCCGGGCAGTATCGTAGCAGGTTGGTATAATACAAACTCTGCTACTCACAGCTTGGTAGTAGGTACTAGCAATACTGTTGGTGGTACTAATAATATCGTAGGCGGCTTTGGCCATGCCAATAATGACAATGCGATTAATTCTTTATTAGTTGGTTCATATAATAGTATTGACGGACAAAACTCGGTGGCTTTAGGTAAGAATAATACCATTAAAGGTAATAATGCTTTGGTAGGTGGTACTGGTGCTAAGGTTCAAGGTAATAATGCTATCGCCTTTGGTGATACTGCGAAAGCAACATCCGATGATGCGTATGCCATTGGTCGTAAAGCAGAAGCAACTGCTCTAAATACAGTTGCTATTGGTAATAATGCAAAGGCCAATAACATTATGGGCACAGCGATTGGCTATAATGCAAAAGCAAAAAATGATTACGCTACAGCAGTAGGTTATAGCTCCACAGGTTCTGGTAATCAGTCCTCTGCATTTGGTTTCAATTCGGAAGCAACTGCTATGAATACAACTGCAGTGGGATCTTATGCAAATGCTAGCGGTGCGTATTCTACCGCATTGGGCTTTAAAACTGCAGCTTCTAATGAGGACTCTGTAGCATTAGGCAACTATTCTACTAGTGCTGGTAAAAGTGCCTTTGCTGCTGGTACATTAGCTAACGCAGCAGAAAAGGACTCTTTAGCAATCGGTCATAGCGCAACTACAACAAAGGAAAATGGCATCGCTATCGGTACAAATGCGATGGCTGCAACAGATAACAGCATTGCACTTGGGGCTAAGTCTGTTACTGACACAGCTGTATCTACTAGTTCCGGTGTTATCGGCGGCAGAACATATAGTTTTGCTGGTGGAAATGCAGTTGGTACATTGAGCATTGGTGATAGTGGTGCAGAACGTACCATTACAAATGTAGCAGCAGGTCGTGTATCTGCTACATCTACTGATGCAGTCAATGGATCTCAATTACACGCTATTAAAGATTTAGTAGATAATCATGAAAACCGTATCACTACCATAGAAGGTGATATTAATACGTTAAATAATCGTATTATTAATGGTGGCGCGAATAGCTTGAATGAAGCTAAAGCGTATACGGATCAACAAGTATCTAGCGTAGCAGCGGCTTCTGCAGCGCTTGCTGGCTTGCATCCATTAGATTTCGATAAACATGATAAATGGTCCTACTCCGTTGGCTTTGGTAATTATAAAAATGCTAATGCAGCAGCTTTAGGTGCCTTCTATCGCCCTAATAAAAACACAATGTTTAATGCTGCTACTACCGTTGGTAATGGTCGTAATACAATTAGCTTAGGTGCTAATTTCAAATTTGGTAAAAGCTCCGAAGAGGTAACTACTGAAGATGCGGCACAACTCAAGAAAGATATGAAAGACCTATCTGAAAAGTATAATGAATTAGCACAAAAATATAATGAATTGGCAGCTAAATTAGGATCTAAATAAATTAGAATCTAAATAAGAATGTAAATGATACTCTAAGAATGTACAAAAATGATGATATAAGAATGTACAATTTTAATTGTATCACCGATACTATAG
>OKWK01000629.1_pt1 | contig 11777 bp, 14 predicted proteins | sample 1607181 | NCBI WGS metagenome assembly OKWK01 (sample SAMN07501053, study PRJEB24779) | human gut metagenome | isolation source: stool | host: human infant | place: USA: Pittsburgh, PA
CCCGCCAGGCAGCAGCCCAGGCCCAGGCACACAGCACCCAGACCCGCCAGCACCGCCGCTACGCCCGCGACGCCGAGACGGCCCAGGCCCGCCGCGCCATCCTCGCCCAGGCCATGGCAGCCCTACACACGACAAGGAGCATGTGATGGAGCAGAGGTTCTACACCCCTGAGCAGATGGCTGACCTATGCGGCCTGAGCGTGGACCAACTGGCCAAACTGCGTCAGCGCAGGAGCGGGCCGCCGTGGGTCACGATGGGCCGGGCAGTGCGCTACCCCGCTGAGGCCCTGCGGGCCTGGACACTGGCCCAGGCCCGCGCCTCAGTGCGGGCGGTGGGTGAGGTCACCACCATCACCAGGACGCAGCCGTGACCCGCCAGTGGTCAGGGCACTACGCACAACGCGTGCTGGCCTGGCTGTGGAGCACCAGCCCGCACCTGTGCTCACTGTGCGGCCAGCCCATCACAGCCGGACCCGGCGCGCGCCTGGCCGACGGCAGACGCGACCCCATGCGCGCATCAGTGGACCACACGCTAGCCCGCTCCAGGGGAGGCAGCGACAGCCCCGCCAACCTGCGATTAGCGCACCTGTCATGCAACAGCGCGAAGGGCGCACGCGCTGCGACGTCCCGCGCCCGTCGCGTCATCGATCAGCGCGCTTTTTTCTCAGCGTGAGACCATGGGACACCCCGCGCCAGCCTGTCCTTCTCCCCCCGGTACCACACAAAAAACGTCCAAAACCCCGGAATCGCAACGAAAGAACGCAAAGCCATGACGAATGAGCCGACCCTGCCAGGCCTGGAGCCACCAGCCCCCGCTAAGAGCGCCATCGAAGAGGCCTGCGACGCCTGGCTGACCGACCTGGACGCAGAAAACGGCCTCACGCCACTGCGCCGCTTCCTGGGCGAGATCATCCGCTCACAGACACACGTCGTCGCAGTCGGCGCGGGTAGCGCCAAGACCTCAGCGGTCAACGCCATCCCCAACGTCCTGGCCTGCATCCAGGCGATGAAACTCGACGCCGGCGACCAGCGCAAGGCCGACCAGTTTCAGGCCATCATCGCGGAGATGAGGGGCGCGCGGTGAGCGTCACCGCCCGCCACCTCACCGCCCGTAACCCCGACCTGGACAGTGACGGGGCCGCTATCGGCGTCATGGCCCGCGCCCTAGGTACACCCCTCATGCCCTGGCAGCAGCAGGTCGTGGACGTCGCCACCGAGCACCACCCCACCCAGCCCGGCGCGTGGCGCTATCCCATCGTCGTGCTCACCATCCCCCGACAGTCCGGCAAGACCACCTTGCTACGCGCCCTCATGGCGCAGCGTGCCCTCATGACCGACGGGCTACAGGCGTTCTACACGGCCCAGACCGGCAAGGACGCCCGCGTGCGATGGCGCGAACTCGTGTCCGCTGTCGATAACGGGCCCCTGTCCGACGTCGTGACCGTGCGACGCTCCCAGGGGTCGGAGGCCCTGACCTTCGCCACCTCGGGCGGCACGGTCGCGCCGTTCGCACCCACCCCCAAGTCTCTGCACGGATACACCCCCAACCTCGTGTGCATCGATGAGGCGTTCTCCTTCGACGCCACGCAGGGAGCGGACCTCATGGGCGCGGTCGTGCCCGCGCAGCAGACCCTCATCGACCGGCAGCTGTGGATCGTGTCAACCGCCGGTGACGCCCGCTCACAGTGGCTGCGCGAGTGGGTGGACCGAGGCCGCGAGGCCGTGCGCGACCCCGCCGCCTCCGTCTGCTACGCCGACTGGGGGTGCCCCGACGACGCCGACCCCTTCGACCCCACACTCTGGCCGACATGGCACCCCGCCGTCGGACACACCACCACACCCCAGGCCCTGGCCGACGCCGCCTCCTCCCTACCGAGGGGGGAGTTCATCCGCGCCTACGGCAACCAGTGGACCCAGGCCACGGAGACCGTCATCGACGCCGACGACCTAGCCGCCTGCATAGCCGACCAGACACCAACCGACCCAGCGGACACCGCCCTAGGCTACGAGGTCGCCCCGGACAGGTCCGCCGCCGCTGTCTGGGCCGCCTGGACCGGCCCAGACGGGCGCACCTGCCTACGCCCCTACCTCGCCCGTCCCGGCACCGCGTGGCTAGTCGATGCCCTGGCCGCCGCTGAGCGCGCCGGGCACACCCTGTGGGCTGACGACGGCGGCACCACCCGCGCCCTGACCGACCAGGCCAGGCAGGCAGGCGTCACCGTCACCACGCTCACCACCCGCGACCTGGCAGCAGCCACCGGAAACCTCATCCAGGCCGTGGCCGAGCACCGCATCACCCGGCCCGGCGGCGACGGGCTAGACCAGGACGCAGCAGCAGCCACCACCCGCCTCCTGTCCGGCGCGCCCGTCTGGGACCGCACCGGATCAACCCAGCCCATCCACCACCTCATCGCCGCCACCGTCGCCATGTGGGGGACGGCCCACAAGTCAGGCTTCTGGACCCTGCCCTAACCGTCCCCTACCGGCCACCACTGACCACCACTGACCACAACCCCGCCCCGATCCTGGCCACCCAGCGCAGCCCGCGACCACCATCGCGCACATGGGGATTACGCAACGAGCCTTCCGGCTCCTGACCAGGAGCGCCGACACGGCGCTAGCCACGCAGTACCCCGGCATCATCCCGCCCGCCCGCCTCGCCTCCAGCGCCGACCCGCGCGGCCTGGCCGCCGTCTACCGCGCCGTCCAGGTCCTGACCACCGCCTGTATGCAGATGCCCATGACCGTCGAGCGGTGGGGCTCACGCATGGACACACCGCCCTCCCTGGTCGCCACCCCCGACCCACGCATGAGCGCCTCCCAGTGGGTCACCCACATGGTCGCCTCGCTCGCCCTGCACGGCAACGCCTACGCCCTGGCAGAGCGCGACCAGGGCGGGGCCGTCCTCGCCCTGCGCCCCCTGACCCCCACCACCGTGTTCCTCACCCAGGACCCGGCCACCCACCGGCTGAGGTTCTACATCGAGGGTGCCGCCGTCTCCGCCGACGACGTGCTGCACGCCCACCTCCAGCCGCTCACGCCCGGCGAGCCCATCGGACTCGGGCCCGTCCAGGCCGGGCGCGCCGACCTCGACGGCGCACGCCGCGTGCGCGACTACTCCAGCCAGTGGTTCGACGGCACCGGCGAGCCCGCCGGCATCCTGTCCTCCCCGTCCGCCACCTTCGAGCAGGCCCTAGCCACCCGCAACGCCTGGAACGGCCTCACCAAAGACGGGGAGAAGAGCGACACCACCCCCAACCCCTCCCGCGTCAAGGTCCTGCCTACCGGCTTCACCTACACGCCCCTGCACATCAGCCCGGCAGACGCCCAGTGGGTCGAGGCACAGGAGTTCAACACCGTCCAGGCCGCCCGCCTGTTCGGCATCCCCTCCTCCCTCATGATGGTCAACCCCACCGGCGGCTCAACCACCTACGCCAACATTCAGGACGAGTGGCTTAACTTCATCCGCTTCACCCTCATGGCCTACCTGCGCCCCATCGAGGACGCCATGACCGCGTTCACCTCCCACGGCCAGACCGTGCGCTTCAACCTCGACGCCCTCATGCGGCCAGCCACCGCCGCCCGCTACGCAGCCCACGCCCAGGCACTCAAGGCCGGATTCCTCACCGTCAACGAGGTCCGCGCCCTAGAGGGCCGCCCACCCCTCACGCAGGAGCAGTCATGAGCCTTATCCGCCGCGACGTCCCCGTCTCACTGACCACCCGCCAGGCCACCACCGACGAGGCAGGCACTACCTCCCGCGTCATCGAGGGCGTAGCCGTTCCCCTGTCCGAGCCCACCACCATCATTCCCGGCTACCGCGAGCAGATCGCCCCCGGTGCCGTAGACCTAGCCTCCCCCGTCGCCCTGTTCTACCGGCACGGTGAGCCTATCGGCGTGGTCACCCGCCTGTGGGAGGAGGCCGACGCCCTGCGTTTCGAGGCCACCGTCTCAGACACCGCGCTTGGACGCGACGCCTACACCCTCGCCCGCGACGGTGCCATCAGGAGCGCCTCCATTGGCTTCTACGAGCGCGAGTGGGCCGACTCCGTGGACGACGACGGTAGCGACCTGCGCACACAGACCCGCATCGACCTGCGCGAGATCAGCCTCGTACCCGTACCCGCATACGAGGGCGCACAGATCACCAACGTCCGCCACCACACCGACACCGACACCGACCCGAAGGGAACCACCCCCATGTCTGACCTCTCCCAGAGCATCGAGACCATCGAACGCGCCATGGACGACAACGCCCAGGCCCTCGACACCCTCACCCGCCGCCTGTCCCTCCTGGAGAACGCCACCCCCGCCGCCCCCGCCACGACCCCGGACCAGCGCAGCGCCGGCCACCTCCTGCGCGCCGCCGTCACCGGCGACGACACCGCCCGCGCCGCCATCGCCCCCCTGGTAGGCCGCGCACCCGGCACCACCACCAGCGCAGATGCCCGCTACACCGAGCCCACGTTCGTTAAGGACCTGACCCGCCTGGTCACCGTGCTCAACCCGCTGGCCTCCCTGTTCGCCACCGGCACCCTGCCCGCCGAGGGCAACACCCTGGAGTTCGCGCAACTCAAGACCAACACCACCAAGGTCGCCCGCCAGGCCGCTGAGGGCGACGCCCTGCCCACCGGCACCGTGGCCACCGAGACCAAGACCGCCACCATCTCCACCTACGGCGGTGCCGCCACCCTGTCCCGCCAGGCCATCGAGCGCACCCGCTCCAACATCCTCGACCTCCAGCTGCGAGCCCTGACCATGGCAGCAGCCCAGTCACAGGCCGCCGCCTTCGCCGACTTCTACCGCACCACGGTGGCAGGCCAGGCCTCCCGCGCCATCACCACCGCCAAGGCCGGGGGTCTGGACTGGAAGAGCCTGCTTCACATGCTCCTGGACGCCCGCGCCGCCTACCGCGACGTCGCCCTGCCCCTGGACGGCCTCATCGTGGACCGGCCCACCTTCGAGGCCGTCGCAGGCATGACCGACACCGCCGGTCGGCCCATCCTCGCCCCCACCGGCACCGCCTCCGTCAACGGCGTGGGCACCATGAACGCCACCGGCACCCTCGCCACCGCCGACCTGCACGGCCTGCACATCGTGTGCGACGACCTCACCGGCTCCCTCGGTGACGGCATCGTGGGAGCCTTCTACTCCCGCGACGCGCTGCGCACCTACTCCTCTGGCCTGGTCTCCCTCCAGGACGCCAGCGTTCTGGACCTGACCAACGCCTTCAGCGTGTACTACTACGCCGCCTTCGCCGACGAGATTCCCACCGGCCTGGTCCCCCTGAAGATGGGTGCCTGACATGGAGGAGGCAGCGACCCCAACCTCGGACAGCCTGGCCCAGGCCCTGGCGCAGTACGTGTCAGCAGACCACACCGATCCCTACCTGCGCTCCTGCGCTGACGAGGCGATCGCCCTGGTCACCGTCCACTGCGGCCAGGCCATCGGCAGCGTGCCCGCCTCCGTCCTGGGCCGGGCCTGCCTGGAGGTCGCCGCCAGCCTCTACCACCACCGAACGGCCCTGGCCGGCGTGACCGGGTTCGAGGACACCGACATTAGCCCGGTACCCACGCCCGCGCCACGAAACCCGATGCTGGGTGCCTACCCGCTGCTACGCCCGTGGCTGGGAGTAGGCATCGCATGAGGCTTCACCCGTGGGCTGCCACCCAGGCCCTCATCGACGACCTGGCCGGTACCGGCCTGACCATCACCACCGACGCCGCCCAGGCCACCGCCACCGTACTGACCGGACGCGCCGCCGTCGTCCTGTCAGCCCCACGTGTGGACGCCGACGACTACGCCGCCGCCCGCTACACCTGGCGCGTGGCAGTCATCGGTGCCCCCGTCCGCGACGAGGCCGCCGCCGGCACCGCCCTGGACCAGGCCTTGACCGCCATCGCCTCCACCCCCGACCTGGAGACATCCGACGCGGAGCCCGTCACCTGGGCCGGCACACAGACCGCCTCCGCCCCCGCCTACCTCCTGACCGTCACCCGCCGCTACCCCACCACCTGAAAGGACCCAGCATCATGGCAGAGACACTAGGACAGCCGATCTCCCAGAACCTCGGACCCGGCTCACTGAAGTTCGGTGCCGCAGGCTCCGAACGCGAGTTCGCGGCCTCCACCACCAAGACCGAGTTCAAGCCCGAGTACAAGACCGAGGACCCCGTGCCCCTCCTGTCCGGGGACTCCTACGTTCCCGAGGGCGAGTGGGGCGGAAGCGTCGAGGGTGAGTTCTATCAGGAGTACTCCATGGCCGGCCTGGTCGCCTGGACCTACGACAACGCCGGCCAGACCCTCCCCTTCATCTTCCGCCCCAACAACAAGGGTGCCCTCGCCTTCAAGGGCAAGTGCGTCATCTCCCCGGTGTCCGTGGGTGGCGACGCCGGCAAGTCCAACACCGCGTCATTTTCTTTCACGCTGGTGGGCAAGCCTGAGCACTACGACGCCGCCAAAGCGGGAGCCTGAGCGTGGCCGGCCCCGACCGGTCCGCCGGAACCGTCCAGGTCCAGGGCCTGCGCCAGCTGCGCCGCACCATGCGACAGGCCGGCGACGACCTGAGCGACCTCAAGCGGATCAACCGGGAGGTGGCCGACATCGTCACCGGTGCCGCCGAGGGGCGCGTGCCCACGCTCACCGGGGCGCTGGCCGCCTCGGTACGCGGCGCCGGAACCAAGACCGCCGCCATCGTCCGCGCAGGCCGCGCCCGCGTGCCCTACGCCGGCGTCATTCACTGGGGCCGCCACTACTGGCCCCGCAAGGGCCACCCGCGCGCCGTACCCAGCCAGGTCGAGGCCCGCCCGTTCCTGTCCGACGCCGCCACCTCCACCGAATCCACATGGGTGGGGCGCTTCGAGGACGAGATCCAGAAAATCCTAGAAACCATCGGAGGAAAATAATGAGGAAGACCTACGTCGATATTGAACTCGCTGACGGGACCGTGCACGAGGGGATCCGCATCATCTTCAACGACAAGGAGCGCGCCGAGCAGATCGCGCGCGACAACGAAATCCTGCTGGCCGATGGCCCCAAAGTCCTCGGACTGCTGGCCTTCGCCGCCGCCACCCGCACCGGTGTCGTGGTGGCTGAGAACCTGAAGGAGTGGCGCTCACAGGTCATCGATATCGCCGCCTCCGAGACTGAGCCTGACGACACGGCGGACCCTACATCGGCGCTCCTGGAAGCGCCGTCTATGCCCTGACCGTGCTGGCCATGCGCACCGGCATACCGCCTGCCGCGTGGCTCGCAGACGATCCCGCATACCTAGAGACAGCCCTAGCGATCCTGGAAGAGGAGGCAACCCGTGGCTAAAACAGCGATTCTGTCTATCCGTATCCTCTCCGACGCCAAGGACGCCATTAAGGGCCTAGGCGAGGCGGGCGACAAGGCCGGCGGCTTCGGCAAGATGCTGGGAGGCATCGGGCCGGGTGCCCTGGCCGTCGGCGGTGCCGTCGTGACCGGTATCGCCGCCACCGGCAAGGCCTTGTACGACCTCGGGAGCGTCTTCGACGACGTTGAGGACACTATTAGGGTGGGTACCGGTGCCACCGGCGACGCCCTCCAGGGGCTGGTTGACGACGCTCACGCCGTCGCCACGAGCGTGCCCACCTCCTTCGAGCAGGCCGGCACAGTCGTCGCCGACCTCAACACGCGGCTGGGCCTGTCCGGGGACACTCTCCAGACGGTCGCCTCCCAGTACCTGGAGGCCGGTCGCATCCTGGGCGAGGACGTGGACATCAGCGCCACGACGGCGGCGTTCAGTGCGTTCGGCATCGAAGGCGAGAACGTCAGCGGCGCGATGGATGACCTGTTCAGGGTCTCCCAGGCCACCGGCGTGGGCATGAACGACCTCGCCGGTAGCGCCCAGAACAACGCGCTGGCCCTGCAGGAGATGGGGTTCACCTTCGAGGACTCTATCGCCCTGGTCGGTGGGCTGGACAAGGCGGGCGTGGACGCCGACGGCACCCTCAACGCCATGCGCAAGGGCATGCTCAACCTCGCGCAGCCCGGTGAGGATATGCAGGTCGCGTTCGAGCGCGTCACCGGCGAGTTGCAGGGCTATATCGACGCCGGTGACACCGCCGCCGCCCTGGACCTGGCAGGGACCGTGTTCGGCACCAGGGGGGCGGCCCAGATGGTTCAGGCCCTGCAGACTGGCGCGCTGTCCATGGACGACTTGACCGGCGCCGCAGGAGTCACCGGCGACACGATCCTAGGCGTCGGCCAGGACACTCAGGACGCCGCCGAGAAGTGGACGATCCTGAAGAACAAGGGCATGGAGGCCCTAGAGCCCCTGGCAAGCGCGGTGTTCGGGTTCGCCGGTGACGCCCTGGGCGGCCTGGTTGACTGGATTGACTCCGTGGACTGGACCCCGCTCACCGACGGCATGACAGCCATTGGTGACGCCGCCGCCGACTTCGGGGAGTGGATTGCAGGCCTGGACCTGTCCAGCCTGACCGGGTTCTTCTCAGGGTTCGGTGACGCCGCCGGCACCGTCGGCACCAAACTGTCCGGGATCGGGGAGAAGATCGGGCCCCTGATCGAGACCATCCAGGCGGGCCTAGGCCCCGTCCTGGAGGCCCTGGCCCCCATCTTCACTCAGGTGTTCGAGGTTGGCCGCTCCCTGGTTCAGAACTTCATCGATACCGCCATCAACCTGTTCAGTGCGTTCATGGACTACCTGGGCGGTTTTTTCACCCTCGTGCGCGGCATCTTCACCGGCGATTGGTCCGCCGTGTGGGAGGGTGCCAAGACCATGGTTTCCGCCGCCTGGAGCGCCATCACCGGTATCTTCACCGGCGCATGGAACGCGATCAAGGGCATCGTCACCGGCGGTATCAGCCTCATCAGCTCCAGCCTGTCCGGCCTGGGAGGCATCCTGTCCGGCCTGTTCTCCTCAGCGTGGTCCGCCGCCAAGAGCGCGGTCAGCAGCGGCGTGTCTACCGCCATCAGCGTGATCCGGGGCCTGCCCGGACAGGCAGCCAGCGCCCTAGGCAACATCGGTTCCACCCTCATGGACGCGGGCCGCCGCCTCATCAGCGGCTTCGTGGACGGGATCAAATCCCGGATCAGCGCCGTCAAGGACACGCTATCTGGCCTGACGGACAAACTGACGTCCTGGAAAGGCCCGGAAGCCAGAGACGCCACCCTGCTGACCGGTGCCGGTCGCCTCGTGATCGGCGGCTTCATCCAGGGGCTGGAGTCCCAGTACCCGGCCGTGCGCGCCTCCCTGCGCGCCCTGACTGCTGACGTGTCCGGCACCGACATGGGGACCCTCGCTGCCCCTGTGGTCTCCCTGGACTCAGCCCGGGCCGCCCGCGCCGGCTCCGTCTACGCCCCCACCTACAACGTCACCATCACCGCCCCCGCCGGCGGCGAGGCAGCGGCACGCGCCTTCCTGGACACCATCCGCCGCCACGAGCGCCGCCATGGCCGGATCGAGGTCGCAGCATGAGCGCGCCCCTGGCCTCCTGCGCCCTGTCCGTAGCCGGGCAGCGGGTCGCGGACACCGCCGACCGCCTGGGCGTGGCACCCACCGCCCTAGCCGGGCTGCGCGTGACGTGGGGACGCTCCGACGCCCTGAGCCAGCCACGGGCCGCCACCGCAGAGGCCCGCCTCATCCTGCCCGCCGCCCCAGGGCGCGTGACGGACATGCTCACCATTGGGCGCACCCTGTCCGTGACCGCCACTGTCCCCACCTGGACCACCGGCGGCACGCTCCCCCTGGACCTCTCACACGCCCGAGCCGCCTCCGCCACCTGGGACGGGACCCGGCTGAGCCCCACCACCAAGGCCGCCGCCTGGCTGGCCGTCCCGCCCGCCGCCCCCTCCACCACGGTCGGAGCCTGGGACCACCTGCCCACCGCCGCCCCGGGACAGCGTTGGACCCTGACCGCCACTGTCACCCTGCCCGCTGCCCCCGCCACAGCCACCCTCCACCCGGTCACCTACACCACCCCCACCGCCCCGCCCGTCCTGGGACCGGCCATCGCCACCACCACAGCCGCCGGCACACTCACCGGCACGTGGTCACCCACCACCAGCCACGCCGGTGAGTGGGTAGGCCTGGCCGTGCGCCTGTGGCCCACCGGCCCCACCTGGGCCCAGACCCCCGGCACCTGGACCACCCAGGCACGCACCTGGAGCCAGACCGGCGACCTGACCATCACCCGCGCCACCATCACCCCACCGAGCCAGGGCACGCCCCTGACCGCCAGCGTTTTCGAGGGGGAGATCACCGACACCTCCATGGAGTGGGACGACACCCACCACGCCCCCGTGCTCACCCTGACCGCCGCCGACCTCCTGGCACGCCTGGCCAGCCTGGACGTGGGAGACGAGCCATGGCCGGAGCAGACCGTCTCCCAGCGCGTGGACGCCATCATGAACGCCGCCGACCTGACCACCCCCGTCGTCATCGACACCCTGCCAGCCAGCCGCCACCTGGCCCCCGTAGACGTGGACTCACAGAGCGTGGCCGACCTCCTGACCGCCGCCGCCACCAGCGCCGGGGCCGTGCTGTGGGCATCCACCCACCGCACTACCGGCCCCTACCTGCGCATCGAGGACACCAGTGCCCGCCTCGCCCTGTCCCGGCTCATCATCCCGGCCACCGGCCCCGCCACCGTCGCACCCACCACACGCGACGGCTACACCCTCTCAGCCCGCCACCTCCAGGCCGGGGTGAGCGTGACCCGCACCGTGGCCGACGCCATCACCTCCGTGCGCCTGACCTGGCAGCAGCCCGGCGTCTCCGAGGACGGCAAGACACCCACGCTCACGCAGCGCACCGTCGTGATCACCGACGCCGACGCCCAGCGCCTGACCGGTGCCCGTGAGGCGTCCGTGTCCACCTCCCTGTCACGCGCTGACGAGGCCCACGCCGTCGCCGCCCGGCTGGCGCGGCTGACGTCCGCCGGCGGGTGGGTCCTGGACTCCCTGACCTGGGACACCGACGCCCCCGCTGAGCGCGCCTCCCTGGCCACACTCGCCGCCCTCCTGGACGCCACTCGCCGCATGGGCGCGCCCGTGCGCGTCACCGACCTGCCCGCGTGGATACCCGGTGCCCCCACCCTGACCGCCTACGTAGACGGCGGCACCCTGACATGGGACGCCGACCGCCCCCGCTGGATCGCAGACATGACCCTGACCGCCGCCACCACCGAGGGTGCGGGCATGACCTGGGCCGACTGCTCGCCCGCCCTGACCTGGAGCCGAGGCGGGGCAATCACCTGGGCGCACACCGCATCAATCGCCGCATGATACGAGAGAGGACAGCACATGCCAGGCACCACCACCAACCTGAAAATCCCCTACCCGCTCGCGTCGGACCGGCTCGCTGACTACCCCACCACCGCCAGAGCCGCCGCCCAGGCCATGGAGACCCACCTCACCCCCATCCAGCGCAACCTACGACATGAGGAGAAGTGGGAATCGTTTGATGGTTTTGGGGTGATGACGAGCCTTGGCGCTTTGCACACGGTCTCTCTGGTCGTGCGCTGGACACCATCAGCCTTCTGGACCGAGGTGGGCCAGCATTTCCCGATCTTGTACGTGCCCGAGGGTGTGCCCACGCCCGAGGACTGGGCCACCCTGGGAACGATCCACGCCGGCGCGTATGCCACACCGCTCGTCTACCGGGCGGATAAGCGCTCCATCGATGCCTTCCCCACAGCCAAGTTCGCATGGCCCACGGGCTGGTGCTACGGCACCGCCACCTGGATCGCCTGACCGCACGCACGCAGAGAGGACACACCCGTGACACGCATCGACC
>OKWK01000638.1_pt1 | contig 11583 bp, 10 predicted proteins | sample 1607181 | NCBI WGS metagenome assembly OKWK01 (sample SAMN07501053, study PRJEB24779) | human gut metagenome | isolation source: stool | host: human infant | place: USA: Pittsburgh, PA
GACAAGTGCCAACGGGATCACTCTCATGAGGATGTCTCCTTGGTAGAACGTTCAGCCTGAAACTACGCTGCGGAGACTGTCAGGCTCATGAGCCCGGCGTGACATTTCTGTCAGACGACGACCGCCCCGGCAATGCGCCGGCAATCCTGGCGCTATCCACGGACGGCAAGACGCCATATACTGGATGGATAACCAGTCAAAGCAACCTTGCGACTCAGAAGGCACAGAGGTGATGAATGGCCGTCGAAGTGGTGTACCGCAGCAGCCGGGATCAGGAGCGTTTGTTCATGGACAAGGCTGAAGCCGATCGTTACGACAAGATGCTGGAGCTGGCGGAAACGCTGGCCGAGGTGCTGCAGAAGGCGGTGCCGTCGCTGAAGGAGGAACAGGTGGAAGAACTCGGCATCTTCATGGCGAAGAACCGCGACGCCTTCGCCCGCGCCTTCAAGAACCAGCCGGACGCCCTCAACGAACTGTTCGAGGAAAACGCCGCGGACGAATGAGCCGCCGCTGCAAGCAAAGCGCAAGGAGCCGAAACATGCCGCGACAACTTGCCGGCCTGCTGTGCGTCCTCCTCGGCCTCGCCGGTGCCCCTGCCCTCGCCTGCCCGTTCCGGGCCACGGACGCCGAGACACCGGCAGCCTCTGCCGGCGCCGCGCAGGTCCTGGCCCTGGGCGGCGCCGGCAGGCTGCAACTCGACCTGCAACGGGCCCCCGCCACCCTGCTGCACAGCGGCGACCTGCTGATCGCTCGCTACGCCGAGGGTCACTACCTCGCCCACCGCCTGCTCGAAGGCAACGAGATGGGCGCGGACGAGGGCGAACGGCTCGACCTTCCGCGACAGGTTCGCCTGCTCTTCGGAGCCCTGCCGCTGGACGGCCTGCCCGACGCCGAGCGCGAGCGTCTCCAGGCGCAGCGCCAGGCCCTCGGCCTGTGCGACCGGCGCGCCAGCGCCAGCCGCTACCGCGTAGCCGGCACCGAGGTCTATCGCCTGCGCGGCAGCCAGGCCGGCAAGCCCTACCACGCGCTCTACCTGCTCGACGGTCCCCAGGTGCACTACCTCGACAGCTCCGGCAGCGACGCCTTCGTCGAACAACTGCTCGCCAGCCTGCGACGCCGCTGAGTCCGCGCGGCGCTTGTCCGACCCGCGCCCGGCTTGCCGGAAACTGGCGCTTGCCGTACAACGCCCGGCAGCCCCATCGACCAGGAAGGTCCCATGCCCGCTCTCCCCGCCTCCCCCGTCCGCTCCCGACGCTGGTGCCTGGACCGGCGCAGCCTGCTGCTGGCACTGCTGCTGTTCGGCCTGCTGGTCCTGCTCGCCACCCTGGGCCGGCATTGGGGCTGGATACGCAGCTTCGGCGGCGACCTGCTGGCGAGCATCGCCCAGGCGCGGGCAAGCGTGGTGGTGACCGGGACCCGGGTGATCTATCCCGGCGAGGCACGGGAGAAGACCGTGCAACTGAGCAATCGCGATGCGTTTCCCAACGTCGTCCAGGCCTGGGTCGACATCGACGCCCCGGACGCGCCGCCGGACCAGGCGGACGCGCCGTTCCTGGTCAACCCGGCGGTATTCCGCATGGCCCCGGACAGCGGCCAGACGCTGCGCATCGTCTACACCGGGCAGGGCCTGCCGGGCGATCGCGAATCGCTGTTCCATCTCAACGTCCTGCAGATCCCGCCACGCAACAGCAGCCATGCGGATCGGAACCAGATGCTGCTGATGCTGCGCAATCGCCTGAAGCTGTTCTACCGCCCGGCGGGCATCCAGGGCCGTCCCGAGGACCTGCCCGGGCAACTGCGTTTCGCACTGGTCCGGCGCAGCGCCGGCTGGGCGGTGCGGGTGGACAACCCGAGCGGCTACTACGCCTCGTTCGCCAGCGCCACGCTCAGCGTCGGCCAGCGCCGCTGGCGCTTGCGCAGCGGCATGCTGGAGCCGCGCAGCCATGCCGAATGGCAGGCCGAAACCCGAGAAGCCCTGCCGCCGGGACGCGTGCGCCTGCACGCGCTGCTGATCAACGACTACGGCGCCCATATGGATATCCGTCATGACCTATCGCCATGAACGCCGCTGCCGCACCGGCACGGCCCTGATGGCGGGCGGCATGGCGCTGGCGGCGAGCGCCTTCGGTCATGCCCAGCCCGGCTACGAATTCGATGATCGCCTGTTGCTCGGCTCTTCCCTGGGCGGCGGCGACCTGTCGCGCTTCAACCAGGACGGTCGGATCGATCCGGGTCGCTATCACGTGGATGTCTACCTCAACGAGCGCTTCGCCAGCCGCAGCGAAGTGAGTTTCCGCGCCAACCCCGCCAGCGGCGCGGTGGAGCCCTGCCTCGACGAAGACTTCCTGCGCCAGCGCCTCGGCGCCAAGCCTGGTGACGATCCGCGCAAGAGCGGCGACGGGCGCCACTGCGCCTTTCTCGGTGCACGCCTGCCCGGCTCGCGGTTCAGCCTGGACGTCGCCCGCCTGCGCCTGGATCTCTCGGTGCCGCAAGCCTTGCTCGACCTCAAGCCGCGCGGCTACGTCAGCCCCGAGGAGTGGGACGCCGGCGACAGCATGGGCTTCGTCAACTACGACACCAACCTCTATCGCTCCGAATACCGCGGCGGCGAATCGGGACGATCGGACTACGCCTATGTCGGCCTGAACAGCGGCATCAACCTCGGCCTGTGGCGTTTGCGCCACCAGTCCAACTACACCTATTCCCGCTACAACGGGCAGGCCAGGCGCAAGTGGAACGGCATCCGCACCTATGCCCAGCGCGCCTTGCCGGCCTGGCGCAGCGAACTGACGGCGGGGGAGAGCTACACCGCCGGCAACCTGCTCGGCAGCATCGGCTACCGCGGCCTGAGCCTGGCCACCGACGACCGCATGCTGCCCGAGTCCCTGCGCCGCTATGCGCCGCAGGTGCGCGGCACAGCGGCCACCGCGGCGCGGGTGGTGATCAGCCAGAACGGCAGGAAGATCCGCGAGGTGAATGTCGCCCCCGGTCCGTTCGTCATCGACGATCTCTACGACAGCGCCTATGCCGGCGATCTGGATGTCCAGGTGTTCGAAGCCGATGGCAGCGTATCGAGCTTCAGCGTGCCGTTCGCCTCGGTCCCGGAGTCCATGCGTCCCGGCCTGTCGCGCTACAGCTTCACCCTGGGCCAGGCGCGCCAGTACGGCGACGGCGACGACCTGTTCGCCGACTTCACCTACCAGCGCGGCATGAGCAACGCCCTGACCGCCAACCTGGGACTGCGTGTCGCCGACGACTACCTGGCCATGCTGGGCGGCGGCGTCCTCGCCACCCGCTTCGGCGCCTTCGGCCTGAACAGCACCTATTCCAGCGCACGCGTCGAGGATGGCGCGCGCAAGCAGGGCTGGCGCATCGGGCTCGACTACAGCCGGACCTTCCAGCCCACCGGCACTACCCTGACCCTGGCCGGCTACCGCTATTCCACCGAAGGCTACCGCGAACTCGGCGACGTGCTCGGCTCGCGCGACGCACTGCGCCACGGGGACACCTGGGATTCCGGCAGCTACAAGCAGCGCAACCAGTTCAACCTGCTGGTGAGCCAGGCCCTCGGCGGTTACGGCAACCTCTATCTTTCCGGCTCCTCCAGCGATTTCTACGACGGCAAGAGCCGCGACACCCAATTGCAGTTCGGCTACTCCAACACCTGGGGGCAGTTGAGCTACAACCTCGCCTGGTCGCGGCAGACCACCACCTACTACCAGGAGCAGGGCGACCAGGACCCTGGCGTCGAGCTGCTCCGGCGCGACCGGCGCAGCGGCCAGCGCAACGACACCCTGACCCTCAGCGTCTCCATGCCGCTGGGTTCTTCCAGTCGGGCGCCGACGCTCAGCGCCATGGCTACCCGGCGCTCCGGCGACAGCCGTGGCGGCAGCCTGCAAACCGGGCTGAACGGTACGCTGGGCGACGAGCGTACCTGGAGCTACGCGCTGTCCGCCAACCGCGACAGCGAGGTCGCCGACACCACCTGGAACGGCACGTTGCAGAAGCAGGCGGCGCTGGCCACCGTGAATGCCGGCTATGCCCAGGGCGATCGCTACCGGCAATACAGCGGCGGCATCCGTGGCGCGCTGGTCGCCCACCGCGACGGGCTGACCCTGGGCCCCAGCGTCGGCGATACCTTCGCCCTGGTCGAGGCCAAGGGCGCCAGCGGTGCCGCGATACGCGGCGGGCAGGGCGCGCGCATCGACGGCAACGGCTATGCGCTGGCTCCCTCGCTGTCGCCCTATCGCTACAACCCGATCTCCCTCGATCCCGTTGGCATCGATCCCGACGCCGAACTGCTGGAAACCGAGCGCAAGGTCGCGCCCTACGCCGGTGCCAGCGTGCGCGTGACGTTCAGGACGCTGACCGGCCATCCGCTGCTGATCCAGGCGCGGCGCGAGGACGGCAGTGTGCTGCCGCTCGGCGCCGTGGTGGTCGACGACGGCGGGGCGGCCATCGGCATGGTCGGGCAGGGCGGCCAGGTCTATGCGCGCGCGGAAAACCAGCGGGGCAGGTTGCTGGTGCAATGGGGAACGGCACGGCAGGAGCGTTGCGAGCTGCCCTACGACCTGGCCGGCGCGCCCCGCGACCAGGTGCTGATCCGCCTGCGCGGCACCTGCCGGGCAGCCGCCATCGATTCCAACCCGGAGACCGCCAGATGAACCACATGATTCTCCTGTCGTCCGCGCTGGCCCTCGGCGTGTCGCTGGGGTTTCCCGCCAGCGCCCAGGCAACCTGCTACCGGGTCACCTCGGTAGGCAGCGAGACGACCACCTCGACCACCCAGATCCGCCCCGGCGAAGGCACTGCGGGCAGTTGGACCGGCGCCTGCGACACCTGCAATGGCTCGCTCGGCCTGCCCAGCGTGGTCAACGTCAGCGACGAGAGTTTCCAGCCCTATCCGACGCTCATCGCCAGCGCGGTGGCGCCGCTGACCCAGTACGGCGCCACCGGCGGCTACGACCCCGAGCGGGTGTTCTTCCGCTGTAGCGCCGGGGACGCCGTCTACGAGATGTTTTCTACCAACGGCGACGATCTCTATAGCGGCTACTACACCGGCGCCGACACGGTGGGCAACGACATCGGCCTGCAGGATGCCTACCGGACCGCCTGGCCCAACGTGCTGCTGCGCCTGACCAACGTCGAGACGGGGGAAACCATCACGCCGATCTGGAAGGAGCGCCAGCTCTCCGGGCTGGACATCGACTCGCGCGGCTTCCAGCTGGTCAAGGCGAAGAACCTCGCAGCGGTACGCGCCGAGCTGTACAGCGCGCCGCTGGAGGCGATCCGCTACTACTCGCCGACGATCCTCTCGCAGCCCTATTCCTACACCCAGCCGGCGGCCTACATCGCCATCAAGGGGCCGGGCCTGACCGCGCCGACCGTCGGCCAGGCGCACGTGGGCGGCAACTGGGGCGGCTGGTACAGCAACTGGCCGGGTGCCATCGGGCTGTACCGCTACGTGACCCTGAAACGCTATCCCACCTGCGCGGTGATGACGGTCACCCCGCACGTGCAGTTCCCGCCCATCACCCTGGCCGAGATCGATAGCGGCGGCGTGCGCGAGGCGCCCTTCGAACTCACCTTCAAGTGCCAGAGCGGCATGACCAACGGCACCGGGGCCGGCGCCACGGCGCTGGGCATCCGCGTGTCCAGCGGGGCCCTGGCGGCCAGCCCGGCGCTGGGCCTGGTCAACGCCAGTGGCGGACTGTCCTACCTGCTCTCCGACCGTTACGGGGAGCCGGGCATTGCCCGTGGGGTCGGCATCCGCATCTACCGCGACGGCACGCCGATGACGCTCCTGGCCAACGAGAACTCCGCCGGCGGCAGCAACGCCGAGGCCACCGGCTGGTACCCCGCCATCGGTGGCGCGACCCAGGCCAACGGCGGTAGCGGCGGCATCGACCTGTACCGCGAAACCTTCCGCGCGCGCCTGGAGAAACTCGCGCTCGGCAGCCAGCCCGGCGTCACGGCGGGGCGAGTCGAGGCCACGGCGCAGGTGGTTATCCGTGTCCAGTAGGCGCGCGCTCGCGCTGCTGGCCATGCTTTGCCTCGCGCCGACGAGCGAGGCCGGAGTGACCGCGGAGCGCACCCGCCTGGTGTTCGTGGAGGGCCAGCGCGAGGCCTCGTTGCTGCTGGTCAACCAGAATCCCTACCCGGTGCTGGTGCAGGCGTGGGTCGATGACGGCGCCCTCGACGGCGAACCGGATACCGCGCTGGCTCCGTTCCTGCCGCTGCCGCCCGTATTCCGCCTGGAGCCGGGACGCCAGCGCAGCCTGCGCCTGCTGGCTACCGGCCAGGCCCAGGCACGGGATCGCGAATCGCTGTACTGGCTGAACATCTACGAGATCCCCCCGCAAGCCACCGCCGAGGCCGCTGGCCGGCCCCGACTCACGGTCACCCTGCGAACCCAGATGAAGGTGCTGTACCGCCCGCACGGCCTGCATCCGCACGCTGAGGACGCGGCCGCCGAACTGGGCTTCGCGCTGCGCGACGAGACCCTGCGGGTGGACAACCCGACGCCGTACTTCGTGTCCCTGGCGGGGCTGGCGCTGGAGATAGGGGAGACGCGCCTGGATCTGCCCGGAACGCTGCTGGCTCCGCGCTCGCAACGACGCCTCGGCCTGCCGCGGCGGGTGGACGGCGGGACGCGCGGCGAGGTGGCGTTCGACTGGATCGACGACAACGGCGTCAGCCGCCAGGAAAGGAAAGCTCTACAGTGAACAGTTCCCCACAGGCTCGCCAGCACGAGCACCCGCCGGCCGTTGCCGCCTCCCTGGCCGGCGACCTGCGCCTGGCCCGGCGTTTCCAGGCCGCCCTGGCGCGCGGTCGGGTGCGCCTGGACTGGCAGGCCGTACGGCATGCCGGGCATCCAGAATGGGAGCCGCTCTACCGGGAAACCCTGCTCAGGGTCACGGCCGCCAGCGGCGAGCCGCCGTTGCCGACCCAGGAACTGATCCTGGCGCTGGAGCGGCTCGGCCTGATACGCCTGCTCGATCGCTGCGTGCTGGGCACGGTCCTCGACCGGCTGAACGCCGAGCCTACCTTGCGCCTGGCCTGCAACCTGTCGCGCCAGAGCGCGGCGATGGATGCCTGGTGGGAAGCCGTCTGCCGATGGCTGGCCGCCCGTCCGCAGGTGGCACGGCGGCTGACGCTGGAGCTGACCGAGACCGCCGTGGGCGAGAGAGTCGCGACCCGGGAGTTCATCCGACGCCTGCGCGAACATGGCGTGCGCATCGCGATAGATGACTTCGGCGCGGCGCACAACAACCTGGACTTCGTCCTCGATGCCCGTCCCGACGTGATCAAGATCGATTGCCGGTATACCCGCGAAGCACGTCGCTCGGCGAAGGGCGCCGAAGTGCTGCGCCACCTGCTAGCCCTGTGCCGCGAACTGGCGCCCTGCGTGGTCCTGGAAGGTCTCGAGGAGGACGATGCGTTCGCCCGGCTGCCGACCGGGGACGTCTATCTCCAGGGCAACGCGATCGCGCCGCCGATGCGGGTCGAACCGCCGCTGTCCGTACGCCGGCCGAAGAGCCGGGCGCGGATCGAGGCGCTGGCGAGCCGCCAGGGGTGACCGGGGAGGGCCCCCGGCCTGGCACGGTCGGCGAAAAATCTGAACGGTCGGCCAGCGGCGCCGTCACAGCAGCGACGAGGCCGAGGTGCGTTGTGCCGAAGTCCCGGCATTTTTTCCCTGTCACGCCAACGGAGTCGACCATGAACAGAGCAATCAGCCTTCCCCTCAAGGGAGCCGCCTGGCTCCTGCTGGTCCTGGCCCTGCCTTTCGCCAACGCCCAGGACATGAACAAGACCGCGCCACAGACCTTCGTCAGCGAGGCCTCGGCGGCCGGCGTGGCGGAAATCGAAGCCGGCAAGATGGCGCTGGAAAAGAGCACCGCCGCCGATGTGAAGGTATTCGCCAAGCAGATGATCGACGACCACGGCAAGGTCAACGCCGAACTGCGCAGCCTGGCCGAGCGCAAGAAACTGGAGGTCGAAGACGACGCCAGCCTGACCGACAAGGCCAAGGCGACCCTGCTCGACCTGCGCGACGCCTCCTTCGACCCGGCCTACGCCAACAACCAGGTGGCGGCCCACGAGAAAGCCGTGGAACTCTTCACCCAGGCCGCAGACAACCTCACCGACCCGGAACTGCAGGCCTTCGCCAAGACCCACCTGCCGGCCCTGAAGCACCACCTGGAAATGGCCCGCGCGCTGGCCAAGGCGCACCCATCCAAGTAACGCCCCCGCGGGCGGAGCCTGGCCAGGCATGAGCTTCAGCCTGTGGTTGCTGGTACTGGGCTGCATCCTGCTGACGCTCGGCCTGGCCTCGGCCTACCTGCGCCTGCTGCCGGTCAGCACCTCGTTCCTCTACCTGCTGTTCGGCCTGGCCATCGGCCCGGCCGGGCTGCATGCCTGGCGCAGTGGCCTGGCGGACATCAGCGGCTGGTTCGAACACCTCGCCGAGGCGGCCCTGCTGATCTCGCTGTTCATCGGCGGCCTCAAGCTGCGCCTGCCGCTGCGCTCGCCGGCCTGGACCGCCGCCTGGCTGCTGGCCGGACCGGTCCTGCTCGGCTGTATCCTCGGCCTTACCCTGGGCGCGCATTTCCTGTTCGGCCTGGACTGGGGGCTGGCCTTGCTGGTCGCGGCGATCCTCGCGCCCACCGACCCGGTGCTGGCCAGCGACATCCAGGTCAACCACGCCGGCGACGACGATCGCCTGCGCTACGCCGTATCCGGCGAGGCGGGACTCAACGACGGCATCGCCTTTCCCTTCGTCATCGCCGCCCTGCTGCTGATCGGTCAGGGCGGCGGCCTGCCTGGCGAGTTCGACCGCAGCGGCCTGGACTGGCTGCTGCGCGACGTCCTCTGGGCCATCCCCGCCGGATTGCTGGTGGGCTATTGCCTGGGCCATGGCCTCGGCCGCCTGGCCATCCACCTGCGGGCGCGGCACACCGACACCTCGGTGTCGGCCAACGACTTCCTCGCCCTGGCGCTGATCGCGCTGTCCTATGTCGGCGCCGACGCGCTGGGCGGCTGGGGCTTCCTCGCCAGCTTCGCCGCCGGGATCGGCCTGCGCCACGCCGAGGTGGCGACGCTGGGACACGCCTCGGCACCGGCCGAGGCGCAGGCGGCCGCCGCCGACGTGCGCGAGGCCGGGCAGGCCAGCGGCGCCATCGAGTATGGCGCCGACCGCAGCGAACACCCGAAGGTGGCGGCCGGCGCGGTGATGCTCGACGTGCTCTCCTTCGGCAACCTGCTGGAGCGCTCGCTGGAAGTGCTGCTGGTGACCCTGCTCGGCGCCATGCTCTACCAGCACTGGGACTGGCGCGCGCTGCCGCTGGCGCTGCTGCTGTTCTGCGTGTGCCGGCCGGCGATGGTCTGGCTGCTGGTCGGCCGGCGGCTGATGCACCCGGCGCAGCGGCGCCTGCTCGGCTGGTTCGGCATCCGCGGCATCGGCAGCCTGTACTACCTCAGCTACGCGCTGAACCAGGGGCTGCCTACGGCGCTCGCGCATACCGCCAGCGACCTGGTGCTGAGCCTCGTCGCCCTGAGCATCTGCGTGCACGGCCTGAGCATCCAGCCGCTGCTGATGCGCCACGCGCGCAGCGTCAGTCGCCGCGATCGGGAATGATCGAGATCTTGCCGTTCTTCTCGAGGATGGCGAAGCGGATCTGCTCCATGCGTTCCAGGCCCTGGGTCTCGCGGGCGGCCAGGAGAATGTCTTCCTCGCGCAGGCGGGCCTCGGCCAGGCGTGCGTGCAATGGCCTGCCGTACTCGACGATGAGCGTCGGCGAGCCCTCGATCAGGGTGTCGAGCTTCGGATGGCGCAGCTTGAGCAGGGACAGACCGACGTCGATGACGATCAGGGTGATGATCACCAGTACCGCGTTGACCAGCGAGAAGTCGTCGCCCAGCAGCGCCTGCTGGGTGGCTTCGCCGATGATCATCAGCAGCAGCAGGTCGAAGGTGGTGATGTCGGTCAGTGAACGCCGCCCGGCGATGCGGAAGAGTACCAGCAGGACCAGGTAGAGCGCGGCGGCTCGCAGTACGGAATCCATCGTGCGCCTCCTCGGAACGGATGACTCAGGGGTAGATGAACTGGTCGAAGGCCAGGCTTTCGCCGGCGAACTCCAGTCGACTGGCGACTTCGCCGAGCTGGTTCGGCAACAACGTCAGGAACAGGCTCAGGCGACCGTCTTCGTCGAGCCTTCCCTCCAGTTCCAGGCCACCCCGCCAGCTGTGACTGCGCAGCGGTTGCGGTTGCAGGCTCTGGATGCTGTGCGCCTGTAGCAGTCCGCCGCCCAGGCGCACGCCAACCTCGGTGCCCGGCGCGCCGCGCAGATCGATGCGCAGGCGGCTGGCGGCGCCGCTGCGTTCGAAACGCTCGTAGGCCAGGGTCAGCCTGCCGCTGTCGCTGACCAGCGTCCGCGAACTCAGAGGCCCGCCGGCGAACACTCCGGTCAGCGCCAGGAGGATCACCCCGAGCAGGACCCACAGGCCCGCCCGTTCGAAACGCCAGGCGCGGCGCTGGCTTTCCAGGCGCTCCGGGATCGGATACTCGCGCTGGTCGAACGCATCGTCTGCGGCGTCTTCTGGGGCAGGGCGCATGGCTGGCTCCTTCGCTCGCGGTCTCTCAGGCTGGACCCCGGTCGACGCGGTTGGTGCCGGCGGGCTTACCAGCGGTCCGCGCGGGTCGGGCAATCTGCACGATGAACAGGCGCCTTCCGGGCACTCTGCTGATCGCACTTTGCGATCAGCCCGCGCCCAATCGCCGTGGTCACGCTGCTCCGGCGCAAGCGGGGCGGACGGCGCGAACCTTGCAGCGAAGCCTTCCTGACAATCCGACAGGGAGAACCATGGTGAACGGAGAAAACAAGATCGTCCTGGTCCTCGAAGAACACGCCGACCAGCTCTGGCGGATCGAGGAATTCCTCCTTGATCGAGGCTACGCGGTGCTCAGCGCGGCGAGTCGCGACGAAGCCCTCGACCACCTGGCCTCGGACGCGGTGATCGACCTGTTCCTGCTCAGCGAGCAGCTCGAAGGTCCTCTGAGCGGCAGCATGCTCATCGAAACCAGCCTGCCGGTGCGCCCGCGGATGCGGGTGATCCTGCTCAGCGACAGCGCTCGCGTCGGCATCGACCCGGCGGCACCCTATCCGGTGCTGCTCAAACCAGTGACCCTGGAGGAACTGGGGAAAGCCATCGACCTGGTCCTGCACAGCGCGCCGGTCTGCCCCGGCGTCTGACCACCGAGGAGCCCGCCATGCCCAGCAGCAAGCCGCTCGCCGAGTACGCCCGCAAGCGCGATTTCCGCCAGACCCCGGAGCCCAGCGGCCGCAAGCCTCGCAAGGACAGCACCGGTCTGCTCCGCTATTGCGTCCAGAAGCACGACGCCAGCCGCCTGCACTACGACTTCCGCCTGGAGCTGGATGGCACCTTGAAGAGCTGGGCGGTGCCCAAGGGGCCGTGCCTCGACCCGGCGGTGAAGCGGCTCGCGGTGCAGGTTGAGGACCATCCGCTGGACTATGCCGATTTCGAAGGCAGCATCCCCCAGGGGCACTACGGCGCCGGCGATGT
>OKWK01000645.1_pt1 | contig 11366 bp, 14 predicted proteins | sample 1607181 | NCBI WGS metagenome assembly OKWK01 (sample SAMN07501053, study PRJEB24779) | human gut metagenome | isolation source: stool | host: human infant | place: USA: Pittsburgh, PA
AAGCATTGACAACAACGGAAAGGAACATAAAAATGTTCGTATTTTGTCTTCTAAGCTCTTAAAAGCAAAAGAACAAGTAAAGAGTCAAGATAAGGATAAAAAGTCCATATTAGGTCAAATAAAAAGCTTTAAGACAGATGACAAAACTAAGTCAACTAAGAAAGAGCATAGCAAAGGTAAAGAGAGGTAAATATCGGCAGTCTTCAATCTGGACGATATGAACAATACTTATACAAATTGTTCAGCCTATGGAGATATGACGGGGACTTAGAAATCGTTCTTATTCCAGAACTTTTAGAACTAATGTTTTGATGTAAAAATCGGATTCTAACAAAGTTCTAAATGAGTTTTAAAATTCTGCCTCAAATAATTGAATTATGGGGGCTAAACATAAAGTCAGAAGAAGTCCCTAAAAAAAGTAAGACCAACAGAAAGACCAATGACTACACCCTTGTTTTTACTAAGGGTAGTAGAACTCGGTCTTTCTATTTCTGATTTATTCCTACTAACAATTGGACTTGTAAATGATATGTTCACAGAAAAGAATAACGATGAATATAAATACAAAGAAGTAGCTACGCAAGAAGACTTTGATAAGTTTTAGGTCATCACGAATGATATTGACAAATTATAATTATTGTTTTACAATAATAATCAAAGATAATTATCGTTTTACAATAATTCAATGGGGAGGATTATAATGAGGAAAAGATTTTTAATAATGGCTATTTTTCTTGTTTTTTCTATAGTTTTAACTTCTTGTAGTCCAAATACTACAAAAGAACAAACAAGTAGTAAAAAAGAAGAAAAGATTGAAATATTTGATTCTAACAATAAAAAAATTGTTGAAACGGAAGAACAAGAGGTTCTAGACTACTTTAGTAATTTGACAGGAATGAGTGCAGAAAATATTAATGATAAAAATTTCGACGATTATTTTAAAGAAATACCAGATGATGCAATAGAGTCTTACCACTTCTTATTAACCAGCAAGAGAGAGGATAAAAAAGCTACAAAGATAGATTTCTATATTTATGAAAATTATCCATATATTACAATGGAGGGAATGCCCTTGCTGCCTTCTTCATTAACCTGGGAACTTTCTAAAGAAGATTTAAATTATTTGAAGGATAGAGTACAAGAATGGAAAGATGTAGATGATAATAGATAAACGAAAGTGTTGAGGAGAAGTTATGAAGAGTTTTATTTTTAAAATAGCGATTATATTATCTAAGGTTTTAAGATATATTTCATATTTGGGAGCAGTTTTTACCTTACTTGGAAGTGTATTAACTCTGATTTTTAAAGATGATGTAATACAAGTAGTTGAATCTCATCAATTTAATCTACAAGAGGTTTCACTTCCTTTTATTATTTATTCATGCCTGAGTGCTCTTATGATATTCGTTGTAGTTGGTTTCTCATTGGATAAATTCGAGAAGATTTTAGTGAATTTAGAGAATAAAGATTATTTTTCAGACTTAAATTCAAAATATTCGAGAGATATATTAATAGCACTTATAGTTCTGACGATTTGTCAAATTATTTCTAAGCTAGTTTTCAATTATCTTAAAGTGGACAATATTAGCAGTGTTTTTAATTTAACTATTAAGGATTATTTAACGAATATAATTTTGATGGTTATAGCATTTTCATCAATGATTATATTTGATACAGGAAAATCCTTAAAAGAAGATTCGGAAAGTATAATTTGAAAATGAAAGATCAAATAATTATAAATCTAGATCAAGTGTTAAAAAAGAAAAATATGACATCGAAAGAGCTTGCAGCAAGGATAGGGATAACCGAAGCAAATTTATCAATATTAAAAACTGGAAAAGCCAAAGGTATAAGGTTTAACACTTTAGCGAGCATCTGTAAGGAGCTTGATTGTCAACCAGGTGATTTACTTGAGTATGATAATGAAGAATATCAACAGTAAAATTAATGTATCAAGTATAATGACGGTGTATTGACTACGCACAAATTTAGTTATATAATAAGGTCAAAGGAGATGGGGAAATGGCTACAACAAATTTGAATATACGAACAGATAAAGAAATAAAAGAAGCTGCCGAAAAAATCTACTCCAGTCTAGGCTTAAATATGACTACTGCCATTAACATGTTTTTAAGGGCGAGTATTAGAGAAAGTGGCATTCCTTTTGATTTAAAACTTAATGTTCCAAGTGATGAAACTATAAAAGCGATTGAAGAAGGAAGAATGATAGCTAAAGATACGAATGTGAAATCCTATGACAATATGGATGACTTGAGGAAAGCCCTTGAAGTATAAGATAAAGTTTACAAGTAAATTTAAAAAAGACCTAAAGCAAGCTAAAAAGCATAGGAAAAGATAATAAGGAATACACAAGTCTAAAAGTATACTCTGCAAAGTTATTAAAAGCTAAAGAGCATACTAAAGCAAAAATATCAACAATAGAGAAATTAAAGAAATTTAAGACTAAAGGGGATATGAAAGTGGATGAAAAGAAGAAAAATGATAAAAGCATAGAAAGGTAAAAGATTATAGGGGGCAGGTTTTTGTCTGCTTACTGTATTGTATTATGGGGCAAGTTCCAATACTGGGGTGAAAGTCCCTAAACAGCGTATTTGTCGACGAATTCCATAGCAATCCTGAAATTTCACATGGAGATATGTGGAAGAGAGGAACGACCTGACTTGATGAACATGAATATGATATTAAGGTTGGTTAGATATGTAGATTACAGTATACTAACAGTAGCAAACAGTGTAGTGGCAAATAGAGTAATAGTTTTAGTAACCAATGTATAGAAAAGAAGTTAGGATTAAAATAAATGCAACAAAATTCAAAGTTATTAAACCAACAAAGCTAAAATGTTTTGGATTTGAAGTCTGAAAAAGAAAAGATGATTAGAAGGCTAGAACAGACGAAAACTTTTTAAAAGATATAGTATATGTGATGACAGCAAAGACAATCTATTATCAATATAGTAGATATAGATATTGAAATGAGATAAAGAATAATGGTACAATATCTATAAGTAGACATTTATAAACAACGAAAGAAATGTATATTAAATCAAAAATTATAGATTTAAGAAATTTAGAAAGATAGATTTAATTCATTAAAAGGATGTTGTATTATTCTTTTTGATTCTTTTACTTAAAAAATTTCTTTATTTTTTTAAAGTTGTTTTGACAAAAGTGATAGATTTAAAATGGAGGAAATTTAGTTATGAATTACTCAGTATTAGTAGTAGAAGATGATGAAAGTATTTTAGATTTAATAGAGATATATCTAGAAAATGAAAATTATATTATAAAAAAGGCAACATGTTCAGAGGAAGCAATTAGATATATTAAGGAAGAAGAATTTGATTTAGCGATTTTAGATATTATGTTACCTGATAAAGATGGATATTATTTATGCAAAAAGATTAGAGAGTCTTTTAATTATCCAATTATTATGCTTACATCAAAAGATGATGAGTCAAGTAAAATTAAGGGCTTAACCTTTGGAGCGGATGATTATGTAACTAAACCATTTTTGCCAGGAGAGTTAGTTGCTAGAGTAAAGGCTCAATTAAGAAGATACAATAATTATAATTTAAAAACTAAAGAAGGTACAGGAAATATTTTAACTTATCAAAATGTGGATTTAAATATCAAATCAAGAGAAGTTTTAGTTGATGGACAGGAAATTGATTTAACTCCTATTGAATTTATTATTTTAAAATCATTACTAGAGAAAAAATCTGAAGTACTAGGATCCGAAGATTTATTCTATAAAATATATCCGGATGAATATTATATAAAAAACAATACGGTTTCAGTTCATATTAGGCATATTAGGGAAAAGTTAGGAGTGCAAAACAATATAATAACAACTGTATGGGGAGTTGGGTATAAAATTGGATAAAGATCAATATTTTAAAGATATACTAAAAAAAATAGTAATAAAAATTATGGTATTTTTATTTATTCTAATGAGTTGTATGCTTGCAATAGATAGCAATATTTTTAGATTTAATAATGAAATACACGAATTTTTTGTTAATAGATTGGATCTGATTTTTTTTGTTATTTTATTATTGGGGATATTAATTATTATAATAAAAGAATTTTCAAAATTAGAGAAAGATTATATTGACTTATGCAAAAAAATAGACGATTTGGATGAGAATGTTGTTAGTTTCCCGACTCCTTATAAAACTTTAGAAGATTCCATAAATAGATTAAAATTTAAACAAAAAGAGATAGAATATACGCTTAAAAAAAGAGAAAATGAAGATAATGATTTAATCACCTACTTAGCACATGACTTAAGAACTCCTTTGACATCTATCATTGGATATTTATCAATGCTCGATGAAATGAAAGACTTGCCTAATAAGCAAAGAGAGAAATATATTAGACAATTATTAGAAACAGCATTAGGATTAGAAGATCTTATAAACCAATTTTTTGAAATTGCTAGATTAAATAATGGTGAATTTAGTATTCATAAAGAAAAAATTGATTTAGAATATTTTTTAATACAATTAAAAGATGAGCTTTATCCTATGATGAAAGAGAATAATCATAAGATAAATATCTCAAGTGAAGGCTCAATAATTGTAAATGTCGATCCAAATAAAATGAAAAGAGCCTTAGAGAATATTTTAAAAAATGCAATCTTATATTCTTATGCAAATACAGAGATAAAAGTTAAAATATATCAAACGTATAAGTGTGTAATATTAAAAATTATTAACAAGGCCGATACACTAGAAGAAGCGCAGATAAGAAATATGTTTAACAAATTTACTAGATTAAATCTAGCAAGAAATTCAAAAAAAGTGGGATGTGGCTTAGGTTTACCTATCGCAAAAGAAATTATTGAATTACATGAGGGTAAGATAGAGGTAGAAAGTTCTAATAATGAAGTTATTGTCATTGTAAGATTAAAAAATAAATGAGGATTACACCTTAATTATGTATAAAACTACATAATTAAGGTGTTTTTTTATTTTTTAAAAATTAATGAAATCTTAAGAATTAATCAATAGAATATTAAAACACTTTTTTATTGTATCAATTAAAATAAAATCATAGAGGAGTAAAATTTTTATCACTAACATGAAGATGTATTTTTTACTTTTTAATAAGGAAGCATAAAAGATAAGGGAGGTAGTTTAGTGGAATTAGAGATTAAAAACGTAAGTAAGAAATTTAAAGATAAATTAGCGGTTGATAATGCATCAGCTACGTTATGTCCAGGTGTTTGGGGACTTTTAGGAGCAAATGGGGCTGGGAAAACTACAATAATAAAGATGATTACTGGAATTAGCAAACCAAGTAAAGGAGAAATTTTATATAATGGGGAAAGAATCAACAAATTAGGAGAAGAATATAGGAATTTGTTAGGGTTTTTACCTCAAGAATTTATTTGTGCTCCAGAGTTTACTGTAAATTCATTTTTACAATATGTAGCTGCTTTAAAAGGTATAGACAAGAGCAAAACAGAAGAAATGATTGATAAACTCCTAGAAGTATTAAACTTATCTGATGTCAAGTACAAAAAAGTAGTAAAGCTTTCAGGAGGAATGAGAAGGAGAGTAGGAATATGTCAAGCTATTTTAAATGATCCTAAAATATTAATTTTAGATGAACCAACAGCAGGACTTGATCCTGGTGAGAGAATAAAATTAAGAAATTTTATCACGGAAATATCAAAAAATAAAATAGTTTTGCTTTCGACTCATATAGTCTCTGATATTGAATATATATCAACATCAAATTTAATTATGAAAGATGGTAAATTTGTATATTCTGGAACAACTGATGAACTGATATCTAAAATTAAGAATAAGGTATACGAAGCATCTATATCAAATAGAGAATATGCAGAAAAAGAAACACAATTGAATGTTGTTAATGTAAAACAACAAGATGATGGAAACGTACTCATTAGATACATATCAGATAAAGATGATGTTTTAAATAATTCTAAATTAACAAAAGCTCATCTAGAAGACTTCTATTTATGGGTCTTTCCAGAAGATAGAAGTTTTAAGGTGAATTAAAATGAAAATTTACTTAAATGAGATAAAGAGGATTTTATCAATAAGATCAAATCAAATTATAATATTGTTTTCATTACTACTTGCTATATTGCTTTCCATAGCTCCAATTAATTTTACAAAAATTACCTATGGAGAAGGAGATAAAGTAAAAAATTTAAAAGGAAAAGAAGCAATAGAATATATTAAAAAAGCTAAAGAGCCTTATTCAGGAAAGATAACAGAAGATTTAATTTATAATGGCACAAAAAAATATAGAGAAATACTAAGAGAATATAATGTTACTGATAGGTCTGAATTAAAACCTGAAATTAATACAAAGGAGCTTATGCCTATAGAACATATAAGTAAGAAAGTAAATGAAGTATTCACTGATTCTCAAAGTAATAACCTTCCTCCAGTTTTAAGCATAGATATCAATGATACCAAATATTTTTACAATAAAGTATTTGATTATCTAAATAGAGTAATTGAAAATGAATATCCTAATAAAGCTCAGAATCAAATTATAGAAAAATCTGAAAAAGCACTGAGTAAAATAAAGACTCCATATGAATATTATGGATATTATAGTACAGATGCAAATGATTATAGAGGATTTTATAATACGATAATAATAATTTTAATGGTTGTAGTAGCAGCTACAATATTCTCGTCAGATAGTGAGAATGATTTAGATTATATATTTAAAACAACTAAATATGGCAGAAGAAAGTTTGCCATCTATAAAATCCTAGCAATACTTACGATTTCGGTATTAACTTTGCTCTTAGGAAACTTCATACAAGGCTCTATATTAGACTATGCTTTTGGAACAGAGTATAAAAAGACTTCTGTTCAGATGATGTTTAGTGCTTTAAGTTTGCATAATTGGAACTTTGGACAGTTTAATAAATATATGCTTATTTGTAATAGTATCATATTGATTTCAACCATTCTTGCTACACTAATTATTTCTGTATTAAGTAAAAGAAAAGTTGAATCCATAATGAAATCAATTTTATTAGCAGTATTTCCAACAATAATTTCTCCTATTGGTATGATTAGTGCTATAAACTATATTTTTCCATCTTCAGGAGTAGGACTACTCAATTCATTACAAAATCAAATAGCTGATTTTAATTTTGTAAATGTTTTTGGAAATTGGATGAGTTCATCAAGTCTTATAATGATATCAGCTGTAATATATATTATTATTTTACCAAGTTTAGTAGTAATGATGTATTCAAAAATTGGAGGTAATTATGGACTTAATAACCCTAGAAGCAGAAAAATATAATAATAATAAAGAAAACATTACCTTAAACATGGTAATCGAAGGACCTGATTATGAGGATAAGTATGATAAGATACAAGTTTATTTAAATGAATGCGATTGGTTGCCTAAGAATATAAACATATTAACATCTTCCATAGATTATGGACCACATGAAAGCATATATACAAGACCACAATCTTATGAAGAAAGAATGATTTTAAAAGATTATTATGATCCAATTTTATCGTGGGATGAAAAAAATAAAATAAGGAGAATATAGAACTGGTAACAGAGTTCGCGCTTTAAAAACTCCAAGAGCATCATAATTAATGATGAATCATAGAGGCTCACACTATATAGAAATTTTAGTTTATATTTTGTGGGCTTCTATAATAATTATAAATAATAAGACTAGTTTGCTTTGTCAAAGCTGTAGGGGAGGTATAGATTATGAACATATATTTACAGGAACTAAAAAGATTTTTATCTAAAAAATCAGTAAGAGTTTTTTTGGTCGTGGGTTTATTTTTTACTTTTTTGATATCATTTATTACTTATAGAAGTGTACAATATGATGATATAAGTTCTGGTGATACAATTACCTATTTTGGAAAAGAGGCTATAGATCATTTTAATGAGGATGATAAAGCCTCTGAAGGTTATTTGACAGAAGAAAAAATAACTAAAGTAGTAAAATCTTATAAAGAAATATTAAATAATGAAAATGTAAACAGTAGAGAAAACTTATCAGAGGATGCTAAAAAAAATATATCGAAATTTGATCCTATATTAAGAGTAATAACATACCCATATACAATTACAACATCTGGAAGTTTACTTGATGTAAACGAACTTGATACAGAAAAAGATTTAAATTTTTATCAAAGTTGTTATGATGCATTGGAAAGGGACATAAAACAGAAATATGACAATGACAAGATAACAGAATTTGCTCTAGAAAAATATAAAGAGGTAAATAAACCATTTTATTATGGAGGATATTTTAGTGAAGATATACTATTTTTCGTAAATATTTTTATAACGGTATTATCACTAATTTGTATATTGATTTCATCACAATGCATTGTTGAAGATAAAGAAAATTACCTAGATTCAATTTTTAGAACAACTAGAAATGGAAGAAATAAATATATTTGCAGCAAGATACTTGCCTTAGCAAGTATTATATCGTTATATTTGATTATAAATATATCAATTTATTATGGAACTATTAAATATCTTTATACTAATGGTTTAGATTCATCTTTTCAAATGTTACTATTTAATCAACTGTCAATATCTAATTTAACTATAGGTAAAGTTATATTAAGTGTATTTTTGTTAAGTATATTATTTACTATTGCAAGTTCAATGATGTCAATATTTGTCGCTATAAATTCAAAAGTTTCTATGGTTTCATCAGCCATATCGAGTGCTTTATTTTTTATTCCATCATTATTGTATGGAAAAACTTTGTTTAAATCAATATTTTATTTTTTGCCGTCTATGGGATTAGGTACTGCAGAAAATAGCTTAATTGAACAGTATCAAAAATTTGAATTTGTTAAGTTGCCAGGTAAAATTTTATGGATTCCAAAGTTTCTAGTAATAATGGCTTTAATTAATATTGCTCTGTATTTATTGCTAAGTATAAAATCATATAACAAAATAAAGCAATAAATATTTTAATGGGAAGTAGAGGATAAATATATGGGTAAGGATAAAATAAATCATCTTGAATGTATAAAAATAGCATTCAAGATGATTTATGAAGTAGATAAAAATTCTTTTGCGATTACTATAATATTGTCAATTGTAAGTGGTGTTTTTCCGTTTTTAGTTCTTAAATTAGGACAAACAATAATTAATATAATTCAAATTCATTCCACTAGATTTGATAATATTATAATACTTATACTTATATATTTATCTTTACAATTTATATCTGTAATAGTAGATAATATTAAAAACTACTATTTACAAAGGTTAAGTAATGAAGTTACTTATTCTTCCATGAGGAAAGTAATGGGAAAATGTGCTGATTTGCCTTTAAAAAAACTTGAAGATAATAAAACTTACGATATTTTGAACAGAATAGAGCAAGATGCTACATTAATGTAATATCGTTATCTAATATAAACTTTTCTTATGATGATAATAGTTTAGCTCTGCAAGACATTTCTTTAAAGATAAAAAAAGGAGAATCCATTGCAATAATTGGGGAAAATGGTTCAGGAAAAAGTACACTTCTAAAAATTTTAGCTGGATTGTATAGTCCAGATTCAGGTGTGTTTTTAATTAATGGGATGAAATTTGATGATATTGAAATAGAATCTTATAGAACACAGATTAGCTCATTATTTCAAGATTATTTGAAATATGAGGGGACAATAAAAGAGAATATTATATTAGGGCAAATTGATAGAAATGAAGACGACTTTTCGATTCTAACAGCATTAAATAGTGCTGATGCAAAATTTTTAAAAAATGATGGTAAATATAATATTAATAAAGTAGTAGGTAATTGGTTTGAAAATGGGCAGGAACTTTCAGGCGGACAATGGCAAAAAATTGCAATAGCACGAACTATGTATAGAAAATCAAGTCTATTGTTATTTGATGAGCCAAGCTCGTCATTATACATAATTTCTGAAAAAATCATATTTGATAATATTTTAAATAATTTGAATGATAAGATTATTATATATATCACCCATAGGATAAGATGTGCGATGAATTCTGATAGAATTATTGTGATGGATAATGGAAAAATAGTAGGTGATGGGAGTCACGATGATTTAATTGAAAACTGTAATAGATATAAGTTAATGTATAATAAGGAATTTAAGTGACTTTAATAGATTGAAGGGGAATTAATTATGAAATTGAAAAATCAATATATTTCAGTTGGGATGAAAGTGCTAACTGTATACTATATAATTTGGTTAATCTTTATTGTAGTATTTAAAATGACATTTTCAATCAATAATTTATTGATTGAGCGACAAATAAATTTACTACCATTTTATTATGACAATACAGTTGATATTAAAGTTATTTTTGATGAGATGGTATCAAATATACTCATTTTTTTACCTTTGGGAATTATGATTAGATCTATTTTATTTCGTAAAAACAATTTAAAAAGTATTCTTTTTGTATTTTTCTTTAGTTTAGCTATAGAGTTTTTACAGTACGCATTGTCAATTGGAGTATTTGATATAACTGATATAATTAATAATACATTAGGTGGTGTATTGGGCGTGGGAATATATAATTTAGCTTTAAAAAAATTTAAATCTAAGTTTAAAGTAGATAAATTTATTTTTTGGATAGCTTTTATTAGTGCTATTTTTATAAGTTTAGTATTAATTGTTTTTTTAAAATATAATGGTATTTAAAAAATTTAGTCAAGTCCATAATATTGTACTAGTTTAATTTACACAATATTATGGACTTGACTCTTAAATTCTTATACTTAACAATAAATATTATAATACCCTTTAATGCAATTACACAGAGTTATCGTTTACTCTTTTATAGCTTTTTATCTCTCCACTTCCTTCCCATAATAATTTTCATAGTTTTTCCTATACTGAACAAGGTCATAAAATTGTTCTTTGTTCAAAGAATACTCTTGCATAAGGGTGTTCTTTTTTTCTTGCAATTTATCGAGCTTTGATAGTATTTCTTTTGTATTTGGTAGTTTTTTATAGCTTTCTAAGATTCCTTTAGCGGCTATTTTGTAGACGGAAAGTTTACTATAATATTCTTCTGCAAATTGCTTATCTTCAGGATTTTTCTTATGGTATTTATATATTTCACGATACTTATTTATAGTATTTATATTTTCCATATCTTGAGATAAACTCTTCATCTCAGTTTCAATTTTCTTTATTTTATCTAACAGGTCTTGTCTATCATCAGCAGATTTTTTGATTAGATCATCTAGTTGAGTGATTGAATTAATTCCCTGTTCTCTTAATTTAATTATTGAATCAGCCATTGTTTTGATATTATGTTTTCTTGCCCAGACTTCGTAACCTTTAGAGGATTGAGCTT
>OKWK01000647.1_pt1 | contig 11360 bp, 14 predicted proteins | sample 1607181 | NCBI WGS metagenome assembly OKWK01 (sample SAMN07501053, study PRJEB24779) | human gut metagenome | isolation source: stool | host: human infant | place: USA: Pittsburgh, PA
GACCTGTCTGAAGGTTCGCAAGACCGCTCCGATCTGCTTCAAGTAGAACTGGTGCCTTGGCGCGTAGTAGCGCTTGTTGCTGTGGCTCGGATACACGAGGCGATGTTGAAGTCCGAGATCGTCCCTGGCCATCTGTGTGGCTAGGTCGTGCGCTCGCTTTGTGTATGAGCTGAGTACAGCAACTGCGTCGTCGAACTTTTGAAGGCGCTGTAGCAGCTTCAAGGCCCCTGCTCGAGACGGCGTGCTTGCCGGGATACGATGGGCAGGCTTGCACTCCCACGCACCAATTAGTTGACCGTCGAATACCTGGAGTAGCGGCCCTGCACGCATGATGGTGTAACGCACACCGTTGTCAGCAGCGACTGTGATGCACCAGCACCTGGTCGTAGATGTGCTGCGCAGGTAGTGACGGATGAACTTGGTTCGAGCTGTCCCTGCGAGGGAGAAATGTGTTGCCCAGGTGTTGGCGACGGCGAGCTGCCGCTCGCTGTAGCGGGCCAGGGATGGATCCTGTAGCGGCCCGCTAGGGGGGGCGTTGTCGAGAGGTGCCACGCGCATGCTCCTGTGTAAGCAAGCAGCACTTTGGCCGGTCGGTTTACGCTGAATCCATGTGAAATGGTCATCTCAAGCGTGTTGGATTTCAAGGTTCTACAAGCTAGCTGACTGAAGGTCTTATTGGGATGGATCAGTAAATTCTCTTGTAGTCAGCCTCAAAGTCTCCTAGTGCAGCAAACTCGTCAAGGATAGCTTTACTTAAAAGAATAAGATGTATTGTCCTCGCTGGGTTGTCCCAGTTGGCACCACCATGCTTGCCTCCGTGAAATAGATTGTTTCGCACGGTCTTAAGTAAGCGAGCGACTCTAGCTAAGTCGCTTTTGTCCTCATCTAATTTAACCGGACGCCAACCCAGCTCTCTACCGGGCAGGACTATTTGTTGCTCTGGACTCTGCTCGATTAGTGCTGTGGCTGATTGGGAAAGAGAGTATTTGTCAGAATGGTTTTGTACAAAATTTTCCCATCCCGGCTCTGCCCTAGCTCCAGGTTTGTAATTTTTTAAGTAGCCATTCTCTTTGAGGCTGAACTCAAATCGCGAGAACCAATAGAAAAAATCAAAAGCTCGCTCTGTGATTTCGGCAGATATATTCTCTTTTCGCATAAACCCTCCTTGATAGCTAGCAGCGAATTGGGCCTGTACCATTTTGCCTGCACTGCGTGACTAACTATAGTGGCTATAGCCCGCGCGGGTTGTCGAAGTCAGGCCGGCCGCTCTTGGTGGGGTAGCTAACCTTGCACCCTGTTGTTCGATAGCCGCTGCAACCCCAGAAGTCGAAGCCGCCTTTGCCGGCTTTCTTGCGGTGAACCAGGGGCAGACCGCACTTGCCGCAAAGGAAGTCGCTGGTCGGCGCCGAGGAGATACTGGCGGTGGAGCTTGCGCGTGGTTCGTCCTGTGCGCTGGGGAGCGCGCGGAGTGTCTGCAGCTCTGTCTGTAGTAGCTGGTAGAACTGCTGGACCACGTTCATGTAGGTGTCCTCGCTGTTGGCGATCCGGTCCAAGGCGACCTCGAGGTTGCGGGTGAAGTCGAGGCTGAGGAAGCTGAAGTTGTGCTCCAGGAGCGCGATGGTGGCCTCTCCCAGCTCGCCGGGGATCAGGCTTCGCCCCTTCATCTGCACCTGGCCCTTGTCGATGATGTTCTTCACGATCGAGGCGTAGGAGGATGGCCGACCAATCCCGCGGCGCTTCATCTCGCCCACCAGGCTGGCGTCGGTGAATCGCTTGGGAGGGGTGGTTTTCTTCTCCAGGACCTCGCCGCTGTAGACCTTGAGTATCTGGCGTGGCTCCAGCGCCGGGATCGGGATGGGGTTTGAAGGCGTTTCGTTCTTCTGCTCCTCGGCGTCATCACCCTGCAGCAGTTTTCTCCAGCCAGGCACGTTCAACAGCTTCCCTTTGGCGCCGAAGCGCAGCGGCTTTTTGTCGGGGCCGACGCCCAGGAGGGTGATGGTTCTCACTGCGTACACGGCAGCTTCGATCTGACTGGCAAGCGCGCGGACTCGAATGAGCTGGTACAGCGCCTGCTCATCAGCAGTTTCACCGGCGGCAGCGGCCATCCAGTCGGTAGGGGTGATGGCGGGGTGGCCTTCCTGGGCGTCTTGGTCCGCTTTGAACATCCGCTGTTGCTCAACACACTTCAGCCCCAAGGCTTTGGCGACAGCACGGATATCCGGCATCGAGTCCTTCGAGATATTGGGGTTGTCCGTCCGGTGGTAGGTGATGAGCCCCTGTTCATACAGCCGCTGGGCGACCTTCATCGTCTTGTCGGGTGACCACTTCAGCGCATTCCCGGCGGCCATCTGGAGCGAGGAGGAGATGAACGGTGCCGGAGGCGCATCGGTTTCTTCGCTATCAATGCAGGTCTCGACGATGACATTACGTATAGCCCCCACCAGTTCTGCGAGTTGACGATCCTGGACATACGGGAACTCCTCGCTGGCAAACACGGGCACTGGATCCCATTCCGCCGTCCAGGTACGGCCGTCGCTGGGCGAAACGAAGGTCAGTTCCACCCCGAAGTGCTTGATTGCTGTGAAGGCGCGGATCTCCCGCTCTCGCAGGACCACCAGGTACACCGCGACGGACTGCACGCGCCCGGCGGTGGTCGGCCTACCCATCACGCGCCGCAACTCTGGCGTGACCAGATACCCCACCAGGCGATCGATGACGCGACGGCATTCCTGCGAGGCGACCTTCGGGAGGTCCAGGCGACGCGGCGAGCTGAGTTCGGCGGTGATGCATGACTTTGTGATTTCTTTGAAGGCAACGCGCTTGTAGTTCTTGATCCCGGCAGCTTGGAGGATGTGCCAGCCAATGCTTTCGCCTTCGCGATCCGGGTCCGATGCGACGTAGATTTCCACGGCTTTCTGCCGCAGCTCCTTCAGCCGTGCGACGGTTTTTTCCTTGCCCGAGAGGATCTGGTAGTGCGGTTTGAAATCCTGGCCCACGCCGACGGTGAGCATCTGCGGATCCTGCCCGTGAACGGGTAGGTCTCTGATGTGGCCGGCTGTCGCCTCGACCTGCCAGGTCACGTCGGGACGAATCGAGGGGAGAAGGGACCTCAGCTTTTTCAGCTTGCCCGGGGCTTCAATGATTACGATGTGCATCGGCGGAATCTCTCGGAACAGTCGGTCGAACTGTCGCGATCAGAGAGCGGGCCAACAATGCGAAATAGACGGTGCGTTGTTGCAGTTTTCGGGGCAACTTTCCGCGCATCGGCGAAAAAATATCCGTTGCCGATCAAATCGGACACAACTTACCGATTCCTCAAATGCGGTAATCTTGTCCGTGTGGCTGCTGCAACCATCTACGGTAATCGTGGCAACTGGGTCGTCGCTCGCATAGATTCAGACAAGGAAATGATCGTTCCTGGAAGGACATCAATCGACCCCAATCATCCCGATTGGTCGTAGGAAGGAAAATGGTATGGATCAAAGCCTTTGCACATGCATGCCAACGCCAATCGTCAACCCCAAGGAGCTGCGACTGTGCCACATGTTAGTCGGTAGAACTTTCCCGATAACATTGATCGCAGGCGACCATTGGTTGAGCTATGACGGCAGCGCCTGGTGGGTCGATGCGGATGAGCCCGCGACGGAGGACGAGGTGGCGGCTCTGTTGGTCAAGGCTGGTGGTGTCACTACGTGCTGGTGCGGATAGGAAAGCGCATCAGGTACACCCAAGCCCCTCCTAACTCGTGGGGCCAAGGCCGTAGGTGAGCCACGACTTACTTTGCCCACAATGCGAAATGGACGGTGCGCTGTTGCAGTCTTCGGGAGGAGCTGAAGGGTAAAGTCATCAGAAGTCGAGCTGCTGTTGCTGCTCCTGGGCAAACCCTTTCAACCAGGACGCCCGCATCGCAGGATGACTGTAGGGGCAGTCGAACACCCGTAGCCCTTTCCGCGCGGCCTCAGCACCAATAGCCCGTACAGTCCGGTGGGGATCGTTGAAGTGTCGTCTGTCCAGCTTGTCGGTATCGGTCGCTCTCTTTGACACACTGCACCTCGTACTGGTCGAGATTTCCGATTCGGAAGCCCTTGCCACCAGAGACTTCACGAACGGGCGGCCAAAATTAAGGATGCTGGTCTATCAGCTTTTGCCGCCATAACTGTTCATTGCGGTTGCTCCAGTCGCTGGAATGCTTGTCGAGGCTGCGGGCGGCGAAGAGAGGTTCTTGCCACCTGCAACTTCACGAGTGGGCGCGAAAAATTAAGACCGGCGTTTCACCGTCGCGTCGGCAATGCCTTGGGCCATCCTGATGAAGGATGCGCGATCTTCTTCCTCCATAAGCGCCATGCACTCTAGAACTGATATCTCGTCGGCGCTGAGGAGCTGCCTGGTCAACGGCTCATCGCGATCCCGAAATGAGCAATGTGAGCCTGCTTGGTCATCTTTGCTGTTCATGGCGGAGTTTCCTGCGGGGGGCTTTGTCGAAGCTGCGGGTGGCGAAGAGTGGTACTTGCCACCCGCAGCTTCACGAATGGGCGGCCAAAAATTAAGCCGCCTGCTACATGGGGATGTCGTCGTCGAAGGCGCTGTCGTAGTCCTGCTGCGATTGCGCATCTTGCTGAGCAGGTTGCTGCGGGACGTTCCGAGACTGTTGATGCTGGGTTGGCAACAGGGTGACCTCGGCCAGGCGATGCGGAAGGATGGAAATGCGCGAGGCTTCGACCTTCAGCGCCTGGACTTCTTCGCCTGACTCTTTGTCCGGCCAGCGGTCCATAATGGCCCTGCCTTCGACCTTGACGCGCATACCTTTCGTGAACAGTTCGGCGAAGCGCTGGGCATCCTGATGCCACCATTCGACGCTGCACCAGAAGCCGCCGCGATCCTTGTAGCCACCTTGGCCATCGGGAATCGAGTTGTCGAACATCACGTTCAGTCGCAGCAACTGCCGCGGGGGATTGTTGCCGTTGGGGAAGCTGCGGTGCTCCGGCGCCGAGCCAATGTTGCCTTCCCAGAAGACGGGGGTAGCCATGATGAATCTCCAGTCAGTGGTGGTTGGTGCTCTGCTGCAGTCGGCCCATGAACTCGGCCTCGGCCTGGCCCATCTTTTCCGCGCACTCGGCGGCCTGCTTGCCGATGGAGTGGATCAGGCTGATCTGCATGTTGAGGGTGATGCGCTGCAGCTCCATCTCGTAGAGGTCTTGCAGCAGGTATTCCGGGGTCTTGTCCTGGCGCAGCATTTCCGTCCACACCCCGACGCCCATCCGCCGGGATGCAATGTGCTGCCAGCGGAGAAAGGTTGTGCGGGCGGATGTGCGCTGCTCGATGAGTCGGGTGGGCAGTAGAGTGAAGGGTGGGCGACGAACCTGGGCCAGCAGTCCCTGGGCAAGTTCAAGCAATCCCTGCTCCATGGCTTCGCACTGTTCCGCCAACTGGGCCAGCTCCCTATTACCTTTAAAAGGCTTTAAAAGGCCTTTTAGTGAGGCACTGTGTTGCAGCGCCTGGAAGGCAGTTTGTTGCAGTGGGCGGAAGGCACTTTGTTCCAGAGCGCCTTGCTGGTCCTTATCGAGCTGCCGCATTCCGATCAGTCCTCGAGTTCGACACGGTCAGCGTCATCATCGGCATCACCGTCAGAGCGGCCCCGGGTGATCGGCGGAGCGAAGTTCGAGCGTCGAGTGCCCTCCAGGATGTCCTGCGGGATCTCGCCGAACTTCTCGTACATCTTCCGCGCGGCTTCGGCGCGAGCATTGTTTGCGGCGAAGTCGTCGCGAGTGGCGCCCGAGAACTGGTAGCTCTGGGCCAGACCAAACAGGCTTCGCAGCACCGACGCACCTTCGTCGAGCCAGACCTCCATGTCGCGGCGACCGACCAGCCCGACGTGCTGGGCCAGCAGGATTCGACGGGCGAGTTCGTCGTAGTTGGTCAGGAGATAGACTGCCTTGAAGCCGAGAGGGTTGGAGATGAACAACGGGACCTTGACCGGTGTAACGGACAGGTTCTCGGAGATATCGAGGGTCGCGGGCAGCTTGGCCATGACGTCATCCAGTCGCTGGTCGATGGCCTCGAGTGCGGCTTGGCAGCTCTCGACTTTCTCTTCGATCTGAACCAGCCACCAGTCGGAGTACGGATCGTCCTGTGCTGCCCCGCGGTGCATGCGATTCACGTATGCGCAGAAGCCGGAGAGGCCGAGGATGCTGTGCTTGGCATCCGACTTCTGCCGGCCGGTCCAGATGCGGGCGGCGTGATAGGTGTGAAGCGTCAGAGCGACATCGCTGCGGAGAGAGCCGATCTGAAGCCGATGGGTTTCAGCCATGGTGCTGTGTTCCTTTATAGGGAAGGGGGTCGGCCACATCGTGCTGATCGGGGTAGGAGCGCGCAGTAGGAAATACATGGTTCGCCGCTGGGGAATTTCCCATGGCGACTCGGAGCAAGGCACCCAGTTCGCCGCCGGCGTCGAAGTCAGTTCCTAATGGAGTGGTTCCAGTGGAACCACCCAACTCGCCGTCGGCGCCGAAGTCAGTTCCTGGTGGAGTGGTTCCAGTGGAAACACTCATCTTGCCGTTGGCGCCGACTTGGGTATCTCTACCGTTGGTAATCTGGTTGGCAGTTCATGTAGTTGGCTTTGTTGCATAAAGCTCCCCACATCGCTTTTTCCGCCATTTCAAAGCGATACATCTCAACCGTAATGGTCAACACGGTTACTGAATACCCGAACACGATCAGCATTAACAACAGCCTGAGTTCTCGGTCGTTCCACGCATCTGTAAAAAGTGCAGAAAGAACGAGAACGACCAAAAAGAAAGGGGCCATGCTCAAGAACATTGTTTGAGTTCCTCGTGAGTGGTGATGCCTCGCTTTGGCGAAGTGTTTCGGCCCGAAACACCCATCTTGCCGCCGATACCGAAGTGGATCCCTGGCAGAGTGATTCCAGTGGAATCACCCAGCTCGCCGGCGGCGCGGAGGTCGGCTCCTGGTGGAGTGATTCCAGTGGAATCACCCAGCTCGCCGGCGGCGCGGAGGTCAGGACCTGGGAGAGTGATGCGGGCCGCATCACCAAAAAACACGACGCCCGACCGAGACTTTCTCATGAATCATCACCCCGCTCGGATGGCACGCTCGATCCGTGCCTGGGCCGAATGAGGTCCTTGAGCCGGCTGAGGACCTCGCTCCCTGTCCGGGTATCCCCCCGGGGCTGGACCTGAGGCTGTGTAGGCGCTATGGGGCTTGATGGTGCCGGAGCACGAATGGGGCGTTCCGTTGCGGGGATGGTTCGCTCAGCCGGTTCTTCCGGAGCCCAAGAAGCGTTGAACTTGCCCTGGACTGCACGCTGGATGAGCGTCATGAGGTAGCCGAACGGATTGCTGACTGTTCCGCCGGCACAACGGTGCTGCCACTGCTCGATGATGGGTAGCCGAAGATCCTCGGACACCCGTCTGAGCGCGCTTACTGCCTGGATCCGTTGCTCGGCCTCCAGTGCGTGCAGGAGATCCTGCCAGTTCGGATGGGCTTCCTCGCGTGCTCGCGGTTGTACTGGCTTTTTACATACAGAATCTTGTTTGTATGTATACGTACTATATGAGTTCGGCATCCGAACCAAGGGCGTACTCGGCGGATTCTGTCGGGGTTCGGTATCCGAACTCAGCGGTAGAGCGCATTGCTTGCCGCTGATTTCACTGAGTTCGGCATCCGAACTCGGGGTGGAATGAGGTAAATCCGACAGAGTTCGGATGCCGAACTCTGCCGCTGGATCCGCTTCGAGCTGACTATCGATAGCCCATTGCTGGTGGTTCAAGCGTCCCTCGAGCTTCTCCAGATGGGTAGGGAGGCGGCGACCCACGTCCGGATCATCCCTGAACTCCCGCCAGATGATCTGCCCGATTTCGCGTATGGCTCGGTTGCCGTGACCGGTGGATTGGCTCAGCAACTGCATGTAGTCGGTGTCCAGCTCCAAGGCTTCGGCTGGAGAGACAGGCTCGTCGTGAAGGATGTAAACGTTGCCCTGGACCTGTCCGTTGAGGTCGTTGCGCAGGCGTCGGCCGAGGCTGAGCCAGCGGGTCAGACGAAGGACCGTGAGTGCCTTGGCGATGGTTTCGCGCGAGGCGATCTTGCCCGGCTGCATACCGAGATAGGGGCGCAGTTGCTCGTATGTCGGGAACGCGGTCAGTCCGTCGTCGTTGATGAGCAAGCGGAAAACTTGCCAGCAGTTCCGCTCCAGCGGAGTAAGACGCTTATCCAGGAGGAGGCGCCGTGGAACGGTTTCATGAGGATTGCCGCTGAAAATGATGCCGGAATATTGTTGAGCCAGCGGTTCGCCGCTTTCGGCAGCAAGCCGCTTCTTATACAAATGGGCCTCGAGATGCCCCGAGGCCGAGTCCAGCAGTGTCGAAATGGGAAAGCGCGACAGCCTCATGGTGCTGTGTCGCCTTCCGACTGAACCAGGTTCAGTAGTTGTTGACGTTCTGTCTCAGCGTTCACCTGCGTTGTTGCGGATGGGGCAGAGTGGGGCAGGTGTGAGCTGACGCTAGCGAGGTAAAGAGTGGATTGGGACTTTTGCAGGCCCGCCTGGCTCTGGCTCGATTTGCCAGACGGATAGAGCCCGTCTTTCAACCAGCTCTGGATGAGAGACCAAACAATGGCGAGGCTGATGAATTCTGGACTGTCTTGTTCGATTCCGGCGTTGATTTCCTCTGTGAGGATCATCGCGATGTCCAGCAACTCCATGCTGTCTTCAAGGCGGACCTGATTTTCCTGCATCAGGTGCTCCCAGCGGAACCATATCTGGCGCTCGATCTGTTCATCGAGCTGCCGCCAGCGACCGCGGCGCGGGTGGATCTCCAGCATCAAGCGCTTGGTGGCGGTGTCCTCCGGCGACAGACCGAAAAAGCTCTGGATCATCGTTGTGGTGGCTCCCAGCTTCAGTGCGCGTTCGATCTGCAGGTCTTCCTGCGCGCTGCGCTCGGCTGTGGCCAGGATTTTCTCCATGACGTCGATGTTCACTCTGACATCTACCCAGGAAACCGGGGTATTGGTCAGGATGCTCATGACGGCAGGCTGTTGGAGCTGAGCCAGAATCTCCGGCCGCAGCCCCATCTCGGCACAACGCCTGAGCTGGCCGTTGCGCAGGTGGTTGAGCACCTGCGTCAGGACCGCTTCATTGATCGTCGACTTCGACATGTCGATCCCTCCCCAAATCGTGCGAAATCACTGGTCAGTAGCTGCTTGCTCGGAGGCGGCCGGCGGCAGCTCAAGGTCAACCAGGCGTCGGGCAAGACGAATGATCCGGAACAGTTTCACCAGGGCTTCGTCATTGAGACGGCCTGCCTGGCAGGATGGCTTGTCACTTGTGGTGGGTTGGCCCAGCAGCAACTGAGCGAGGCCAGCTGAGAACTGGAATTCACCCAGTGCATCGCGGCAGGTCTGTTGATCGTGAGTGTTCAGAACGACTTGGACCTGCCCGCTGACCGCTTGAAGCAGCGTCATGAGGTGCAGCGCTGAATCAGTAATCTCATGGTCTTCATTGGGCTCGCGATACGTGTAACCCACACCGCCCTGAATCCTGACGATCTCGCCTGGGGCGCCGACATGCAGAGCGATCTCTTCAGCCAGATCAGCGATGTGCTGTCGCAGGATCTCGGGGGTATCGATCGACCGCTCGATGTACCAGAGATCGGTGATCGGGTGCAGGCCACCGACTTGCACTGGGATTGCCTGCAGAGCTGTTTCATCGAAGACAGGTAGATGTTCCCCCTCGAGGCCGGCCAGCCGTTGGCGAGTCTGCTGGATCTTAGTCGATACCGGGCTCACGATATGGCCTGCCAAGACCGCCGCACGCTCCTCATCGGGCAATTGCTTTTGTTGGACAGGTGGTGGCGGAGCCGGCGGGGGGAGGGGATTACCCGGGTTGCTCCTTGTCCTGGACGTTTGGGGATCTGCGGCGGGGCTCTGTGTTTGTGCTTGTCCAGTAGACGACGCAGCAGGGTTTTCCTGCCCAATTGGTGGGAGTTGAGGTGGTGCGGCAGGTGTGGGCAGGTCGACCAGAGTGCCGCGGCGTTGCTCCTGCTGCCCGTTGGTAATCTCGAGCAGGATTTGGTCATAACGCAGGCCCAGGGGGCGCTTCATTTGGTCGATGAGTTCGTCCTGGAAACGCTCGAAAATGAATTCGTCAGGGCTACTGTCGAAGATTGCCAGGGTGTCCTGGAACAGCATTTCGAAGTCAACCCCTTCACCAGCGTATAGACGTGCCCAGCAGGAGGATGCCGACTTTCTGAGTGACAGGAGTTTCTCGATTTGCGGTTTACCGAGCCCTGAATACAGCATCACAGGAATCGCCGGCGCCAATACCTCAATAGTGTCTAACATCTTACTGATATGGGATTGAGATACAGGGTAGCCGTCCGCTTTTAGCCGACGTGCCAACTCGCGCTGGGAAATGCTTTCACCGCCGTTCTCTTGTTCGTAAAGAAATTTCGCCTTCTGCACCCCAACCGCGCGCTCGATGAACTTGAGGTCGCCCTTCAGATCGTTCTCGGCCAAATGACCGGTCAGCGCGATGATTTCGCCGCGCTGCTTGTCCCAGGGCTTGAACAGGCAGTCGAAGCTGAAATAGCGCTCGTCTCCGGTCTCTTTGTAGAGGTCGTTGAGAATTTCCAGGCGAGTGTTTCCGCCGTTGCGAATGCGGTATTTGTCCTCTCCAGGGCGTCGAGTCACTGGTGGCGGCGTATCGAGGCCTCGATGTCGGATCGATTCTTTCAGCTCATCGTATTTCGGGTTTCGAGTGGTCCGGGGGTTATCGTGCCAGGGGAGGACGTCGTGGAGTGTCAGCCTCATGGGCGTGTCGCTGATCGGGTCCGACAACTGCTCCAGAACCTTGGGCGGTGCGGTAAAACCAGGGGCAAGTAGCCGGTCTTTCAGATCTTGCGGGTTGATCTTGGCCATACTCATGCCTCCGCCACCTGAGGCGTGTTCGCCGCCGCCAGCTCAGCCTGCAGGCGCTGGTTCTTGGCGAAGAGTTCGTCGACCATTCGGTTTGCTCGCGCGAGTTCTTCTTCGAGCGCGTTGCTGCGCTCCAGTCGGTAGACGATCTCGCTGTTGGCCGAACGGTGGTTATCCGCGGCTTTTTGCTTTAGCTGATCGCGCAAGCCCAAGGGCATACGGACAACGAACTTATCTTCGGTTTCTCGGGCCATGGTCATTCTCCAATTTGGGCCTTGCGCCGCTTGAGCTGGTCGCGGAGTTGAGTGGGGAGGCTGCTGATCTGCAGCGTGTCGCGCTCCTCGTCGTACTCGATCCTGGAGCCCAGCAGGTGCGCCTCGAAGCTGATCGACAGGCCTTCGGCGCGGCCGGTGAAGCGGCGGAACTGGTTGAGG
>OKWK01000657.1_pt1 | contig 11104 bp, 7 predicted proteins | sample 1607181 | NCBI WGS metagenome assembly OKWK01 (sample SAMN07501053, study PRJEB24779) | human gut metagenome | isolation source: stool | host: human infant | place: USA: Pittsburgh, PA
GTTGCGATAGCTGACCCGCGCATGCTGCTTGGACAGGTGCCGCTTGCGATCGGGAATCGCCCAGTCGCACTCACCGCCGCGGCCGATGAGGCCGCCGTTCCTGCCGAAGGTCTTGCTGCACAGCTCCGTCGGTACGAATTGCTTGGCGCTGAGCATTTCCAATACCAGTTCCATGAGATCGCTCCTTGCGGTCACTTGCCGCGATTGACCGCCTGCGGATCGCCAAGCGGGCGATAGTCGCCGTCGTTGAATTTGTAGTTGCCGCTGCAACCGGCGAGGCCGCAGAGGACGGCCAGGGCCAGAAGCACGGCGGGCCAGTGACGAACAGGCATCAGGGAGTCTCCATGGAAGGGCTGCGGACGCCGCGCTCCAGGCGCGCGCCCGGCAGGGCTGGATGGAAGGAAATCTCGATCATGGGCTTCAGGTCCGGGGATCGCCGAAATGAATGTTCAGGCGTCCCATGCGATAGATCAGGGTTCGGCGCGGCAGACCCAGTTCGCGCGCGGCGAGGGTCTGGTTGCCAGCGTTCCTGCGCAGGCAGGCGAGCAGCAGGTCGCGCTCGATCTGCTCCAGGTGCTCGCGCAGCTTGAGCGGCGCCTCCGCTTCCGGGGGCGCGCGCAGGGAAAAGTGTTCGGCCAGCAGCACATCGCCTTCGCAGAGCAGTACCGCGCATTCCACCAGTCCCTTCAGCTCCCGAACGTTGCCGGGAAAGCCATAGCCGTCGAGCAGTTCCAGCGCTTCCGCGGACCAGCCCAGCGGCGCGCGGCGCAGGAACACGCAGGCGCGTTCGGCGAAATGCCGGGCCAGTTCGAGGGCGTCGCCCTCGCGCTGGCGCAACGGCGGCAACTCGATGGGAAACTGCGCCAGCCGGTAGTAGAGGTCTTCGCGGAACTTGCCATCGCGGACCAGCAGGGCGAGGTCACGGTGGGTAGCGGCGATGATGCGTACATCGACCTTGTGCGTGTCGTTGCCGCCGAGCGGGCGAATCTCGCCTTCCTGCAACACGCGCAACAGCTTGGCCTGGAGCGACAGGGGCATGTCGCCGATTTCGTCGAGCAGCAGGGTTCCGCCATCCGCGGCATCGAACAACCCGGGACGATCGCGCTCGGCACCGGTAAAGGCGCCCTTGCGGTAGCCGAACAGCTCGCTTTCCAGCAGGTTTTCCGGAAACGCCGCGCAGTTCTGCACCACGAACGCCTGTGCTCGCCGCGGGCCGTACTCGTGGATCGCCCGTGCGACCACCTCCTTGCCGGTACCGGTCTCGCCCTGCAGCAACACGGTATAGGGGTTGTGCAGGACCTTGCTGATCAGGCGGCAGGTCTCACGCATCGCCGCGCTCCTGCCGATCAGCCCGTAGCCGCTGACCACCGGCGCGCTGGACGGTCCCTGCGGCTCGCCGGAGGGTTGCGAGAGGCGTTGCAGCAGATGCAGCTGGGCCAGCACGAACGAGCCCAACTGGCCCAGTGGATGGGCGAATCCCTGCAGGTCCAGTGGGCGCCGGGTGGCGCAGACCACCATGCCCTCGACCGTTTTCTCCGGGCTCACCAGCGGAACGCAGAGCAGGGACAGCCAGGGCTGCTCCCCTGCCGGCAGGAAGCCGGTCTCGTGCAGCCGCGACGGCAGGTCGACGAGACTGACCACGCGGTTCTGGCACAGGGCGAACTGCAGCAACTGCTCGCCGGTGTAGTCCGCCGGCAGGCTCGACGGCTCCAGCGCCTGCAACAGGCCGTCCCGGCATTCGGCGTTGAGGGTGAGCGCGGTATGGGTCTGGTCGAGCAGATACAGCTGGCTCAGCTCGCAGCCGCTGAGTTCGCCGACTGCGCGTGCGAAACCGCCCAGCAGGGCCGCGATGTCGGTTTCCCGCGACAGCGCGCCGAACTGAGCGAGCAGGGCTTCGGCGAAGGCCAGGGGTTGCGGTACGCGGCTGAACATCGCACCCACCTCAGGCGAACTCGCAGAGCACGCGGCCGTGCTCGCCCAGCGTCGCATGGACCCGCTCGAGACGCTCGTCGCGCGCCATCGCTTCCAGCAAACGGTCGGCCACCAGCGGCAGCAGGTGCGTGTCCAGCAGGTGGTCGATCAACCGTGCGCCGCTGTCGCTCTGGGTGCAACGCTCGGCCAGGTGGTCCACCAGCGCCTGGCTGTAGTCGAAAGCCAGTTGACGGCGCGCCAGACGCTCGCCGAGGCGTTCCAGCTTGATCTCGATCAGCTCGCGCAGTACCGGGCCGCCCACCGGGTAGTAAGGCACCACGCGCATGCGCGCCAGCAGCGCCGGCTTGAAATGCCGGCTGAGCGCCGGCCGGATGGTTTCCTCCAGGAGTTCGGCGGAAGGCCGCGCGCCGTCCTGGCAAAGCGCGGCGATGTGCTCGCTGGCGAGGTTGGAGGTCATCAGGATCAAGGTATTGCGGAAATCGATCTCGCGCCCTTCGCCATCGTTGGCCACGCCCTTGTCGAAGATCTGGTAGAACAGGTTGAGCACGTCCGGATCGGCCTTCTCCACCTCGTCCAGCAATATCACCGAATAGGGCTTCTGGCGTACCGCCTCGGTGAGCATGCCACCCTCGCCATAGCCGACATAGCCGGGCGGCGCGCCGATCAGGCGCGAGACGGTGTGCTTCTCCTGGAACTCGGACATGTTGATGGTGGTGATGAAACGCTCGCCGCCATACAGCAGGTCGGCCAGCGCCAGCGCGGTCTCGGTCTTGCCCACCCCGCTCGGGCCCACCAGCAGGAACACGCCGACCGGCGCATCGGGCTTGTTCAGCCCGGCCGCGGTGGCGCGCATCGCGCGGTCCAGGGCGCTGACCGCCTGTTCCTGGCCACGGATCCGCGCCCGCAGGTCGTCAGCGAACCCCATCACCTTGGCGTTGTGTTCCCGCGCCAGTTGTTCCACCGGTACGCCGGTCCAGGCGCCGATCACCTCGGCAACCAGGCGCGGGCAGACCTCGAAGCTGACCAGCCGCCCCTGGGCCTGGGCATCGGCGAGCGCCTGGCGGGTTTCGTGAAGGGCCTTTTCCAGGGCTTCGACACCGCCATGCTCGTCGGCCGGGAAAGCCTCCGCATCCGCCTCGCTGCCCTGCTCTTCCCGGTTCGCCTCGCGGGCCCTGGCCAATTGCTGGCGCAGGGCGAGCAGGCGCTCGGCGAGTTCGCGCTGGCGGCTCCACTGGTCCTCCTGTACGTGCCGCTCGCTTTCCGCCTGGGCCAGACGCTCCTCCAGCGCCTGCAGGGCATCGTGGTCGATCGGCAGGCCTGCCTCGGCATCGCGGCGCAGGGCCTGGCGCTGGCGCTCACCTTCGGCCAGCTCGCCGCGCAGGCGCTCGAGGCTCTCCGGCGCCGCCGCCAGGCTGATGCGCACCCGCGCACAGGCGGTGTCGAGGACGTCGACGGCCTTGTCCGGCAACTGGCGACCCGCCAGGTAGCGGGCGGACAGTTCGGCGGCGGCCACCACCGCGTCGTCGCGCAGGTAGATACCGTGGCTTTCCTCGTAAACCCGGGCCAGGCCACGCAGGATCGTCACCGCCTCGGCAACGCTCGGCTCATGCAACTGCACGGGCTGGAAGCGCCGGGCCAGCGCCGGGTCCTTCTCGAAATACTTCTTGTATTCGGCCCAGGTCGTCGCCGCGATGGTGCGCAACTCGCCACGTGCCAGGGCCGGCTTGAGCAGGTTGGCGGCATCCGAGCCGCCGGCCTGACCGCCCGCGCCGATCAGCGTATGGGCCTCGTCGATGAACAGGATGGTCGGCCTGGGCGCTGCCTTCACTTCGTCGATGACGCCTTTCAGGCGCCGCTCGAACTCGCCCTTCACGCTGGCACCGGCCTGCAACAGGCCCATGTCGAGGGACAACAGCTCGACGTCCCTCAGCGCCGGCGGCACTTCCCCTGCGGCGATCCGCGAGGCCAGGCCTTCGACGATGGCGGTCTTGCCGACGCCAGCCTCGCCGACCACGATGGGGTTGTTTTTCCGCCGACGGGCCAGGATGTCGACCATCTGGCGAATAGCCCCGTCGCGACAGAGCACCGGATCGAGCTTGCCGTCGCGCGCCTGCTGGGTAAGGTTGTGGGTGAAACGCTGCAACAGGGACTCGCCGCCGCCCGGCTTGCCGCTGGGCGCGCCCTCCAGCGGCTGCGAGAGCGCGAAATCCTTCAACCGCTCGATGTCGAGCCGCGCCAGCAGCGGCTGGTAGCGGCTGCCGGCATAGCGCAACGGGTTGCGTAGCAGGGCCAGGATCAATGCCGCCTGGTCGATCTGGCTACGGCCCAGTTCGAGGTTGGCCAGCAACAGCGCATCCTGCAGCCACTGCACCAGCTCGGGCGCGAACACCGGATTGCGCGAGGCGCTGTGCTCGCCCCGCGCTTGCAACGCGGCGTTGAGTTCGCCGGCGTCCACCGCGGCATCCTGCAGGGCGCGCGCCAGCAGTCCCTGGGGACGCTCCAGCAGGCCCAGCAACAGGTCCTCCACCAGTACCTTGCTGCCGCCACGGGCTACGCAGCGCTCGGCCGAGCCTTCGAGGTCGCGCCGGGTGTCGGCATCCAGCGCCTGAATCAGTTGTTGCAGGTCTACGTTGATCATGCTCATCCATCCTTAATGAATCTTGCTGCCCAGCGTCACCACGCCATCGGCGCGCTCCCGGCCCAGCCAACTGGTCCAGCCAAGGCGGCAGGCGTTCTGAGCGCCGATGCGGAACTCGCGGATTTCCTCCTGGCGCAAGACCAGCCGGATGTCGTAGTCGAGCGGGTCGCGCAGGGTGAAGCGGACCAGCGCGCAAAGCGGCTGGTAGCCGGGACCGATCGGCAGGAACTCGTGGAAGCGCTGCCAGTCGAGCTGGCGGATATGAATGCGGAACTTGCCGCTGCGGTCGCGGACCCGTTCGCCCAGCACCGCGTCTTCGCCAAGCTGGCTGTTGAACAGGCCGAGTCGGTTGCGCTGCTCTTCGAGGATCGCGACGCGCCGTTCTATACACTGCTCGGCGACCAGTTCGGCATGCTTGAAGTAGTAGCGCAGCACCGACTCGATCAAGGCCGCCGAGTGCGCCCGCAGGCTGAGCAGGCCCAGGTAGGGCAGCAGACGTTTCCAGTTCAGTTCCCTGGCCTTGCGGATCTCTTCCCCGCCCAATCCGACGAGGGCGAACAACTGAGCGGAGAACGCATCGCTCGCGCCGCTCTGGAAGCTCACCCGGTAGCGGTACTTGCGCCAGATCGGCAATAGCAGCCGATGCAGGCGGTGATGGAAGAGATCGAGGAAGTTCCGCGTAGGATTGCCCTCCTCGCTGTCGCCCAGGGCCTGCTCGCTGTAGAACGCCGGCAACGGCGAACTGGCACCGAACAAGCCGATCAGGTTGAAACGCAGCCGCGCCCGCAGCATGCCGCGCTCTTCGAAGAACTCCACCCGATCGACATCGCTGCCCGGGAAGCCGAGGCTAGGATTGGCCTGGAATTCCAACTGATCGTAGAGCGCTTCGTCTCCCAGGCCGGGATGTTCCTCGCGCAGGCGATCCATGACCAGCAGGACCGCCTGGAACAGCGAGTACTCGCGAATGCCCCGGGCCAGCGCGCTTACAGCAGGGGCTGCAAACCCATGCGCGGTTTCCATTGGTACACGTCTCCCTGTGTGCTCCTCACCCGCAACTCGTGGTAGGAGTTGATGCTGGCGTAAAGCGCGAAAAATTCGTTCAGAACCGAAGCGAACACGAACAGGTCGCCCTCGCCGATGTAGCCTTCCGGATCGATCGTCAGCTCGGTACGCAAGCCGCGCAGCGGCAGGCCCCGATGCAGGCGGTCGACATGCTCGTGGCGGACCGCCTTGAGCCCGCCCAGCAGGCGCTTGCTGACCTTCGCCGCATGCTGGTCGTAGTAGCGCGGCAGGTCGTAGGTTTCGAGGATCACCTTGAGCGCGTCGACGTTGGCCAGCGACAGGTAGTTGAGCGACATGTTGCTGATCAGTTTCCAGAGGAAATCGCGGTTCAGCGGCGGCGCGTAGCTCGGCGTCGCCGGGGTGATATTGCGGAAACCGAGGAACTCCGGCGTGCCTTCGCAGGCGACGCAGATATCGCCCAGGCGCAGCCGTTGGGGCAGGTTCTGGTTGGTGCAGGTCAGTTCCACCGACAGCGTCTCGATCTGCTCGGGATGGCGGATGCCGAAGCTCAGGTAGGTGTCCAGGCCATCGTGCAGCAACGAGGTACGTTGCCGGACGCTGTAGTGGGGCCGTGCTTCGGGAACGTCGAAGCTGGGATCGTGCTCGAAGGACTCGAACGGCACGTAGGCCTGGTAGCCGAGCCCGCCCGGCCGCCAGCCGGTGACGCCCTCTACCGAGAACACCCCGCAGTCCTCCAGGCTGTATTCGGCCGGCATCAGCAGGTATTCGTCCTGCTTGCCGTCTAGGCGGATCGGCAGCGCATCGTGGCGGAACAGGTTGGCCACCGGCGTACAGTACAGCTTGACGTTCTCCAGCGTCGGGTGCAGGCGCTGGATGCCGCTCTTGCGGATATCGAAGCGCAACTCGAGGCCGCGGACCTGCTTGAGGGTTTCCTCGGGCAGAGCGCCGAGCAGGTCAAGGCCATCCACGTCGACGAACAGGAACTTGTCCTGGAACGCGAAGTATTCCTGCAGGTAGCGATAGCCACGGAAGGTATTCAGCGGATAGGGAATCAACGCCTCGTCTTCGGCGAACCCCACCGGCTGCACCCGCTCGCCCGTCAGGCGGAACGACATCGGCTTGCCGGCCACGCCATCCAGCGGCCGCCCATGGGCGTCCAGCGGAATCAGTTGGATGCTCTCCAGGTTGCGCAGCAGGCACAGATAGAGCATCTGGCTGATGTAGCGCTCGCCGGCCAGGTGCAGGCGCAGCCGACTCAGGCCCAGCTCGCCGAGATGCCCGTCGCAGTTCATCGCCAGGCGCAGGCCGAGCAGCGCACCCTCGCCGGTCACCGAATAGTTGAGCGCCTCCAGCACCAGCGGCAGGACTTCGGTGGCGTAGCAGGTACGGAAGCGACAGGCGACCTCGCCCACCGGCCGGCTCTCGACCGGCGTATCGCGCTCCACGCGCAGCGCCCCGCCCGGGCGGGTCAGGGGGTCGAACTGGAGAATGCTGAAAGCCGGCAGCGGGCGCATATAGTTCGGCCACAGCAGGTGCATCATCGAGTGGCTGAGTTCCGGCAACTCGTCGTCCAGCTTCTGCCGCAACCGCCCGGTCAGGAAGGCAAAGCCCTCGAGCAGGCGCTCGACATCCGGATCGCGTCCGACCTGCCCGAGAAACGGGGCCAGGGCCGGGCTACGCTCGGCGAAACGGCGCCCCAGCTGGCGCAGTGCGGTGAGTTCGCTCTGGTAGTAATGATTGAAGGACACGGCCTACCTGCTGGATATCGTTTCACTGATGGCAGTCGTCTGACCGCTGCCGCCAAAACCGCAATGACATTTCTGGCCTGAAGATCGGAAACCCACGGTGTCCGTTGTCTTTCCGTAATCGACCCGATTCGCGCCCATCTCAGAAGACCTCATGGACGAACCAGGCATCGAAGCGGTACAGCGCCAGGCCGAGGCGTCACCCTGGCGGGCCGCCGCGAGGCCGTCGAAGAACACGTCGGCGGAACCGACGACGATGGGATTGCTGCCGTGCCCGGGGAGCGGACAAGCGGTTGGATCGGAAACGCGGGCTGCGGGTTTGCCGGACATCGAAACCTCCTTAGCTGACCTTCACCTGGCCGCTGCCATCCAGGCATGCGGAAAAACTCACCTGGCGCTTGAAACCTTCCACCTCCAGCAACCCTTCGATGCTGAAGGCCAGGCGGAGCTGGTCGTTGTCGCGCGGCAGGGAAACGACACGCACGTTGCTCAAGCGCGGTTCGTAAGCCTCGATGAAACCTTCGATGGCCGAGCGGGCCTGGCTCAGGGAGTCGTGCAGGCTCAGGCGCATGTCGTTGAGATCGGGCAACCCGTAGTCGGACAGCGTCTGCACGCTGCCCGCCCGGGTGCTGAGCATCTTGCCCAGATGGGCAGCCACCGACGCCATGGCGGAAACCTCGCGGCTCCAGCCGACGCGCTTATCCGCGTCGCCGTTCAGGCGCTCGAACAGGCTGCCGTATCCGGTCATGGAAAGCTCCGCTTACTCTTTGTCCAGCTTGCCGACCAGCGACAGGGTGAAGTCCGCCCCCATGTACTTGAAGTGCGGGCGCACGTTCAGGCTGACGCGGTACCAGCCCGGCTCGCCCTCGACGTCACTGACGATGATCTGTGCAGCGCGCAGCGGGCGACGGCCGCGCACTTCGGCGCTGGGGTTTTCCTGGTCGGCGACGTACTGGCGGATCCACTTGTTCAGCTCCAGCTCGAGGTCGGTACGCTCCTTCCACGACCCCAGCTGTTCGCGTTGCAGGACCTTCAGGTAATGGGCCAGGCGGTTGACGATCATCATGTACGGCAACTGGGTGCCGAGCTTGTAGTTCAGCTCCGCGGCCTTGCCTTCGGCGCTGATGCCGAAGAACTTCGGCTTCTGCACCGAGCTGGCGGAGAAGAACGCGGCGTTGTCGCTGCCCTTGCGCATGGTCAGGGAAATGAAGCCTTCCTCGGCCAGTTCGTACTCGCGGCGATCGGACACCAGCACCTCGGTGGGGATCTTGGTCTCGATCTCGCCCATGCTCTCGAAGTGGTGCAAAGGCAGGTCCTCCACCGCACCGCCGCTCTGCGGCCCGATGATGTTCGGGCACCAGCGATACTTGGCGAAGCTGTCGGTCAGCTTGGTGCCGAAGGCATAGGCGGTGTTGCCCCACAGGTAATGCTCATGGCTATTGGCCACGGTCTCCTTGTAGGCGAACGACTTGACCGGATTCTCTTCCGGATCGTAGGGCGTGCGCAGCAGGAAGCGCGGTACGGTCAGCGCCACGTAGCGGGAATCCTCGGACTGGCGGAAGCTCTGCCACTTGGCGAACTGCGGGCCTTCGAAATGATCCTTCAGGTCCTTCAGGTCCGGCAGGCCGGTGAAGCTTTCCAGGCCGAAGAACTTCGGACCGGCGGCCGCCACGAACGGCGCATGGGCCATGCAGGCCACGCTGGAGACGTATTGCATCAGCTTGACGTCGGGCGAACTGGGCGACATGTAGTAGTTGGCGATGATGGCGCCGACCGGCTGGCCACCGAACTGGCCGTATTCGGCGGTGTAGATGTGCTTGTACAGGCCGGACTGCATCACCTCGGGCGAGTCCTCGAAATCGTCCAGCAGGTCCTGCTTGGAAACGCTGAGAATCTCGATCTTGATGTTCTCGCGGAAGTTGGTGCGGTCGACCAGCAGTTGCAGGCCGCGCCAGGCCGACTCCAGCGCCTGGAAATCGGGATGATGGAGGATCTCGTCCATCTGCGTGCTGAGCTTGGCATCGATCTCGGCGATCATCCGGTCGACCATCGCCTTCTTCACCGGCTCGCCGTCGTTCTGCGGCTTGAGCAATTCCTCGATGAAGGCGGAGACGCCGCGCTTGGCGATGTCGTAGGCCTCGTCGTCCGGGCTCAGGCGGGTCTCGGCGATGATGCTGTCGAGAATGTTGTATTCGCCGTTCTGGTTCCGGCCTTGCTGTGCGGCACTGGTGCTCATGTATCTGCTTCCTTGGCTAGGGGTGGCTCAGGCGTCCTGGGAGGGGGCGGCGCTCAGCCCCAGCTCGCCCAGCACACGGCTACGGGACTCGTCGTCGGCGAGTACGCTTTCGATGGCCTTGCGGAACGCCGGGGCGTTGCCCAGCGGGCCCTTGAGGGCCACCAGCGCATCGCGCAACTCCATCAGCTTCTTCAGCTCGGGCACCTGCTCGACGATGCTGGCCGGGTTGAAGTCCTTCATCGAGTTGATCTGCAGCCCCACCGCCAGCTCGTCGCTGCCGCCCTCCTCCTGGAGACGATTGGGTACGCTCAGCGTCAGCCCCAGCTCCTGCTTGGCCAGGACCTCGTCGAAGGTCATCTTGTCGATGCCGATCGGCTTGCGGTCCTCCACCTTGCGCTCATCCCCGCGCTGGGTGTAATCGCCGATCGCCAGTAGCTTCAACGGCAGTTCGATTTCTTCCTGGGCGCCGCCGGTGGCGGGCTTGAAAGTGACGTTGATGCGTTCCTTTGGGGCTACCGAGCCTTCTTTGGCCATGGCTTTTTCTCCTTGAGAATTGAGGGCGCGAAGCCCTATTCGAGCACCACCTCGAGATCGAGGTGGCACAGCCTGCGATAAATGTCTTCCTTGCGTTCTCGCACGGCGTGGTTCTGCGGCAACAGCTCGCAGCAGCTATGCAGCAGGTGCAGTACATCCAGCGCCAGATCGGGCTCCCAGGCGTGCAATCCCGATTCGTGCAACTGATGGTCGAGGCTCTCCAGCTGGGTCTTGGCCAGCTCGTACTTCTTCGCCAGGAAGCACAGTCGCGCGAGGCTCAGTTGCCAGAAGAACCGGGCGCGCCCGCCGTGGGCGCGCTTCATGCCCTGCTTCAACACCTGTACCGCCGCCTTCAGGCCGTCCTTGCGCAACACCGGCTGGACCTCGTCCAGGGCGACGTCCCATTCGGCCTGCAGGGCCACGGTCTCGACCTTGCGCGGCGCACTGTCGTTCTGGAGATGGGGCATGACATGGACGCTGATCCAGCCACGGGTGGCCGCATCGGCGAATGCGCTGCCGTCGTGGAAACGCAGCTCCACCAGCCCCGGCAGACGCTGCAGGAGCAAGGCGAAATGCATTTCGACTTCCCGCATCGCCTGCTCGGCGTTGAGCCCTTGCAGGCACTCCCAGACCAGGCGCTGGCCGTCGAACCAGAACGGCGCCCGTGCCAGGCTCGCCTCCAGCTCCACCAGGAGATCGGCGTACAGGCCCTGGGCGAAACGCTCCTGGTAGCTTTTCAGCTTGTCCGCCGGCACTCCCCTTAGCGCGGTGACCTGTTCGGCATTGCGCTCGGGCATGGACTCGATGGGCAGCCAGAGCATCGTCCGGTTGAGGCGCAGCGCGCGCAGATCGGTGGCTTTCTGCTTCAGCCACCAGGCGCACAGGGGGCGTGCGGCCTCCTGCTGGGCGCGCATGGCCTTGTGGGCGTCGCGCTCGTTGTCGATGGGCGCACCCGGCGCCAGCAACTGGCTGGCCGCCTGCTTGACCTGGGCCACC
>OKWK01000663.1_pt1 | contig 10957 bp, 7 predicted proteins | sample 1607181 | NCBI WGS metagenome assembly OKWK01 (sample SAMN07501053, study PRJEB24779) | human gut metagenome | isolation source: stool | host: human infant | place: USA: Pittsburgh, PA
TTTTTTTATTGATTATGCCAAATCTCTTATTGGAATTACAGTGTTATTGCCGAGTTCTCTTAAAAATCTTGTGTAATCTTTTGAAATCATATCCAATTGTTGGGATTTTTTTAAAGTAAAAAATCCAGAAACTGAAAATAAAACTGTAAATAATAAATTTCCAAAAAAATCAATGGAAAATCCATCTGCAAATAAAACTATTAGCATTATAAATGCAATGATAAAAGAAATTACCATAGCTGTTTTCAATAATCCTAACTTAGATTTTTCAGGAAGTTTTTGAGCACAAACCTGAGGGTTCTTTGTTTGAATGGCAGGTTTTTTATCTGAACTCCCATTTATAAAATCCATGGTTTTATCAATAAATACATCAAGGCTTTCTCTAACTTTATTACTTATATCAGAAAAATCCATGTCGGAAATAGCCTTGTTTAAGCTTTTTTCCAAAGATTTTTCATTTTCTTTATCAAAATTTGTCATACTCACTCCTTAATAAAATTATACCCGATAGCTTGTAAACTTAAATTATATTTAACATTTATTTAATAAAAATATTTAAAAATTAAATAAATTAAATACAAAATTAGAATATTTAAGAATCTAAATCTATAATCTTATCAAAATAATTTTCATTTTCCCTTATTTTTTCCCTATTTCCAAAAACTGTAAGATTGTTTTTGTCTAAAATATTTTTGTAATCATCTTTCAAATTAATTATATCATCTAATTTAGCATTTTTTATATCAAGAAGTTTTTCTTCAAGCTCTTTATCAGAAAATCCTTGCAAATATCTTAAAAAATCCAAAGAAGTTTTGCCTTGAAGAGATTGAGGCTTTAAATATGAACCCATTTTTGAAATTTTTTGGTTTTTCAAATCATTTGGCTCAAGTTTCAAATTTTCTAAAATCTCAGGGATTTTTTTATAATTTTCAACAGTTTTTTCTATATTAGGGTCCCTGTAAGAATAGGTCCCAATATTTCCATACTTATCAACCATAAGGCCTGCTCCGTATGCTCCGCCTTTTGCACGAATTAAATCGTGAAGGTAGGGATTTGAAATAATTGATGAAGAAAGGGCCAAAAGATTTAATTTTTTATCGGAAAATTCTTTTAAATCTGCCCCCATTGAAACATAATTTACATTTGCATCAGATAAAATTCCTTCTTTGTAATATGACTTATGAAAATCAATTTGAGCTTTTTCTTTTTCGATTTTTTCAAGGTCTGGAAATTCTTTTTTTATAAAAGTCTTGACTTTTTTATAATCTTCATTTGAACCTGTAATATTTATATAAAGATTTTTTGAAAAAATTTCTTTATAGAGATTTTCTAATTTTTCCTTAAATTTATTGAAATCTTCCTCTACATCTTTGGAAATTTTCTTTATAAATTCATAATATCCAAAGCCATTTAGCTCATCTTTGATGTAGGAAAGTTTATCAAAATGTGAAAAAGAACGGGTTAGGGCAAGGCTGTGACCTGCATCATACATGTTCATTTCAAATAAGGCCTTGATTTGTTTTAAAACATCCTTAATTCTTTTTTCATCATCAAAGACAGACTCATTCATAATCTCCTTTACAAGAATTAGGGATTTTTCGTACCTATCAAGGGTAGTTTTGAAGGAAATTTTTATAAAATTATTGATTTCCCCGTCCTTATTTTTTATATTTTGAATGGTGAAATTAAGTCCTGCCATATTTATTGGAATTAAATCATCCAATTTTTGATAGGAATGGTTTTTTGTATCAATTGATCCCAAAAAATCTGAAATTAGGCAAAGATATTTGAGATTTTCAAGGCTCATGTGATTTACGTCAAAGAAAAATTCATTGTAAATCATTCCGGCACTATCAAGGTCGTGGTAGACAAATTTAAAATCATCATCCTCGATTTTTCTTGGAACTTTTTCGATATCAAGGTCTACATCGCTAATTTCAAGAGTTGGAATTGTAGCCTTATCTTCTTTTGAATCTTCTTTTTCTTGGAAGGCTTTTAATTTTTCTTCCTTTTTCTTTAATGTATCAACTTCTTCATCTGATAGGGATTTTTTCAAATTTTCCAAATCTTGGTCGATTTTTTCTTCAATATTTTTAAAATAATCCTTATCTGGCTTTGCCACAAGAACTAATTTAGTCTTGTTATTTATAAAATATTTCCTAACTTGTTTTTCAAAATAATCAGTTTCAATCAAATCTCCCAATTCGTTTATATAGTCAATCAAATTTAGGCTATCAAAAATTTCATTATCCAAATTGTGCATGAGTATATATTCAATTCCCTTTGAGGCTGAATTTATCTGATCTCTTTGGGAAAAATCAAAAAGGGCGTGGGCAGCTCTTAGGGAATCTTTTGGAATATGGTTGGCATATTTTTTAAGTTCTTCTTCAATTATTTCAATAAATTTATCCAAATTTTCAAAAGAAGTTCCTTGGGCTGTAATTTGAATTGAAGATCTTTCTCCATAGCCAGTCCTTGCATAAAAACTTTCAGGAGAAATTTCCTTGTAAATTCTTTGGGAAATTTCAGAAGAATCTGAATTAAAAAGGGCAATTGATAAGATTGCATTTGCCAGTTGTTCTTTTATATCCGCTCTTTTATTAGTTAAAAATGAATAGGTGAGATAAGATTTATTTTTATCCTCATTGTTTGATTGGAAAGATGTAAAAATTGGTTTATCATAATAATTTTCACTAACCTTACAATCAGCTACAATTTCTTTTTTCTCATAGTGGGATAAGTATTCTTCATCAAGATTTTTTAAATATTTCCCAATCTCCATATCCCCATAATAAAAAATTTCTGCATTTGATGGATGGTAAAATCTTTTATAAAAATCCAAAAATTCCTCGTAGGTTAATTTTGAAATATCATAAGGATTTCCACCTGAAACATATTGGTAGCAGGAGTCTTTATAAAGATATTTATTTATTTCATTTAAAATAATAGTATCTGGATTTGTAGTGGCACCTTTCATTTCATTGTAAACGACACCGGATACAGAAAATTTTCCATTCTCATCAATTTTTATGGATTTTCCCTCTTGTAAGAAAATTTCTTCCTTATTTAAAACTCTTGGATTAAAAACTGCATCCAAATAAACATCTTGGAGGTTAAAAAAGTCCTTGTCATTTTCGCTTGCTACTGGATAAACAGTTTTATCAGGATAGGTCATAGCATTTAAAAAAGTTTGAAGACTTGACGAAATCATATCCATAAAAGGCTCTTTAGTCCTATATTTTTTTGAACCATTTAAAACAGAATGTTCCAAAATATGGGAAATTCCCTTGGAAGATTCCGGTGGAGTTTTAAAAGCAATTGCAAAAGTTTTATTTTTGTCATCAGTTTTTATATAATTAATTCTTGCTCCAGATTTTTTGTGCTCATACAAAAAAACATCAAGACCAAGCTTTTCATATTTTTTATTTTTTATTAAAATATATTTTTCCATCAATAAATCCTTTCATTATATTTATTACTACAACTATACTCTTAAAAAAAATTTATCTCATTAATAGAAAAAATGATTTAAAAAAATATTTAATAAATTTAGAAATATAGTGTAGAATTAGAATAGGTTTATATAATAAATCAATTTAATTTAAGGAGGGAAGTAAATGATAGGTATTATACTGGCAAGTCACGGCGAATTTGCTCAAGGTATAAGACAATCTGGTGAAATGATTTTTGGAGAACAAGAAAAACTTGAAACAGCAGTTCTCTTACCTTCAATGGGTCCTGATGATTTAAGAAAAGACCTTGAAGAAAAAATCAAAAAACTTGATTGTGAAGAAATTCTTTTCTTGGTTGATCTTTGGGGAGGAACACCTTTTAATCAAGTTTCAGCTCTAATGGATGGAAACGAAGAAAAGTGGGCAGTTCTTACTGGACTAAATTTACCCATGCTAATTGAGGCACTTGGCTCAAGATTAATGGAAGAAAAATCACACGATCTTGCAAAAATATTATTAGAGCCTGCCAAAGAAGGAGTAAAAACTAAACCAGAATCCTTGATGGACGACTACAATAAGTCAAATACAAAAGATGAATCAAAAGAAAATCTTCCAAAACACACTGGATCAATTCCAGAAGGAACTGTAATTGGGGATGGAAAAATTGATGTTGTTCTTGCAAGGATTGATACAAGATTACTTCATGGACAAGTTGCAACAAGTTGGACAAAAGCAACAAATCCGTCAAGAATTATTGTTGTAAGTGACAATGTAAGTGAGGATGAACTTCGTAAATCAATGATAATGGAGGCAGCACCTCCAGGAGTTAAAGCTCACGTTGTACCAGTTTGGAAAATGGCAGAAATTTTTAAAGATCCACGTTTTGGTGATACAAGAGCTATGTTATTATTTGAAACACCACAAGATGCCCTAGCACTTATTGATTTGGGAGCTGATTTAAAAGAAGTAAATCTTGGATCAATGTCTCACTCACAAGGAAAAGCTTATGTAACTTCTACAGTTTCTATGGGTAAGGAAGATGTTGAAACTTTTGAAAAATTACTCGATAAGGGAATAAAAATCGATGTAAGAAAAGTTCCAGCAAATCAGCCTGAAAATTTTACAAATATTATGAAAAAAGCAAAATCAGAACTTGGTTTGGCTTAAGGAGGAATTATGTCAGCAATTAGTATTATTTTAATTGTTATAGTTGCTCTACTTGCAGGTATGGAAGGAATCCTAGACCAATTCCAATTTCACCAACCAATCGTAGCTTGTACTTTGATTGGACTTGTAAGTGGACATTTAAAAGAAGGAATTATGCTTGGAGGTGCTCTTCAAATGATCGCTCTTGGTTGGGCAAATGTAGGAGCAGCAGTAGCACCAGATGCAGCCCTTGCATCAGTTGCAAGTGCAATAATTATGGTTTTAGCCCTACAAGATGGAACAGGAAATGTAAATAACGCAATAAACACATCAATTGCAGTTGCAATTCCACTTTCAGTAGCAGGTCTATTTTTAACAATGATAGCAAGAACTTTATCAATTCCTATAGTTCACGGAATGGATGCAGCAGCAGAAGAAGGAAATTTCAGAAAAATTGAAGTTCTTCATATGCTTGCGGTTTTAATGCAAGGGCTTAGAATAGCAGTTCCTGCAGCAGCACTTTGCTTTGTTTCACCACAAGTTGTAACAGGAGTTTTAAATTCTATGCCAGATTGGTTAAAGCATGGTATGGAAGTTGGTGGAGGAATGGTTGCAGCAGTAGGTTATGCTATGGTAATTAATATGATGAGTACAAAAGAAACATGGCCATTTTTTGCAATTGGTTTTGCAGTTGCAGCAATCCCACAACTAACTCTAATCGGACTTGGTGTAGTAGGATTTTCACTTGCACTTATCTATTTAAAACTTAAAGAATCATCTTCATCAAATGGATCAAATAATACTGGAGATCCACTTGGCGATATTATAAATGATTATTAGGAGGAAATATGACTGAAGTAAATGAAAAAAGAATAGAATTATCAAGATCTGATAGGATAAAAGTATTTAATCGTCATCAACTCCTACAAGGTTCTTGGAATTATGAACGTATGCAAAATGGTGGTTGGTGTTATTCAATAATTCCTGCTATCAAAAAATTATATAAATCAGACGAAGATAGAAAAGCTGCCTTAAAAAGACACTTAGAGTTTTATAACACTCACCCATATCTTTCAAGCCCAGTAATGGGTGTTACCCTTGCTATGGAAGAAGAAAGAGCGAACGGAGCCCCTATTGAAGATAAAACAATAAACTCTGTTAAGGTAGGTATGATGGGACCTTTGGCTGGTGTTGGTGATCCAGTTTTCTGGTTTACAGCAAGACCAATACTTGGAGCTCTTGGTGCATCAATGGCTTTAACAGGAAATATTATTGGACCAATTTTATTTTTTGTATTTTGGAATATTATAAGAATGTTATTTGAGTGGAAAACTCAAGAATTTGGTTACAAAGTAGGAAATGAAATTACAAAAGACTTATCTGGTGGACTTTTAGGAAAAGTAAACTTGGTTGCATCAATTGTTGGTATGTTTATAGTTGGAGCTTTGGTACAAAGATGGGTAAATGTAACATTTACGGTAAACGTATCAGAAGTAACTCAACAAGCAGGATCTTTTATTGATTGGAATTCTTTATCAAGCGGAAGCAAGGGACTTCAAGAAGCCTTCAAACTTTATGATCAATTAGGATCAGCAGGACTTGATCAAGTAAAAGTTACAACACTTCAAGATAACTTAAACCAATTAATACCAGGACTTGTTCCAATGCTACTTACACTTGGAATTTGTAAATTACTAAAGAAAAATGTATCACCAATCGTTATAATCGTAGCCCTATTTATAATAGGAATAATTGCATCTGTACTTGGAATTATGTAATGGTTCAAAGCCAAAACAAAAAAGTAGACTTATCCATTAAGGCTAGATGCCTTAATGGATTTACCTCAGATGGAAATATAATGATAGGCGATGAGGCCTTTGAATTTTATAATGAAAAAAATATTGATGACTACGTACAAATTCCCTACAAGGAAATTTCTTTTGTGAGTGCATCGGTTATATTTGGCAAAAAAATTAATAGATTTGCAATTCACACAAAAGAAAACGGAAATTTTATTTTTACTACCAAGGATAATAAAAAGACCTTGAGAGCTTTAAATAATTATATAGATTCAAATAAATTAAGAAGGTCCCTATCGTTTTTTGAAGTAATTAAAAGAGGATTTAAAAATTTAATAAAAAAATAGGCTCAGATTTTCTGGGTCTTTTTTTGTGGGAAAATTTTAATTTGCTATGATTTTTTAGAATAAATTTTAACAATAAAAACTTTTTTACCAAAAAAATCTGACTTCTTTATAAAAATATATAAGTTAAATTTAATAAATTGGGTATATAAATATACATAGAATGAAAAAATGTTTTCATCGACAAAACGGAGGTTATTTTATTATGAAAGATTATAAAACAAACAAATTGAGGAACTTAGCTTTAGTAGGGCATTCAGGAGCAGGAAAAACTTCCTTGACTGAATCTTTGCTATATTTTACAAAGGCTATTGATAGGGTTGGAAAAGTAGCGGATGGAAATACCGTATCTGACTATGAAAAACAAGAAATTAAAAGAAAAATTTCTATCCAAACTTCAATAGTTCCTGTTGAATATAATGACTACAAGGTAAACTTTATCGATGCTCCTGGATTTTTTGACTTTGAAGGAGAGGTATTAAATGCCCTTAGAGCAAGCGAGTCAGCTTTGTTTGTAATTGATGGAGAAAATGGAATCGAAGTAGGAACTGAAAAATATTGGAAATATACTGAAAATATTTCTTTGCCTAGAATTATTTTTCTTAATAAATTAGACAAAGAAAATGCTAAATTTAACCAAGTAGTTAGTGACCTACACATAGATTTCTCCAAAAAAATAATCCCACTAACCTTAACCCTTGGTGAAGGGGAAAACTTTGAAGGTTTGATCGATGTTATAGATAAAAAAGCTTTTAAATATGTTGACGGAAAGACCGAAGAGGTCGAAATACCTGAAATTAGACTTGAAGAAGTAAATGCGGTTTATGAGGAAATCCAAGAAGTTGTTGCTGAAAGTGATGATGAGCTTATGGATAAATATTTCTCTGGCGAAAGCTTTACTGATGAGGAATTTAAAGAAGGATTCAGAAAAGCTATTATTAATGGTAGCGCTGTTCCTCTTGTTGCTGGTAGTTTGGATAAAAAAATTGGACTTGACTTATTGATGGATATTATCACAAAATATATGCCATCTCCAGACCATGCAGAAGCTAATATTGGTTTTAGGGTTAAAGATGAGTATGAAGCTTTTGAAGTAAGCGAAGATGCACCTTTTTCTGCTGTTGTTTTTAAAACAATCGCTGACCCATTTTTGGGTAAAATTTCAATTTTTAAGGTTTTATCTGGAGCTATTAAAAAAGACCAAACTTTCTATGATATAAGTAAGGACAAGGAATTAAAGGCTTCAAATATTTTCTACTTAAGAGGAAAAGAACAATTTAAAACTGAAAAAGTTGTTGCTGGAGATATTGGGGCATTTTCTAAACAAGAAAGTCTTCAAACTGGAGATTCTTTATGCACAAAAGATAATCCTATCGAATATAAAAAGATTAAATATCCAAAGCCTGTCCTTTATTATGCAATTGAAGCTGAAAGTAAAAACGATGAGGATAAAATCTCAGCTGCTTTGAAGAAATTATCTGAAGAAGATCCTACTTTTGAGGATAGAAGAGATGCTGAAACTAAGCAAGAAGTTTTGGCAGGACTTGGCAATGTTCAACTTGAAGTTTTGATGGATAAATTAAAAGAAAATTATTCTGTTAATACAAAAGTTGTTGACCTAAAAATTCCTTACAGAGAAACTATTAAGGGTAAATCTGATGTTCAAGGTAAACACAAAAAACAATCTGGTGGTGCTGGTCAATATGGTGATGTTTTTATTAGATTTGAACCTTGTGATGAAGAATTTATTTTCGAGGAAGAAGTATTTGGTGGAGCAGTTCCTAAAAACTACTTCCCAGCTGTAGAAAAAGGTCTAAAAGATTCTATGGACGAGGGTCCTCTTGCAGGATACAAGGTTGTTGGAATAAAGGCTACTTTATATGATGGATCTTACCACCCAGTAGATTCAAACGAACAAGCTTTCAAATCAGCTGCAAGACTTGCTTTCAAAAAAGGAATTGTTGAAGCAAAACCAATCCTTCTTGAACCTATAATGAAACTTGAAATAAAAGTTGATGAAAAATACATGGGCGATGTTATGGGAGATATGAACAAAAGACGTGGAAAAATTTTGGGCATGGAACCACAAGAAGATGGCTCACAAATAATTTCAGCACTCGCTCCAGAAAGTGAAGTTTTAACATATTCAATTGATTTGAGATCAATGACACAGGCTCGTGGATCTTTCTCAATGGAATTTGAAAAATATGAAGAAGTTCCAAAGGATTTAACTGAAAAGATAGTTGAGGCTAATAAGAAAGAATAAAATTTGTAGTAAAAATTATATAGAAAAGGGGCAAATAATGAAAGATTGGAAGATTTTGGAAATTGATCCTTGGATTAAGGATTATAAAAATGATATAAATCTTAGGATGGATGAATATAAAAAACAAAAGGCTAGACTTTTGAAAAAAGGCGAAAAGTTAAAAGATTTTGCCAATGCCCACGAATATTATGGCTTTCACAAGGTGAAAACTGGTTGGATTTACAGGGAATGGGCCCCAAATGCTAAAGGACTTTACCTAATTGGAGATTTTAATAATTGGGATAGACATGCTCATCCTCTTAAAAAAATCAATGATGAAGATTGGGAAGTTTTTATAAAGGGAATTAGGACCATTCCGCATAAATCAAGATTAAAAGTCATGGTTGACTATGGCGATAGTTTCCAAGATAGGATTCCTCTTTTTGCAAGAAGGGTAGAAAGAAATGAAAATCTTGAATTTTCTGCAATATTAGAAAATCCTAGAAAAAAATTTAAGTGGACTGACGAAAAATTTAAAATTAAAAACCAAGACCTTCTAATCTATGAGGCTCATATTGGTATGGCGGGAGAAAAAGAAGAGGTTGGATCTTACAAAGATTTTGAAAAAAATATACTTCCAAGAATTAAAAAGGAAGGATACAATACAATCCAACTTATGGCTATAGCTGAACACCCATATTATGGATCTTTTGGCTACCAAGTTTCAAATTTCTTTGCCCCATCTTCATGGTATGGAGAAAATGATGATTTAAAATCCTTGATAAACAAGGCTCACGAATTGGGTCTAAATGTAATAATGGATTTGGTTCATTCTCACTCAGTTAAAAATACAATTGAGGGAATAAATCTTTTTGATGGAACAGAGTACCAATTTTTCCATGAAGGAGATGAGGGAAACCATCCTGATTGGGATTCAAAACTCTTTGATTATCACAAACCTGGAGTATGCCATTTTCTTCTTTCAAATATAAAATATTGGCTAGAAGAATACCACTTTGATGGTTTTAGATTTGATGGGGTAACTTCTATGATTTATAAAAATCATGGAAGAGGCGAGAATTTTGACAATTATTCAAAATACTTTTCTATGAATACAGATATTGAAGCTATAAACTACCTTCAACTTGCCAATGAACTTATTAGGGAAGTTAAGAAAAATGCTATAACCATAGCTGAAGATATGTCGGCTATGCCAGGAATGTGTCTTCCAATAAAAGATGGTGGAATTGGTTTTGATTATAGACTTTCTATGGGCATGCCAGATTTTTGGGAAAAAGCTCTAGAAAAACGTGACGAAGATTGGGACATGGGAAGAATGTGGTATGAACTTTCAACCTACAGGCCAGAAGAAAAAAGAATTTCTTATGTAGAAAGTCACGACCAAGCTCTTGTTGGATCAAAAACTACGATTTTTAGGCTAGCAGATTCTGCCATGTATTGGGATATGGAAAAGAAAACCCACAATATTATAATCGATAGGGCTATTGCTCTTCACAAGATGATTAGGTGGATTACAATTTCAATGGGAGCTGAAGGATATTTGAACTTTATGGGAAATGAATTTGGCCATCCTGAATGGATAGATTTTCCTCGTGAAGGAAATAATTTTTCTTACCATTATGCAAGACGTTTGTGGTCTTTGGCAGATAATGACCTATTAAAATATGATTGGCTCTTAAAATGGGATGGAAAAATGCTTGAAGAAATCTTGAAAAACAAACAATTAGGAAATGATATTTTTAGGCTCTGGCTTGATAATGACAGAAAAGTTATAGCCTACAGAAATAAGGATATAGTTTATATTTTCAACTTCCACCCACGAAATTCCTATGATTCTTTTCAAGTGCCAATTCACGATAAGGGAAAATTTAAAGTAATCTTAGATACTGATGATGAAGAATTTGGTGGACTTGGTAGGATATCTAAAGATATAATTTACGAATCTAAAAA
>OKWK01000670.1_pt1 | contig 10832 bp, 9 predicted proteins | sample 1607181 | NCBI WGS metagenome assembly OKWK01 (sample SAMN07501053, study PRJEB24779) | human gut metagenome | isolation source: stool | host: human infant | place: USA: Pittsburgh, PA
ATAGAGAGTTAGCAAATTGTCGTAAATGGAGAAGTACCATAAAATAGACTTTTATAGAGATTTAGACAATTATCTAAAGTAAAGGGGATTTTCCCAACAATGAAGCCAGTTGGAAATAATTCTTCTAGCAATTCAAAAGATGGCGAAGATAATACAAAAGCTAAGAAATTGGACTTATCAAAAGTGAAAGTTGAACCATTATTTGAAGATTTTGTAGATTTTGACAAATTCTCAGAATCTGATTTCAGAGTAGTAAAAGTAAAATCTTGTGAAGAAGTTCCAAAATCTAAGAAATTATTAAAATTTACATTGAATGACGGATCTGGAAAAGATAGAATCATATTATCAGGAATTAAAAACTACTACAGCGCAGAAGACTTAGTAGGTAAGACATTACTTGCAATAACAAACTTACCACCAAGAAAAATGATGGGTGAAGAATCTTGTGGAATGCTTTTGTCTGCAATCTGCGAATATGATGGAGAAGAAGTATTGAATCTTATAATGTTAGATTCAAATATTCCAGCAGGATCAAAAATTTATTAATTTAATTACTAGGCGATAGAATTGTATTCTGTCGTCTTTTTTTTGAGACATTTGTTGCAAATACACTTTAAAAACTGTATAATATAAGTGTAAATACAACAAGAGGAGGTGCTATATGAATTATAAAAAAAAGATTATAAATTATTTGAACAAATCAGGTGGAATTATTACATCAGAATATTGTAGAGGACACAATATTCCTACCGTTTATCTAAGTAGGCTCAGCAATGATGGTGTTATTACCAAGGTGAAAAATGGAATCTATATAACTGAAAATGGTGATTATGATGAATTGTATTTCTTTCAATATAATTATAAAAAGGCGATATATTCTTACGAAACAGCCTTGTATTTGATTGGACAAACAGATAAGATACCATGGACTAATGATATAACGGTATATAATGGATATAAATTTAATGAAAAACCAATGCTTACTAATGTGCATTATGTCAACAAATATATTTATGAGCTTGGAATAGAAGAAGTAGATACTATGTTTGGTAATAAAGTTAAAACATATTCGTATGAGAGAATACTCTGTGATTTTATTCTTAATAAGAAAGATATGGATCCAGAAGTATATTCAAAATTGATAATGTCATACCCATCATATGATAAAAGAAACCTAGATTCACTTTATTATATAGCATCTAAAATGAAAATAGAAAATAAAGTTAGAGATATAATGGAGGTTGTGTATGAATAAAGCTCAACTGACTTCGAAGTGTCATAAAATAAGTTCCATTACAGGACTTCCATTTAACTCCATTATGATTTATTATTTTCTTGAAAGTATCTTACAAAAGTTTTCTCAAAGTAATTACAAAGACAATTTTATTTTTAAGGGAGGCTTTCTTCTTTCTAACTTAATAGGGATTAGTAGCAGAAGTACTATTGACATCGACATTATATTAAAAAACATGAAAATAACTGAAGATAATATAAAAACAACATTAAATGAAATATTGAAGCACGCACCTGGTGAAGACGTATTTTATGAATTGAATAACATTGAGTCTATAAAAGATGAAGACGAATATGGTGGATTCAGGTGTAAAATAATATGCAAATTAGAAAATATACGCCAAGTAGTTCCATTAGATATTGCAACAGGAGATATCATTACTCCTGAACCTATTGATTACAATTATAGTAGCTCATTTAGTGATGAAAAAATAAATATTAAGGCATATAATTTAGAAACTATGTTAGCTGAAAAAATTCAAACAATATACTCTAGAGGATTTTTTAATAGCAGGAGTAAAGATTATTATGATTTATTTATAATTCGAAAGATGAAAATGGATAAAATAGATATCGAATTATTAAAAGAATCATGTAAAAATACATTTAAATATCGTAATACTGAATTTGATATGGATAAAATTTTGGTATTATTAGAAAAAATTAAAGATGATTTAAATTTTCAATCTAGATGGAAATCTTTTTGCAAAAAAAATATTTATGCAAATGGTTTAGAATTTGAAAATGTAATTGATGAAAGTATTGGCTTAATAAAATTAATGAAATGATTAAATAAAATTGGAGGAGAAATCCTTCTTTTTTTATTGCCATAAATTTCATATACATTTCATAAAACTTTTGTAACATATACATGTAACAAAGTTAAGGAGATATTTATGATAAAAAATGCGATTGCTTATATAACAAGAAAAAGAAATAGATCTTTGATAATACTTATAATTCTAACACTTGTATTATCATGTTTGTATGCTTGTTTGAGCATAACGAAATCACAGAAAACACTGGAGAAATCACTGTACGAAACATCGAATTCATCTATTTTAATAACGAAAAAAGATAATAACGGATATTTTGATATAAAAGAATTTGACAAATTGAAACAGATCAAAAATATAAAAGAGGTTTCATATCATTATGAGGGATTAGCCAACGTAACAAATACCAATGTCGTTGAAAGTGATCAGAAAGTTATGCGTGAAGATTTGTCCCCAAATATGAAAAATTTAGTATCGATAGATGCTATGACAGATCAAAAACGAAACACATTGTTCACAAGTAACGTATTTACTATAAAACAAGGCAAGAATCTCGATAAAAATGATGACGGAAAGATATTAGTTCATGAAGAATTTGCAAAGAAAAACAAACTCAAACTTCACGACAAGATAGGTCTAAAGTTTATGAATATGAATGGCAATGTAGATACAAATAAAGAGACACAATATGAGATAGTTGGGATATTTTCAGGAAAAAAACAAGAAAAATATACAGGTTTGTCTTCTGATTTTAGTGAAAACTCAATGTTTGTGAATTACAATTCAGCTCAAAATTCATTGAATATAACAGACGGTAACAAAATTGCCAATAAAATCTCAGTTTATACACAAAATTCAGCCTTAATGGATAATGTAATAAATCAGCTGAAAAATCAAATCGCTAATTCTTCACAATACATTATCGAAAAAGATGACAATGCATTCAAAGAAGCTATTGATTCTATAAACGGAGTAAAGCACATCATACAAATGATGACACATTCCATAATGATTGCAGGACTTGTAGTTTTATCGTTGATTTTAATATTATGGCTAAGAGAAAGAATTTATGAAATAGGAATACTTTTATCAATTGGATTTAATAAATCCAAAATCATAGGACAATTCATAATGGAGCTTGTATTTGTATCAGTTCCTGCGGCAGTTTTATCGTTTATTAGTGGAGATTTTATTATAAAACTAATTGCATCAGGAATAACAGAATCGGAAAATGCATCATTTACAGGTAGCCTATTAATTACTAAAATATCCGATAAATTAGAAGTATTAATCAAAAGCTACGGATTGCTTTTATTAATAATCACAGTTTCTGTGATTATCGCATCTACAATGATATTAATCAAAAAACCAAAACAAATATTATCACAAATAAGTTAGGAGATATAAAATGAATATTTTAGAAATCAAAAACGTATCATACAGTTATTCAAGTTCAAATGAAGAAGTTTTGTCATTAGTTAACAGAGGATTTGAACAAGGAAAATTTTATGCAATCATTGGGAAATCTGGCACAGGTAAATCAACACTTTTATCTTTATTGGCTGGATTAGATTCACCAGATACAGGTCAAATCTTATTCAAAAACAACAACATCGAAGAAAAAGGACACAGCTATCATAGAAAAAACAACATATCGCTAGTTTTTCAAAACTATAACTTAATAGATTATCTGACTCCTCTTGAAAATATAAGATTAGTAAATAAAAATGCATCAGAAGATATTTTATTGGAATTAGGATTGGATAAAAGTCAAACAAGAAGAAATGTTATGAAACTTTCCGGTGGACAACAACAAAGAGTTGCGATTGCAAGAGCTTTAGTTTCAGAAGCCCCAATTATATTAGCAGATGAGCCTACTGGAAACTTGGATGATGTGACTGCTGGTGAAATTATAGATATATTGAAGAAACTTGCAATGGAAAGAAACAAATGCGTAATAGTTGTTACTCATAGTAAAGAAGTAGCGAAAGCAGCAGATATTGTTCTTGAATTAAAAGATAGAAAACTACAAGAAGTAGTTGACAATATTTAGGGAGGAAATTATGATAAAAAACGCATTTGCTTATGTAACTAGAAAAAGTCTCAAATCGATAATTATACTAATCGTAATAATGTTGATGTCAGCTTTAAGTCTGATTAGTTTATCCATCAAAGATGCCACTGACAAAGCTTCAGAAAAAACATTTGGAAATATTACCAACAGTTTTTCAATGGAAATTAACAGACAAGTAAATCCAGGAACACCAAGAGGCGGTGGAAATGTCAAAGGACAAGACATCAAAAAAATCACAGATTCACCTGACATTGAAAGCTATGTAAAAAGAATAAATAGCGTGGCTGATCTGGATGGATTGGATATAATTGAAACACAAGAAACTTTGGCAAACCAATCCCCAGAACGTGCTAAAAATTTTAAAAGCACTGTAATGTTGACTGGAGTTAATGAATCATCCAAGGAAACAAAATTCGTATCTGGAGCATACAAATTGGTAGAAGGTCAACATTTGAAAAATGACGATAAGAATAAAATTCTGATGCACAAAGATTTGGCAGCCAAAAACAATTTGAAAATAGGTGACAAATTAAAATTAAAATCCAATTTGTTTGATGCAGATAATGAAAAACAAGCCAATGAAACAGTAGAAGTTACAATTAAAGGTTTGTTTGATGGACACAATAACGGTGGAGTGAACGCTGCTCAAGAATTGTACGAAAACACATTAATTACAGATTTGAATACGGCAGCCAAAGTATACGGTAACACCGAAGACAGTGCTGTTTATCAAGATGCGACGTTCTTTGTAAAGGGAAACAAAAAACTAGAAGATGTCATGAAAAACCTTGGCAAACTTGATATCAATTGGCAAGAATATAATTTAATAAAAAGTTCATCAAACTATCCAGCATTACAAGAATCAATCAGTGGAATATATGCAATAGCAGATAAATTATTTGTAGGATCACTTGCATTTGCAGGATTGGTAGTAGCTTTATTATTGTTCTTATGGATGAACGCAATGAAGAAAGAGATTGCAGTATTGTTGTCGATAGGAATGTCGAAAGCGAAAATATTCAGACAATTTGTCACAGAATTATTGTTAGTTGCTATTCCAGCATACATTGGTTCATTCTTCTTGGCTAGATTTGCAGGAGATAAAATTGGAAATAATATACTACAAAAAGTTACAGGAAATATCGCAGAAAAAATCGCCAAGCAATCAGCGTCAACTGGACTTGGTAGCGGTGCTGAAGTTGATGGATTCAATAAAACATTGACAAGCCTGGACATTAGCATTTCGTCAAAAACATTAGTTTATGTAGTAATATTCATGACATTAATATTGTTAATATCATTGATTATTTCATCAACAAATATTCTTAGGAAAAATCCAAAAGATTTATTAATAGATACTAAGTAAAATTATCGGGGCATATGCTCCGATAATTTTGTAATTAAAACAAATATTGTATAATAAAATAAAAGAGAGGAATAAATTATGAATTTACTTGTAGTAGAAGATGACAAAATGATACGCGAAGGGATTTGTGAATTTTTGTCTGAGTTTGGATACAAAACATATCAAGCAGAAGATGGGAAACAAGCCATATCCATATTTGAAAACAACGAAATCAACTTAGCGATACTAGACATTCAACTTCCATACATAAATGGACTTGAAGTTCTCAAAAAAATCAGAGAAACAAGTGATATTCCAGCTATAATGTTGACTGCATTCAGTGATGAAGAATATAAAATCAACGCATTCACAAGCCTAGCGGATGGCTACATTGAAAAGCCATTCTCACTTCCTGTTCTCAAAGTTAGAATAGAATCCTTAATTAAAAAACATTATGGGAATAATGAAACATTTAATTACAAAAACACCGAAGTTAACTTCACAAGCTACACTGCTAAACTAAACGGCAAAAAAGTTGATATAAATGCCAAAGAACTAGAAATACTCAAATATATGATAGAAAATGAAGGTCAAGCACTCACGAGAATGCAAATAATCGATAGTGTATGGAAAGAAACCGACGAAATACCATTTGACAGAGTAATTGATGTTTACATAAAAGAATTACGTAAAAAATTGAAATTAGATTGCCTAGTAACCATCAGAAACGTTGGCTATAAATTGGAGAGAAAATGAAAAATTTAAAAATATTTCCGAAAATGTTCCTTCAAATATTTACAGCATTAGCACTCACCGTTTTGTTTATACATTTTATGGTGTTTTTAATATTTCCTAAAACATATTTGGAAGATAGAAAACAAGAGATAAATAAAAAAGCAAATGAAATATCCAAGACATTAACAAATAAAGATATAGGATATGTTACACAGTCTTTGGATTTTTATTCTAATAATAACGACATTAAAGCTTATGTTAAGAATAAAAATAACGACAACGAATTACAAATCAAAGAAATCATCGATTTTGACAAAAAAAGTGAAAACAATTCACTTATAATTGAAGAACGAGATATTACAATTAACACTGGAGAGAAAATCTCACTTCAATTCGTATCAACAGCTGATATGAAAAAAGATGCCAAGAATTTGAGTCTAAGATTTCTTCCGTTTTCGCTTTTAATTTCTATGTTTTTCTCAGCAATCATTTCATTAATTTATGCTAAGTTAATCAACAATAATATACAAGAAATAAAACGTATTACTGACAAAATGATGAATAGGGACAAAAATGCACTACTTAAGGTAGATTCTACCAATGAGATTGGACAGTTAAAATTGCAAATCAATGATTTGTACACTACATTATTACGTTCCATTGACGATTTAGAATCAAAAAACGAAGAAATTATCAAACTTGAAAAACTAAAATATGATTTTTTTAGAGGAGCATCACACGAACTCAAAACCCCTGTAGCGAGTCTCAAAATAATTTTGGAAAATATGAAGTACAACATAGGAAAATACAAAAACAGAGATTTGTACATTGACGAATCTATTAAAATAATTGATGGATTATCACATAGTATTTCGCAAATACTAACATTGTCCTCCATTGAAAACTTGAAAAATGACGAAGAAAATGTAGAGATTTTACCAATATTAAATGATATAATTAATAAGCAGGAAGTAATTGCAAATCAAAAACACATCACAATCGACAATCAAATTACAGATGAAAAGATTTTGATTGGCAAATCAGCTCTTAAAATAATACTATCTAATGTGATTGGAAACGCCGTAAAATACACTGATGAATATGGGACAATTACTATCAAATCAGATGGAGAATGGTTTGAAGTAATTAATACTTGCGAAAAGGCAAGCGAATTAGATACCACTAAAGTGTTTGATGTGAATTGTGATTTGAACAAAGAAAACAGCAACGGACTTGGGTTGTATATCGTTGGAAACTTATTAAATAATTACAAAATCGATGCAATTATTGAGACACAAGATGAAAACGTAACATTCAAAATCAAGTTATAAAGGAGAACAAAATGTATATTTTAGAATTGAATCAAAATGGACAAGCAACAGAATTAGCGTTATTTGACACAATTGAAGAAGGAAGAGAATTCATCAAGAAAACAAACTGCTACGAAATCACAGAAGAAGATGGATTTGTATATGAATATATCATTCCTGAAAAATTAGATGAATACGTTGAACTAGAATACAATGGAAATATAATTCCATTGACCAAATTCATGTTTACAGAACAAGGAAAAGCAGAAATATTTTGGAAAGAAATTCCGAATCTTTCAGAAAAAGGAAATGGAATAGTAGATAGTTCTACGAGAGTAGACGCTTATGTAATAGCTAACAAAGATGTGAAAGCATATATTGAAGCAAGAGAAAAATCCTACAACGAAATAAAAAAATACTTGCAAGAAAAAGGATATGATGTAGACAGGGCTTACTTCGGATCAGAAGATGGAGAAGCAATAGTCTACAGAAAAAACGAAAAAGATGAATGGCACTTCTTAACACATATGGATCCATCATTTTTTGAAGACAAAACACCACAAGAAATAATCGACGAGATACAAGAAGATTTGAATTAAATATTTATACATTGCTCACTTGTTTTTCAAGTGGGCATTTTTAATTTGCATGTAAATAATTTAATAGTATTAAAAGAATGATAATTAATAAAGCTAATAAATTAATTATATAATGATAAAAGTTAATTATTAAACTAAATATATCATACGAATAAAATATATTTCGAAATCTAAACATTTGGCACGATATTTTGTAAAATATGTTTATTTTTTTCGCAGTAGGGTATATAATTAAAGAAATGATAAAAATGATTAATAATAAATAATAATTTAAAGCTGTACGGTATTAAAAAAAGAAAAAAATATTTATTTATGACAATCATTTAATCAAAATATGTTGATGGATAATATACCATTCAAGGAGGATTTAATGGACAAAAAGAACAAGAACAACATAGCTAAGATTTTGTTGGCTTTCGGAGTATTAGCCAGCCCAATGATGTTAGCAAACCAAGTATCAGCAGATAATTCAATTGTTAATACTAATGCTAATAACATTGAAACAAATACAGAATCTAACGCTGTAACAACTGAAAATGTAATTAACGAAAACAAAGAAAACAAAAAAGAAGAAAAAACACAACCAGAAGCTACTGCAACAGAAAACAATAAAGCAGAAGCAACTGAAGAAGCTACTACAAAAGAAAACACTGCAACAGATGAAACTGAAGCAACTTCACAAACAGAAGAAAAATCAGATGAAAATACTAAGGTAGTAGAAAACAAAGAAGAAGTAGACTTCAAGCTAGATGCTTCACAAAGACATGAATTAAAAGAAGCTGGATATACAGATGAAGAAATACAATCAATAGAAAACTCTATTAAAAAATCATTAACTGAAGATTCTAAGTTTAATGTTTATGATTTTGTTGCTTCAAAAGTAAATGCTAAAAAAGCAGAAAAAGAACCTGCAGCAGAAAATACAACTGCAGAAAAAGAAACAAATGCACTTGGAATTTCTAAAGAAAAGGCACCAGAAGCTTTACAAGCTGGAGATGAAAACAGAGCACCTAAAGATATTTCTAACGAAGTTACAAATATCGAAGGATCAATCGAAGGTCTCATTAATAAAAATGCGACAACAATAAAACCAATCGCTCAAGATCCTAACCTAGAAGGAAAAGACTATGATACACAAGCTGAAGCACATGTAAGCTTTGATGTACCAAATTCTACAATAGAAGGAGATTATGTTGACATACAACTATCAAACAATGTAAACATTAACGGAATTGTAGAAAATGTACAACCAGGACAACTAGATGCATACTTTGGACCAGAAAAAATAGCATCTGCTTCTTATGATAAGAAAAATAGAAAAATTAGATACACATTTACTAAGGATGTTGAAAATTACGGTAATGTTAAAGTTAATACTAGATTCCCATTATTTATCGACAAAAATGTAGTAACTGCTCCAACAAGTAAGCAAACCATTGGTGTCAAAGTAGGAGATAATGCTCCAATAGAAAGAACATACACAGTTGATTATCATATGGATAACATAGGTGGAAATGATAAATACGTTTCAAATGGATACTCAGATATAACTAATGTTAATAGAGAAGAAGGAACATATGATCAAACAATTTACATCAATCCACTTAGAAAGGATCAAAGAGGAACAAAATTAACAATTGAAAACCTACCAGGAAATAGTGGAGTTATTTTTGATCAAGATGTTTTAGATAACGTAAAACTTTACGTAGTTAAAGATCCAGGTAACTTGGCATTGAGTTTTGCTTGGGATCCTGACAACTTAGTAGAAGTTGGAGCAGACGGATATACAAAAACTCTTGATGGAGATAAAATTGTATTAAACATAAAGAATAAGGTAGATCCACTTAAACCTAATAAACCAGATGTAATTAGAGGAGACAGTGTACTAGTTGCAAGATATGAAGGTAAATTCAAAAATGATGCCTTTGATGATGCAGCAACACGTGTAACATTTGACAATGGAACTCCAGCTAGAGCTGATAATTACCACTGGGATAATATTATCTATACAACTGATGCAGACGCAAGTGGTACAGGTGACGAAGAAATTGGTTACTTTGAAGACTACCATGTTTATCAAACAATCAACGCAGATGGAAGTATTACAACAGACGATTTCAAATTTGTACCTCAACAACAAGGACCTGAAAGTAAAAAATATGAAACTGTAAAGATAGATAGAGAAGGTTATGAATTAGTTTCAGTTGAATCACCAGATGGTGCACAATTCGATAAGGATGGAGCTAAAACAACAGGAAACTTTGTAAATGGAAAAACCCTACACGTTAAATATGTTTACCAAAAAAGACCAGTAGAGAAGAAAGGTTCATTCCAAGAACACCACATCTATCAAACAAAGAAACTAGACGGAAGTATAGTACAAGACGATAAAGTAGATAAAGATGTAACAGAAGGAACAGAAAAAGAAAACTACAAAACATCAAAAGAAGATAGAGACGGTTATACTTTAATTGAAGTAAAATCAGCAAATGGCGGACAATTCAACAAAGACGGAAGCGAAAAAGAAGCAGCATACATTGCTGATACAAAACAAGAAGTAACATATATCTATCAAAAAGAAGAAGTAGCAAAAAAAGGTTCATTCCAAGAACACCACATTTACCAAACAAAGAAACTAGACGGAAGTATAGTACAAGACGATAAAGTAGATAAAGATGTAACAGAAGGAACAGAAAAAGA
>OKWK01000678.1_pt1 | contig 10704 bp, 6 predicted proteins | sample 1607181 | NCBI WGS metagenome assembly OKWK01 (sample SAMN07501053, study PRJEB24779) | human gut metagenome | isolation source: stool | host: human infant | place: USA: Pittsburgh, PA
GGACTGACGCGAATTTTGGGGGGTTACAGCAGGGGCACTGCAATGATGTATGACTGAGAACTTTTTGAATAAAATGGTTCTTTTTTTATATCTTGCTACGCTAGGCAGAAACTGAATAAGAGCTGCTGGCAACAGAGGTTGAAACGTGACATGGGTTGATTGTTGGGGTATTGCAATCAGGACGCGTCGGTACGATATGCCAACATATATATATCGTCTCTGGGAGCAACGAATGGATAATCTGAAAACACGAATCGTCAATTCATACAATGACCTGTCAGCGGACGCTGACTCATTTTCGGAGTCGAGCGGAAAGTCGCGAACTGTGGTGGAGCCAGTGCTCAGGCTGTTGCGCAAGGCGTTACTCTTGGATATTTCCGGTGGCGAAAAGCGAGTTCCTGATGCTGATGAAATCAAAGACTGGGTGCTGAAACTATTCGCGAAAAATCCCACCGTTGGTGACATGGTGCGAGCCCTTCTATTGATTAAGGAGGATCTAGTTGTTAGCGAGCACCAACTGCCTTCTATCGAAGAGGCACTGCGCGAAATCGGCCTATTGGAGCAGCTCCACTTGCCAGACTTCTTCTTCGTTTCCTCGGAGTTGGAGGGAGAGCCTTGTGGTGTACTGTTCGAACGTTATGAATCGGACGGTGAAGTCCTCGTGTTTCTGGCCACTCTCTTCGATAAGAAGAACCTAATGCAAAAGGTTGGCAGGATGGCGATTCGTGTCAGCAAAGAGTCTCCTGAGCCTTTCTTGTCCATCTGTACCCCGGACGGCTGGCTTAGGGTGCCAAAAAATCAGATCGTGCCGGGTTCAGTCAGTTCCTTCACGGTCCAATGCCTGCTTGAATATAAGTATTACATTTATCCCACTCTGCCCTTGAGCTCCATTATTGCTCCCGAATTGACTAGGAGAAAGGATAACATTCATTTAGTAAGCCTGATAAAAGAGGCTTATCTGGACAAAGTAGTTTGCACACGAGTCCGCGTTCCCCTAGACGTCGTGCAACCACGAGACATCGACTATGCACTGCATACGCCGGATGAGCAGATACGAGATTGTATGCCTTATGCGGCACATACTGAGTTCCTGCTATACGAAGAGGATGGAGTGCTTATCATGGATGATGACTATACCCCGTATTTAGCCTGCCAAGCGCTCAGGGTCAAGGAAGTCACAGCGGTCATCTTGGGTAAGTTTAACCAGTCGCGGGCCAAAGTTCTTTCCATTGGGTACAGCGAGCTTATGTCTCCCATCTCCGTTTCACCCAGTGCACACCAGTCGCAGAAGCGCCTTAGAGACAAGCAAGAGCTTCTTAAGAAAAAATTACAATCCCTGAGGCCTTCCTTCCTCCCGGCGGCAAAAATGGAGAGGAGTTTCATTGAGTTGTGCTGGTTACTGAACAGGGTTAAAACTCGGGAAAGAGATCTACACAGATTCCTGAAGGAAAATTACCAGATACTGGACTCTCACCTGGCGGCAATCTTCAGCGAAGTACCCATAGGCAAGTATCGGGCAGACCTAGTTCTGCAGTATCACCAGTCTGACAAGCGTGTGGTGCTGGTCGAACTTGAGCCACACGATAAGAAAATTTTTACCAAAAAAAATCGCCTTAGGCACCAGGTGACTCATGCTCTACAGCAGGTAGAAGATTGGATACAGGAAATACATAGAGGCGTACCCAATATACCAGGCTGGCTTCAGGGAAGTTACACTGCAGAAGGCATGATAGTTATTGGACGCTCGAAAGACCTGACAGAAGAGCAGAGGGAAACTCTCGCGCTGAAGAATGCCAAATCCAGCATCAAGATACTGACCTACGATGATTTGCTGGAGCGCCTGTCTCGGCTTATAAAAACGCTTGACAAGGAATAGCCTTGAGTTGGTGTACCCCTTTTGATGAACGGCATTTTTTCATTGGCAACCGTTTCAGGTCGTTCCTGCCGATTAGCATCAGTAGCTGAGGGGCGATCCAGGAGGGCTATGGAATCGGAGGTGGGGCAGCCAGAGTTCCCTCTGAGCCCACATGCGTTCCGTCGGGGTGTTGGTCGCTGCTTTACTGGCGAGGGCGTTGGCTCTGCTACAACTCGCGGTTTTGAGACATCTTAACGCGTATATCCTGTTGACATATCTCGGCTGAGGGCTAGGGTGTGATGGACCTTGTGTATGTCCCCCGGAGGTGGTTAATGGAGCAAGGCGCCGTGTTTCAGAATAACTGTAGCCAGGCTGTGTGTTTGTCCAAAGCAGCTGCGTTGTCAGGTGAGGTGAAGCGTGTCGACATCGTTGTGGTTGGCAGGACCAAGATCATCATACCGGCAGGTGAGGTCTGGGAAAGTTGGTTCGATGATAAGGGCGTGACGGCTGGTTTATGCCTGAACGAGATCAATTATCAGGTAAGGCGAGCGAGGCGTTTTGATGCTGAAGTATCATGCTGATACCAATATCTGCATCTTCACTATCAGGTACCGTCCGCAGCATATGCGGGAGCTGTTTAAGCGCCACTGTGATTAAATTATCCTCAGTGCCATAACCTCTATGGAGCTGATTTATTGGGCCGAGAAATCGGCGACTCCTGAGCGCAATCTGTCTGACATTGATGGACTTGCTGCGCGCCTGGAAGTACTGAAGTACGACCAAGGTGTTGCCGCTCATACCGGACAGCTACGTGCAAAGCTGGTCAGGGCTGGTACTCACTGAGGTTCTTACGATTAAATTATTGCCAAACATGCTCGTTCGAAGGGATTTATTTTAGTGACGAATAGTCTGAGTGGGTTTGAGCGTGTACCTCTGCGCATTGAGAAATGGGTAGACTGCGATCGACTGTTGGAGTGTTGAGCGCATGAGAAAATACCAGCCACCGTTGACGTTAACGCCACGCATGTTGGCGCTGGCTGCCGAGATTGGGGAGCGTGTTGGGCATTTGTCCGCTCTGCATGAAGGGGCGCTGACGCCGCAACTGCGTCGGGGTAACCGCATCCGTACTATCCAGGCGTCACTCGCTATTGAGAACAACACGTTAAGCGTCGAGCAGGTCACTGCTGTGTTGGATGGCAAGCGTGTGCTTGGTTTGCCGCGTGAAATTCAGGAAGTGCGCAATGCCTTTTCAGCCTACGAGGTGATGCCCGAGTGGCAACCGAGTTTGCGTGATGATTTACTGGCAGCCCACGCGCTGCTGATGCACGGGCTGATCGATGATGCCGGTAGCTATCGGCGCGGGGGTGTAGGCATCTATCGAGGAGAACGTTTGCTGCACATGGCACCACCGGCCAACCGGGTTCCGCAGTTGATGGACGATTTGCTGGCATGGCTGAGCCGCTGCGAGCTGCATCCACTGATCGCCAGTTGCGTGTTCCATTACGAGTTCGAGTTCATCCACCCCTTCGCAGATGGCAATGGGCGAATGGGGCGCCTATGGCAAACCTTGATACTCAGCCAATGGCGAGCGGTTCTTGCGTATTTGCCCGTCGAGAGTGTGATTCGCGAGCAGCAGGATGCTTATTACGAGGCATTGGCTGTTTCTGACAAGGCAGCAGAGGCGGCGCCTTTTGTCGAATTCATGCTGGCTGCCCTGCGTCAGGCATTGCTTGAAGGTGTTTCAGGCGATCAAGTAAGCGATCAAGTAAGCGATCAAGTAGCACGCCTGCTGCAAGCGTTACCGCCAGGTGAGGCCCTCAAAGCCAGCGAATTGATGCAGCGCTTAGGGCTGGCGCACCGTCCGACCTTTAGCAACAACTACCTCAAGCCTGCCCTGGTTGCCGGCTTGATCGAGATGACCGACCCCGCGTCGCCGCGCAGTCCGGCACAGAAGTACCGGCGAACTGGGTTTTCCAAGTAAGCCTTAAAAGGCCTGTGTGGAGCCTAGATATCTCTTATCGGTGCTTGATTGATGGCATGATGATGTTCATCACCTCCATCGTTCATGCGCTAAATGATGATTGTCGTAACAGTTGAGCAGGGAATGCCCGTTTGATGTCGCCACTTCCTCAACCCAAGGGCCTGATATTCGATCTTGAGGTAGTGCCGCCCAAGAACAATCAACCTGCCCGAATCATGATGGTCGGTGCCCTTCGGCCTGACTTAGGGGCAGAGTTGGAGCTGAAGGTCTCTGGAGACCCGTCCCCAGCTTTGCAGCAGCTGGATGCACTGTCCGACGGGGCGAGTTTCGTGCTCGGCCACAATGTCATCGACCACGATCTGCCTATCTTGCGCGAACATTTTCCCGGCATGGCTTTGCATGCTCTGCCGGTCATCGACACCCTGCGTCTGTCGCCACTGGCGTTTCCACAAAACCCGTATCACCGGCTGATCAAGGATTACAAGCTTATCCGTGACAGCCTCAACTCGCCGTTGTCCGACTGCCGCTCGACGTTGGTTCTTTTTCTGGATCAACGCCAGGCCTTCACGCAGTTGAACGAGACCAACCAGACGGAGCTTCTCTGCTATCAGGCGTTGCTGGCGCCGAGTATGCGGGGAGATCTGGGGGCTTTCTTCGCATCCCTGACTGGGCAGTCTCCGGTGTCTGTACCCGAGCTCCGAGCGCGGTTTCCACAATTGCTGCAAGAGACGGATCCAGCCCTTCAGCGTGACTTGAAGGTATGCCGAGCACGGCTTGAGCAACTACTTGAGGAGGATTTACAGCGGGAGGATCTGCATTGGCCGTTGGCCTACGCACTGGCCTGGCTCCGTGTATCTGGCGGCAACTCGGTACTGGCGCCCTGGGTGCGACATCAGTTTCCAGAGGTTGGGCGGCTAATCTCCGAGCTGCGTGATATGCCGTGTGAGCGCGAGGATTGTCAGTACTGTCAGACGACTCATGACCCACGCCACGAGCTGAAGCGCTATTTCGGCTTCCCCGATTTTCGTTACGAGGGTCCTGGAGAGAGTCTCCAGCACGATATAGTGCTGGCCGGCATGCGTGGTCAACACGTCCTGGCCATCCTGGCGACCGGCGGGGGCAAGTCGCTGTGCTATCAGTTGCCGGCGCTGAACCGGTTTCATCGTAACGGCAGCCTTACCGTCATCGTCTCGCCGCTGCAGTCGCTGATGAAGGATCAGGTCGACGGGCTGCTGGAACGTAACGTCCAGTGCGCCGCAGCGCTGAATGGCCTGTTGACGATGCCGGAGCGCGCCGAGGTACTGGAGAAAATCCAGATGGGCGATGTCGGCATTTTGCTGGTATCGCCCGAGCAGTTCCGCAACAAGGCTTTCCGGCGAGCGATCCGCCAGCGTCAGGTCGGTGCCTGGATTTTCGATGAGGCGCATTGCCTGTCGAAATGGGGTAGCGACTTTCGGCCAGACTACCTGTATGTCTCCCGCTTCATCCGGGTGTACACCGGTGATCAACCGCTGGCGCAGATTGGTTGTTTTACCGCGACGGCCAAGCCTGATGTGCTCGCAGATATCCAGAGCCATTTCAGGGAAAGCCTGGGCATTGAGTTCAAGGTGTTCCCCGGAGGGCACGAGCGAACCAATCTGCATTTTGATGTGCTGCCCTGCACCAAGGCAGAGAAGTGGTCGCGTACGGATGGATTATTGCGAGAGCACCTGGACGCTCAGGAGGGCGGTGCAGTCGTCTTCGTTTCCAGTCGCAAGAGTGCTGAGGAGCTGTCCGATTTCCTGATTGGCCAAGGATGGCCTTGCAAGCACTTTCATGCCGGTCTTGAGCCCAACACCAAAACGGATATTCAGGACGACTTCAAGGCTGGGCAACTGAGAATCATCGTAGCTACCAACGCCTTCGGAATGGGCGTGGACAAGGCTGATATCCGTCTCGTCGTGCATGCCGACATACCAGGTTCGCTGGAGAACTACCTGCAGGAGGCGGGCAGGGCTGGGCGTGATCAGGGCGATGCGCGCTGTGTGCTGTTGTACGACCCGCAGGACATCGAAACCCAGTTCGGCATGAGCGAGCGCTCGAAGCTCAGCATCCGCGACATCCAGCAGATCCTGCGCAAGTTGCGTAACGAGAGCAATCGGCGTAAGGGCGGCAAGCTGGTCATCACGGCGGGTGAAATCCTGCTGGACGATGATGTTGAAACCAGCTTCTCCGCGGATGAGCGTGATGCCGAAACCAAGGTCGTTACGGCGGTTGCCTGGCTGGAGCGTGGTGATTACCTCAAACGTGAGGAAAACCATACGCAGATTTTCCCGGCACGGCTGGATGTGAGCGAGGAAGAGGCCGAGAAGCGCTTGCTGAAGGCCGAGTTGCCGCAACGTCGATTGGAGGAGTTCAAGGCTATTCTGCGCTTTCTCTACGGCGCCGATGTTGATGAACGGGTGAATACCGACCAGTTGATGCAGTTGACCAGTCTGGAGTCGGAAGAGGTTGCCAGCGCACTCAAGCAATTGGAGGAGATGGGGCTGCTGGTCAACGACTCGCAGATAACGCTGTATGTGCGCCATGGTGTGACGGGGGCTTCCAGTCAACGCCTTTCCAGCTCCCTGGAGCTGGAAAGGGCTTTGTTGCAATGCCTGCCAGAGCAGGCACCGGACGCCGAGCATGGCGATTGGCAGGATTTGAATCTGCCGGCATTGACCGCTGAACTTAAGTCCGCGACAGGGTTGGATGAACTGCTCCCGCTGCATGTGCTGCGGCTGTTGCGCAGCCTGGCCCAAGATCATGATGCCGATGATCAGCAGCGCAGTAGCCTTGAGCTCAGGCAACTCAATCGTGACTACCTCAAACTGCGTATCAAGGGTGGTCACTCCTGGGCGAAGATTGTTGGCTTTGGTGACGTGCGGCGTGCATTGGCTAGCAAGTTCCTGGAACTGTTGGTCGGTAAGCTACCGGCAGGATTGCGTGGCGCGGATCTGCTGGTCGAAACGAGTTTTGGCGAATTGCTCCAGGTGATCGAAGGTGACCTCGAACTGCCGCATCTGATTCCGCCGAACAGGCGCCGTAAGGTGATTGAGCATGTCCTGCTTTATTTGCATCGGCAGGACATTTTGACCCTCAACCACGGCATGACGGTCATGCGTCGGGCCATGACCATCGAGGTCAAGAAGGAAGACAAGCGTAAGACCTTCCTCAAGGAGGACTACTTGCGACTCGACGAGCACTACCGCGAGAAGCGCATTCAGGTTCATGTGATGCGTGAATATGCGGAAGTGGCGCTGAAGGAGATGGCTGAGGCGTTGCGCCTGGTGCTGGACTACTTCACCGACTCCAAGCAGGCGTTTATCAAGCGGCATTTTAATGGGCGGGAGGACGTGCTCAAGCTGGCGACCAGCGAGGAGTCATGGAAATCGATTATCGAGTCGCTGAGCACTACTCAGAAACTGATAGTCGCCGACGATGACGACATAAATCGGCTGGTGCTGGCTGGGCCGGGCTCCGGCAAGACACGTGTGATCGTGCATCGCATCGCTTACCTGCTGCGGGTGCGGCGAGTACCAGCGACCAGCATCGTGGCGTTGACCTTCAACCGCCACGCGGCGAACGAGATCCGCAAGCGGCTGTTGGCCTTGGTCGGGGCCGATGCCTACGGTGTCAGCGTCCTGACCTATCACAGCATGGCCATGCGCTTGACCGGCACCCGTTTCGAGCGAGGCGCGACGGTCGACGAGCGAGCCCTCAAACAAGTATTGAGCGATGCCGTCGAGTTGCTGGAGGGTAAGCGCAATATTGAGGGCGAGGACGACCTGCGCGAGCAGCTACTGCGCGGCTACCGTTACATCTTGGTTGATGAATACCAGGACATCGACGACCTGCAATACCGTCTGGTCAGTGCTCTGGCTGGGCGGCACGCGGAGGAAGATGGTCGGTTGTGCATCATGGCGGTAGGCGACGATGACCAGAACATCTATGCCTGGCGCGATACCAATAATCGTTATATCGAGCGCTTCCGCGAGGACTATGAGGCCTCGACCAGCTTCCTGGTCGATAACTATCGTTCTTCCCTGCGCATCATTGAGGCGGCCAACCAACTCATTGGCCAGAATTTGGCTCGACTGAAAGAGGCCAATCCCATCCGGATCGACAGGGCTCGGCAGGAGCTGCCCGCTGGCGGGCTATGGGAAGAGCGGGACGAGCAGCGGAAAGGTCAGGTAATGCGACTGCTGATCGACCCGAGCGACCGTGAGCAGGGCAACCTGCAGGCACAGGCGGCCATGGTGGAGTTGGGACGGTTACTCGCGCTAGAACAGGGGAGCTGGAACGGCTGTGCGGTTCTGGCTCGGACGCACCGCTATCTGTGGCCGATCCAGGCTTGGTGCGAGCAGCACGATATTCCTTATTTCCTGGCAGCAGACAAGGAAACGGCGTTACCCATTACTCGGCAGCGCAGTTTTGTGGCTGCAATCGACTATATGCGAGAAATCAAAGGTGCTTTGTGCGCGGCTGACGCATGGCAGCGTTTGTCGGGTAGCAATCAACTGGTGGAAGCCGAGTGGAAGAGTTTTTTCCAGACGGCCTTTGAGCAAATGCGAGGAGAATTGGGCGACTGCCAACTTGGCAGTGGTGCCTTGATCGACTGGCTGTACGACTACGCCCGTGAATTGCGTCAACAGTCCAAGGACGGCCTCTATCTTGGTACCGTGCATTCGGCCAAAGGTCTGGAGTTCCGCCATGTCGTTCTGCTGGATGGTGGCTGGAGCACGCAGGTCGATACCCTGGCTGATGAGCGACGTTTGTACTACGTGGGGGTGACGCGAGCCGAACAGACCCTGACGTTGTGCGAATTCGCTGACGGCAATCCATTCAGTCGCAGCCTGATGAGAGATGTTCAGCAGCATGAGTTTCAGGGACAACCTCTTCCTGGGTTGGAGGTGCGCTTTCAGCAACTCACGCTGAAGGAGATCGATATTGGTTTTGCCGGTCGTCAATCACCACATGCCCAGATACACAAGGCCATTGAGGCGCTTCGCGAGGGCGATCCGCTGACGTTGAAGGAAGAGGCTGGTCGGTATCAACTGCTCGACAGGCAAGGCAACGTGGTTGGGCGAACCGCTAAGTCATTCCAGCCACAGATCGGCTTCGATCAATGCGAAGTCGCAGCCGTCATGGTGCGGTTTACTGAGGATAGTGAGGAGCAGTATAGGGATTTGAATAAGTGTGAGCGCTGGGAGGTGGTTGTGCCGAGGGGGAGAGGGTAGGTGCTACGTTGGACAGGTAGCATACGGATATTTTGGGAGTTGGCTGTGAGGACGAAATCTTTAATACTGGCGATCGGCCTGCATTGAGTAGAGAGTGGATTGGAAATGGCAAGGAAGCGCAGAGGTAGAGGGAAGCCCAATTTGTCTGGCGGATTGATCCTCGCGGCTATCGTGCTGGGCCTTCTCGCTTCTATTCCTACGCAGGCCTGGATGGTTTTGATCGGCGTAGCGATTATCGGCTTTGGCGTATGGCTGATAGTGAGGTTCTCCGATAAACCGTCGGTCGTAGCTTTCCCTCCTAGCAAGCGCCCCTCTTCTTCGAAGGCAACACGGTCAGACAATGCAGCTCTGTCCCATGATCTGACATTTTCTCTAGATGAAGTCGCTCCCTTACAGGCAAATACGCTCACTCGTACTCAGAAAAAGGTTTCGGCTCAGGCTCCAGCGTCATCGTCATCGTCTGAGAGGAGAGATAGCGCCGGGCTGTTTACCGTGACGCTTGAGGTATCGGAGCGGCCGTCCCATCGAATCCCAAGTGCGCCTGCTAATTTGGCCGTTTCTAAAGCGCGTTGGTTACCTCAGGACGAATTCATCGAGATTGCCGGAGAGAAGATTTCAGGCGGGATGATTTATGTCGGCGAGGATCGGAACAGCCGTTATGGTTCCTCGGAGCCCAGCCTGATCAACCCCAAGCTTAAGGTCGCGCGAGGTATTGTAGATATCGCCGAGCGCCTTACTTCCTACTGGTCGAGTTACGACAGCATCTCCCCTGAAGCACGACGTGCTTATCTACAATGGCTATCCAGCGGTCGGAAAGCCCCGCATGCCAACATCGGCTACGTCTTCCTGTTCTTCTATGGTCTGGAACGCAGGGTGTTTGTCGATGCGAAGACGGATCGAGCAGCGGCCGCCGAGACTCCCAGCATCATTGCCGAAGTCGAGAGGTTGCTCTCAATTTATGGTGAGAACCATTCCTTCAATAACTATGCAAGCCGCTTCGTGGACTTCCTTCGTCAGGGCGCGGTGCTTACTCGACTCTATTTGGAAACACCACCAACACCGTTGCCTTACGGCTACGAAATGCCTATCGAGTTGCGTATCGGCTTGGGGCAGTTGGCCGTCGATAAGCATCCGCTACCAGCCAACTGGGCATTGGCCTGGGTGCTATCCGATCACAGCATCGGAAAACGGACACCCGTAACTCGCTGTGAGGATGCATTTGCCCGCTTGTTTCATATGCGCTACGAAGAGCGGTATGGCGCAGGGATAGTCCTCCCACAGAACAAAACTCGGTTGAAATTTCAGTACAACACCGCCTCTGCGGGGCTACCTTCCCAGGAATTGGATGGCCTATCCGAAATTCCCGACGTAACTGCCACCTCTGCAGCGCGGAAGAAGCTGCAGCAACTGGTCGACGAATGTACGGTGCAATTGGAGCCATACAGCCGTTATCTCGGCCGTAATCCTGGCGCACCAGATGCATTGGAAGGGCTCCTACAATTACCTGTTAGCCTCTGGCCTGCGGGCGCTCGGGCAGAGCTTGATGAGTTGAAGCAACGCATCGGCGACGGCATGGTGGTCATGAGCTTCGGTGAGCTGGCGGGGCGGCT
>OKWK01000684.1_pt1 | contig 10536 bp, 7 predicted proteins | sample 1607181 | NCBI WGS metagenome assembly OKWK01 (sample SAMN07501053, study PRJEB24779) | human gut metagenome | isolation source: stool | host: human infant | place: USA: Pittsburgh, PA
CCAACTACATCGCCCGATCTCTCCTCGAAGCAGGCGGCTTCAGACCCCAACTACACCCTCAACTGTGAAGAGCCACTTAAGTGTCCAGAGGGTGCTGTTTGTGAGGTGAATGGCGACGGGAACGTAGTGTTCACAGTTGATCTAGCATTCAAGCCTAAGCCAGAGTCCCCTGATGAGACGAAACCCCCTGATGAGACGAAACCGTCTGATGAAACGAAGAAGCCGTCAGCTACGTCAAAGGCTCAGCACGGTCACGGTGGGCTAGGCAAGACAGGTTCAGCGGATATGACTCTGCTGGGTGCTAGTGCCCTGCTTCTGCTGGCGGGTGGGTATGTGACCTGGCGTCGCCGCGCTTAATCCAGCCAGACCACACAACGCGCCGTGCTCCGCCCACCACAGCGGGGCACGGCGTCTTGTGTCAAGTCCCGGTTTGTGGTGTAAGTGTGCTGTGATCCTTCGCTGTTGGGGCATGCGCTGACTTCGAAGACCCTGTTGGTCGTTTGTCGGGGCTGTGGGGCTGGAGTTGCAGGCGCCTCGTGTCGTAGGACGCGAACCCACGGCCACTACGGAGACGGGCTTAATCCCACGCGCGACGGCTGAAATGCGTCGGGAGAAGCTCGACCAAAGGAGAGCCAGTGTTGCCTGGGGGACGCGGAGGCGGGTGGAGCCTGTGCCTGTGCCAGTGCCAAAGTCAGACTCAAAGTCAAAGTCAGAGTCAGCGCCATCACAAAATCAGTGCCAGCGCCGAGTTCGCTAGCGGTTTGTGCGGATGAAGAAGTAGGCGGAGGCGCAAACGAAGAAGTAGACGACGAAGCGGCGGCTCGAACCGGGAAGGTCCGAGCCGCCGCTCGCATTCCACTCAGTCAGGGGCTGGCTAGCTGATCCGGGAGACGCGTCAGTGAACTCTACTTGCCCACCGATGCGCGCCTGCGCAGGAGAAGCGCCCAGGCGCCCGCTCCGACGAGTCCGCTGCCACAGATTCCTACGAGAACCCACTGCCACCAGTCCGAACCACTCCCGTACGAGGCGGACCCGCGCTCGGGGTTGAGCAGGGCGCTCACGGGGGCAGTGGGCTTGGCGAGCGCCCGCGTCGTGGATGCTCCCGACTGCGCGGAGTCCGCGAAGTCCAGACCCTCGACGCCGCTCGACTGGGAGCCGTCGGCGCTGGAAGCGCCCGATGCGTCGGAGTCGGAGCTCGCCGCCCCCGCGCCAGCCGCCGAGTTCGACGACAGCAGCGCTCCGGCCGCGGTCGAACCACCGCTCACCGGGGTCCCGGTCTGTCCGGCGCCCTCTCCGAGGCGCGCGCCGGCCGCGGTCGGGTTCCCGATCAGCGAGGCCGGAGTGCTCGCACTTGCTGAGGGGGAGCCCGTGGACGGTGATCCGGTTGACGGGGAGGTGCCCGGCGCGGGCTGGCTGGGCCGGTGCGTACCGGTGTTCGGGTTCGTCCAGTTCTGGTGGGACTCGGCGTTAAGCTTCGCGACGAGTTCGTCGATGGGAAGGGATGCGCCGGGCTCCGGGTTCGGCGCCGGCTCCGGGTTTGGTGCGGGCGCGGGGTCTGGCTCAGCGCCCCTCTTGATGGCCTCGTCGCCGACGAGGAAGATCGCATGGAGCGTCTTCTCAATGGTGGAGCCGTCGGCGAGGTGCGCGGTGTAGACAAAGTCGGTCGAGTAGCGCCCAGGCTTCGTGAAGTAGAAAGCCTGGTGATCGTGCGACCCGAAGAGGTAGTGGAGGACCATGTCGGGCTTCGTCGAGTCGAGTCGGGGCGTGAATCCCTCGAAGAGAGAGGAGATACCGGTGACGAGGCGACCGGGGCCGGTGAAGTTCCTCATCGCAACCTCGACGCCCTTGCTTGAGAGCTGCGAGTAGTCGACCCGCTGGGTTGAGAAGCCGACCCAGGGGATACCCTCGAGCTGGGTCTCGGGCAGGCTCCACACGCCCTCGGGCGCCGCAGCGGCGAGTTCGCTGTAGCCCTTCGCGCCGGCGGGGATTTTCGCATGCGTCGAGTCGGGGACGGCGTAGGCGAAGGTTCCGGAGGCACGGTGGACGGGGTGACGCGGGTCGGCGGTGTCATCGACGAAGACTTCCGCCTTTCCGTCTTTCAGGGACATCGCCTGATCCATGTGGCCTTCGGTGATGATGTGGATCGCCGAGTCGCCGGGATCGGGTGTCGAGGGATTGCTGGGCTGAGCGCCACCGCTCGGCGGCGCGTCAGCACCCGGGTCCGCAGGGTTCGGCGAGGGTGAGGGCGTCTCGCCGTTGTTCTCCGCGGTGATCGCGCGCAGCGCCGAGATCGCAGCATCGCCAACGACGAAGTGAGCGGAGCGGGACTTGTAGGAGAAGTTCCCGTCCTTGTCGCGCGTCTCGATGTTGAAACCGACGGTGTAGACGCCTGGCTTCGTGAAGACGTGGGCGAGGGGAACTGCGGCTGCATCGACGGTGAAGCCACGGTTGGGGTCGCGCGTCGTATCGAGGGTGACGTTCATCGCCCCGTCGGTGACGGTCCCCGCGATGTAGCGGCCGCCCTTGGGGCCGTCGAAGGTGTCGACGGAGTAAACGGCTGGCCCGGAGCGCAAATCGGCGGGCATTCCGGTGAAGTCGAATCCGAGCGATCCGTGCTCGCCGGAGGCAGGCAAAACCCAGCGGTCGCCGTCGGCGGTTGTCTGCTTGAGTGAGTCAGGGATCTCGAGGATCGGTTCCCCGGGGACAGGCTTGCCGTTCGCGCTCACCTCAAGGGTCACTCGCTTGATCGGCATGCCAGCCCGCACATCGTCTTTGAAAGATCCCGTGTAGACGTAGTGGGAGGGGGACGAGGGCGAGGCTGGCGCCTTCGCGGCAGAGCCGAAGAGTGCCTCGATCTGCTTGCGGGCCTCGGCCTGGGTGAAGGGTGGCTCGGGTTCGGCGGGCGTCTCCTCGGTGGAGAGCTCGCCGGAGGCGATCATCTTCTCCTTCACTTGCTCGGCGGTCGTTCTGATCGGCGTGAGGGAGGTCGTGGTGCCTTCGGGCAGGCCGACCTCGTCGTCAGAGCCGACGAGCCACGTGATGGTCGAGGGCAAGGAATTAACGGCTCTCTGGGACAAGGTGGACGTGTAGGAAGCAACCATGTCGAGCCGGTAGACGCCCGCTTTCGAGAAGGTCCAGTTCCAGTGGCCGTGGGAGCCAGCCTGGAGGGAGAGTGGCGCAAGCGAGGGGTCGGAAGAGAGCCCTCGGGTCAGAGAATTCGTGCCGACGGTGCGCCACACCTCGACGGCTCCAGGCCCGGAGGAGTTCGCGATCGAGAGCTTCACCTCGTCAAGAAGGATCCCTTCGGGCTGGGCGACCTCGTGCGCCGTGTCGAAGGCACCGATGCCAGCCCAGACGGGCCGCCAGTTATCGATCTGCTCCTGAGGGGCGCGCCAGACGATGTCGCCGGGCTTACCAATGAAGTCGAAGAGGCCACCCGAGGGGACGACCATGCGCGAGACCTCCTGGGAGTCGGAGGAGCGCGCGTCGGGGGCGAGTCGGACGCAGACGGAGTTCGGGTCCTTGACGACCTTGCGCCCGTCGACAACGGTAACGGTGAAGGTCTGGTCGACACGGGTGACGTAGGCGGCGTCAACGTGCGCGTGATGGAGGAGCTTGCGGCCAGCGCACACGTGGGGAACGCGACCGTCGGGCCCGGGGGTCGCCTCCGGGTCGGCGCCGGGCGAGCCCGCAGGAACCGTGAGGTCGGCGGGCACGAGGTCCCCGTAGCCGGCCTCTCCGGGCAGGTGTTCGGGATCGTCAGGCGCTCCGGGGGAGGAGGGCGAGGCCTCGGCGTTGGTCGGGCCTGAGGCGTAGTCCGTGGGAGAGACCGTCTCTGACGGGGTTGCGTGCGCCGTGGGCGCGACGAGTATCGGTGTGGCGAGCAGGGCGGCCGCGGTGAGGAGGCCGGTGAACGGAAGGGTCCTCATGCGAGTGTCCTTTCTGTGGTCTGCGCCGCCGGTCGGGCGCGAAGGAGGAGTCCGCGCCCGGGCGAGAGGAGCTGGGCGAGGACGAAGAGGAGGGTCGCGACAAGGACGATCGCCGCGCCCGAGGGGATGTCGAGCGACCAGGAGGCCCAGATGCCGAGGAAGGCAGAGACGGCGCCGATGGCCGGGCCGATGAGCATCATGGGGACGACACGGTCAGTGAGGAGTCGCGCGGTCGCCGCGGGAGCGACGAGGAGCGCGAGGACGAGGACGTTCCCAATCGTCTGGATGGAGACGACGACGGCAGTCGCGATGGCGAGGTGGAGAAGCACATCAATGCGCCCGACGCGCAGGCCCGTCGAAATCGCGAAATCACGGTCGACACTGACGAGGACGATCCGGTCGTGAAAGACCGCGAGGGCGATGCCGATCGCGACGCACGCCCCGAGGGAAATGAGAACATCGGTATTCGTCACGCCGGTGAGCGACCCGAAGAGGAGCGACTCAAGGGACCCCGTGTAGCCGGGTGTTCGAGCGACGACGACGAGGCCAAGGGCGAAAGCGGCAGCGAAGAAGACGCCGATAACGGAGTCTTCGCCGACCCGGCGGTTCTGGGAGAAGACGGAAATGAGGATCGCGACGAGGATCCCGGCTGCGGCTCCTCCCAGGAGGATCGACCCCTGGAGCGCGAAGGCAATCGCGATTCCGGGGAATACGGCGTGTGAGAGTGCATCGCCGACGAAGGAGAGTCCGCGCAAGACGACGTGCGCGCCGACGAGACCGCAGACGAGTGAGGAGAGGACGGCGATGAGGAGCGCCCTTGGGAGGAAAGCGAGCGAGGGGTTTGCGAGGTCGGAGAGGAAGTCGAGGAGGCTCATCGGCGCACCATCCCGAGGGAGCGCAGGAGCGCGGAGTCTTTAGAGACGCGGAAGGTCTCCATCCACGGCTCCGGCGAGCAGAGGGTGGAGGGCTCGCCCTCGGCCCTCACGGTCCCGTTGAGCATGACGAGTCGGTGGCAGATATCGACGGCCTGCCCGAGGTCGTGCGTCGACATGAGGATTCCGACTCCTAAACGGGTGAGGTCAACGAAGAGGCGCGATAGCGCGTCCTGATTCGGGTGGTCAAGCCCGGTGAAGGGCTCATCGAGGAGGAGCAGACGCGGCGAGGCAACGAGCGCCCGGGCGACGAGGATCCTCTGCTTCTGACCGCCCGAGGTCTCGTTGATCGTCCGGTTGCGGTACGCGTACATGCCGACCGCATCGAGAGCCCGGTAGACGGCCTCAAGGCGCGCCGCGCCTCGAGGTGCGCGACGTCGCCCGGTGAAGGCGGTCGCGACGAGCTGGGCGGCGCTCATCGGATAGTTCCAGTCGAGGTCCTGGCGCTGCGGGACGTAGCCGATGACCGAGCCGCTCGCCTCGATGCTCCCGCGGTAGGGGACGAGTCCCATGATCGCGCGCATGAGCGTCGTCTTGCCAGCCCCGTTCGGTCCGATGAGGCCGACAAGCTCGCCTTCGTCGACCCGAAGGGACACATCCTCAAGGATCGTCCGCCCGCCAAGGTCGACGCGCAGGCCGGACACCTCCAGTGCGCGGCTCATCGCTGAGACCCCCGGTCGTCGGCATCATCAGACGCTTCCGGCTTCGGCTCGATGGAGCCGGAAGCCCCGCCCTCGACGATCCTTTCAGCGACCCGCTCGCGCTCGTGGCCACGGCGACGGGCGAAGAGGACGAGCGCGACAAGGACGAGGGCTGCAACGCCGAGCCCCGCGGCGATCCACAGCGGGAGCACGGTCGAGCGGTCGAGGTGTGACGGCGAGTCGACGGGAGCGGGTGCCTCAGGGGCGTTCGAGACGGTCCACTGGGCTTCGAGCGCCTTCTGCGCGTCGGCGGCGTCCCCGACGGCAAAGCGGAGGACGCGGGTGTCCTCGACGGTGGTGCCGTCGGTGAGCTGGGCTTGGAGGCTGAGGCGGATGAGGTGGATCCCCGGTTGCGTGAAGACCCAGTTCGCGTGGGTGTGCGTGTTTGCGTCAACGTGGATCGGCTGCGAGTTCGGCTTCGTCGAGTTCCACAGCTCTTGGGGGCCGGAGAAGTTTCCGGCCTGGACGAAGGCGTGGAAGTCCCCCTCGCCCTCGTGTCCCTCGAAGACGAGGGTCGCGCCCTGGGCGAGTCTGCCGACGACCTCGGGGTCCTGGGTGTTCCAGCCGAGCCACACGACGTTGGCGATCTCGGACTGGGGGACGGCCCAGACCGGGCCGTTCGCCGAGATGAAAGAGTACTGGTCGTCGGCGGGGAGTTCGAGCTTCGCGGCGTCGGAGACGCGTAGGACGACGTCGTCAAGGTGGCGCCAGGTCGGCGTCTGATCAGAGTCGTCGCGGGCGAGGAAGGTCCACGCGCCGTCGAGGAACTTCGGTCCGAGATCGACGTGTCCGGCGGAGATCTCGACAGGCGTACCTTCGGGGGCGACGGTCTCGTTCGACTCGACGACCTGGGTGAGGGAAGGGTCCTGCGTCGTCGTGTCTGCGGCGAGCGAGGCGGGGGCAACGGCGATGAGAGCCGTGGCGGCGAGCGCGAGTGCGAGCGTGAGTTTCACTGGTCTCCTCGGGTGAGATTCGGGATGGGTGCCTCCGACTCGAAGGGCCAGGCGGGCAGCGAGGCGGGGTCGAGGCAGGACTTGATCGAGCGCGTGTTGAACACCATGAGGTCGAGGTAGGTGGGAACCTCGTCCGTGAGCGTGTCGGAGTGGAGCGAGCAGACGGACTTACCGGTCGTGTGCGCGAGTGCGACGAGCTCGCCGAGGTGGGAGCGGGAGGTTGGTTCGAGGAAGACTCCGGCGGCTGGCGTCTGCTCAAGGACGCGCGTCAGATTGGCGAGTTGGAGAGCCGAGGGCTCAAGGGACGGGTTCGGTGCGACAAACCCACCGATCCGCAGCCCGTAGGCCTTCGCGTAGTAACCGAAGGAGTCGTGCGCGGTCACGAGGGCACGGCTCTTCTCAGGGATGGTGGCGACGACTTCGCGGATCCACCGGTCGAGGGCCTCAAGTTCGGCGTCGCGGGCGGTGGCGTTCGCCCGATACTCGGCCGCGTGCGAGGGATCGAGGGCTGCGAGGCGCTCGGCGACGAGGTCAGTGTAGGCAATGGCGTTCTTCACGTCGTGCCACATGTGCGGGTCGATCTCACCGTGGACGTGGGTTCCGATCACGGCCTGGGCGAGGATTCGAGCGGAGGCACCGGGTTCGGCGAGGAATCGCCACCGGTTGTCGGGGATCGTGGTCGTCGTCGTGTCCGGGACGGCGATGACAATCCGGTCGGGGTCGAGGTCGCCTGCGGGGGCGTCTGCGCGCAGGGTCATCGAGCCCTCAAGCTTCGCGGTGAGATCGGCGTGCCCGGAGTCGAGGACGCTCCGCCCGGTGGAGTGCGGGTCGATGCCGACGGCGAAGACAAGAGTCTTTTCACCGAGCGGAGTGTCGCCCGTCGGCGAGTGGAGCGTCGCCCGCAGAGAGAGGGAGTAGACACCGGGATCAGTGAAACCCCACGACATGTGGGTGTGAGCGTTAGTCGGGAGCTCGACGCGGTCGTTCGAGTCGATCCCATCCTTCGAGGCGATCCACGGGCGCGGTTCACCGAAGGTGCCGGTCGTGAAGGCGGCGAGGTCGCCAGGGCCCGTCGCCGAGACTGCTTCGAAGGAGACGGTCGAGTCGGTTGAGGCGCGTCCGTCGACGCGCAGCCCGAGCCAGATCGTCGCGAGAGAGAGATCCTCGACGAGGGGAATCGGACGCGCACCGAAGGGGACGGACTCCTCGCCGAGAGCGACGTGCTGGGCGCCCTTTGGGAGGTTCGCGTCAATGGAGGAGGTGAGTGCGCTCTGCTCAAGGAGCAGCCCGTTGGAGAAAGCGATGTCGGCGTGCGCGATGTCGCGGAGGGCCGCCATCGAAGGCTCGAAGGAGTGCGGATCAACGCCTGCGGGGACGAGCGTCGCGATGCGCGCTCGCGGGGCGACCGCGCGCACGAGATCGGCGATGATCGGCGTCGTCGCAACGATCCGAGGCTGCGACCCGTCATCGGCCACATCGCCACTGCTAGGTGCAACGGACTCTGATCGCGCGCCGGGAGTCTCCTCGGCAGAGGCTCCGCCGTTCGCGAGGGCGGGGGCACACGCGCCGAGGAGCAGCGAAGAAGCGCCGATGAGGAGGGAGAGCGCGAAGGCACTCCCAGAGCGACGCGCTCGGGTGCGCCTCACCTTCTTGCCCACCGTCGTGCGGCGAGCCCAGCGAGGGCGAGGAGCGAGGCGAGGGCGACCGGGATGGCGGCGCGCGCGCCGGTCGTCGCGAGACCGCCGGGAAGGGCCGAGCCATCGACGATCTTACCCTCGGCGCGCAGACGATCGATCGTCGCCTGGTCGAGTTCGCAGGGGCGCCCGTCGGCGGTGCGGCCGACGTAGACGGTCGTCGAGCCTGAGCCGATGCCGCCGAACCAGCGGGTGCCGACGAGTGAGCCGAAGTTGCCGGACTCGAAGACGGCGAGTGAACCGGGGCCGGAGACACCGTTGAGCGTCCAGGTGACATCGCCGGTCGTGCGGGCGAAGAGGCTGGGGTGCATCGTGTTTGCGCCGAGCCACGGGACGGAGGGGACCTGGCTTGAGGAGATCATCCAGATCCTCTGACCCTGCTTCGCGATGAACTCGATACCGGCGGGTGCAGTCGTCTCGGCTGCGGAGCCAAGTCCGAAGACGAGAGAGGAAGGGGCGACCCAGCGCGCGGGCTGCGAGCGGTCGTCTTTGACGAGCATGGAGATCGACGAGGGGCTGGCACTCGTCCCGATGTCGAAGTGGCCGGAGTCGGCGTTTCCGGCACCGCCGACGTTGAAGGAGAGGATGTCGGAAGTCGAGACGCGGGCACCGGACTTCAGGGTCGTGGTCTGGGTGATCGAGACTTTGTAGACGCCGGGGGCGGTGAAAACCCAGTTTGGGTGGACGTGGGTGTTCGCGCGGATCGTGTGGGATCCGCCGACTGCCGTACCACTCCCGTTCGAGGTGACGGGGGTGGGGAGGCACTGCTCGGCGGCTGGTTGTACGGGCGCTTGGGGGGCGGTGGACTGAGGCGCTGGCGCGGGGGGCGGGGTCGATCCGGTGCTGGGCGTCGACGGCTCGACGGGAGCCGACGCTCCGGGGGTGGCCTGCGCGATCGCGGTGGCGCCCACGGCGAAAGTGTAGGCGGCCGGGTCGGAGACGAGGCGCCCCTTGGGGGTATCGACCTCGCCGTGGAGAGTGAGAGAGTAGGTGCCCGCGGCTGTGAAGAGCCAGTTCGCGTGCTCGTGGGCGGGTGCGCTCTGGAGGATCGAGCGCCCGGGAGCGGCCTCAAGGGAGCCCTGCTCGAAGATCGGGGAGGTCGCGCCGAATGCAGCCGAGCGCCACAGGAGGATGCGGCCAGGCCCGGAGACCTCGTCGATGACGAGGCGGATCGCGGTTGGGCGCAGAGGTGCGAGGGCGTTCGAGTCCCAACCGGGCCATAGGAGCGCGGGATTCTCGGACTGGGGGAGTGCGTAGCCGGCGGTTCCAACGCCCTCGATCTTTTCGGTCGCGCTCGTCTTCGCGGCGTCGGTGACGCCGAGGATCAGCTTTGCGGGGTTGTGGTAGGTCGGCGCGCCCGGGGTAGTGACGTCCTCTTTGGTGACGAGGGAGATCGTCGGCCCGTTGGGGACGAGGGCGAAGACGTCGGCATGCCCGCGGGTGAGGAGCACTTTCGTCGTTGATTCTCCGCTCTGTGGGGCGGGCGTGGCGATCGTCGGCGTAGCAAAGAGCGCAAGGGTGAAGAGCGCGGTGAACAGGGCGAGGAGGGGATGAATCCCGCGGTGGGTGGCGCGCATGACGAACCTTCTAGCGATAATGAGAATGGCTTGCATTACCATACAGGGTTGTTCGTGAAGCGCGCGACCTCGCGCGTGAGGTCCGGATCATGTCCGCTGCGAGCGAGGGTGCAGGTAGACCCATCGATGCCGTCGAAGGGGAGGGATGCCGTGCTCTACTCGTGGGAAGCCCTCAAGACGCGTGTGCAGGCGCGGATGTCGAAGACCCTGCTTGTCTACTTCACAACGCTCGCGGCCTTCGCGTTGTGGACGCGCAACTCTCGGCGTACATCACGTGGTCGCTCCTTCTCGGCCTCTACTGGGGGCTCATCGTCACCGCCCTCAACGCGAATCCGTACCGGCGCGAGCGCCCCGAGCGGGAGCGCGACATCTAGGCGCTCCTATTCGCGTTCTCCTCCAGAGCGAGGCGCGGGCCGACGGCCTGAGGCGAGGTCGGCGCGCGGCTGCGCCCTCGTTGATGCGCTGCAATGGGGCGCGGTAACGGAGGAGACTTCCGTCCACAGGCGCGCCTCCCCTCCGCCGTCGTCCACAGGCGGGCGGGTGCTCCTTCCCGACGAGGACGGGGACGCGGCACGATGAGGGAGACGACACGGAGCCGTCGTCGATGAGACCCCGCACGCGCAGGGTATGCAGTCCGGTGCGCCCGGATCCGCCGAACCCACCCTCGCGAAAGGGGCTCTTCACGGTTGAGGGTGTAGGGGTGGGTGGGGTGTCTTGTGGTGGTGTGGGTCGAGGTCCCCTGATGATGGG
>OKWK01000688.1_pt1 | contig 10364 bp, 6 predicted proteins | sample 1607181 | NCBI WGS metagenome assembly OKWK01 (sample SAMN07501053, study PRJEB24779) | human gut metagenome | isolation source: stool | host: human infant | place: USA: Pittsburgh, PA
AAAGATACTAAGAACTTCGGCGATTTGGTAAAAGAAATGTCCGAACGCGTATCTGGTTTCGGTGGTTCTTTGAAAGCCGAACATGGTACAGGCCGCATGGTAGCACCATTTGTTGAAATGGAATGGGGCAAAAAAGCGTACGAAATTAACCGTCGCATCAAAGCTATCTTTGACCCTGAACGCATCTTGAACCCAGATGTTATGATCACTGATGATCCAGATGTATACAAGAAAAACCTTAAAGCTCAATGCGTTATCGACGATGCTTTCACAATCTGTATGGAATGCGGTTTCTGCGAAAAACATTGTCCAAGCCGTAATTTAACATTGACTCCACGTCAACGTATTGCATTGTTGCGCGAAACTAAACGCCTTGAAAACGAAGGCAATTTCACATTGGCATCTGAACTTAGAAAAGGCTATGAATACTTTGGTGTAGACACTTGTGCTGCTTGTTCTATGTGTAAAGGCCTTTGCCCACTCAGCATCGATACTGCTCAAATCGCATTATCCATGCGTCGTATTGATCCACCTGCACCAGAATTGGCTAAGAAAATCTACGATAACTTCTCCACAACACTTCAAATGTGTCGTGCTGGCGTAAGTCTTGAAGGCATTGCAGGTTCCATCATTACTCAAAAAGCAATTTCTAAGATTACTGAAGGTTTGCATGGCGTAACAGGTGTTACACCATATGTTCCTAAAACAACTCCTAAAGCTAATCGCTATAAATTGAAAAACCGCATCAAACCAACTAACTTTGAAAAGGTTGTATATTTCAGTACATGTGCTAACCGCGCATTCAAACCTAACCAAGGTTATGACGATGATCGCAGCTTGCAACAAGTTGTTGAAAGCCTCTGCAACAAGGCTCATATCGATATTATCTATCCAAAACATATTGAAAACCTCTGCTGTGGCTTGAGCTTTGAAAACTACGATGATGTCCATGAACGTGCTGTAAAAGATTTGCACGATGCATTGATGAAAGCATCTCAAAATGGTAAATATCCAATCGTGATCGACCATAGCGCATGCTTCAACCATGCTTTCAAACACATGCCAGACTTAGAAATCAACGATATTTCTGAATTCTTGTGCAAATACGTAGTACCTCATCTCGACATTGAAAAATGCGATGAACGTGTAATCGTACATAAACAATGTAAGATTAAATCCTTGAATAAATCTCAATACATCGAAGACTTGGCTCGTCTATGTACAGACCATGTATTCAACATTAAATCCTTCGCATGCGACGGCTTTGCTGGTCAAAAAGGTTTCTTCACACCAGAACTTAACAAAGCTGCTACAAAAGACCTTGCTGGTGAAATTGCTGAATACGGTGCAACACTAGGCGTAAGTTCCAGTTCCACATGTGAAATTGGTCTTGGTGAAAGCGGTGGCATCCCATTCGTAGGCGTTGCATTCCTATTAGACCGTTGCTCTAAAGCAAAACAATAAGATTTATAACATTACCTACCATATAACGAAAAAGGACGAGTTGCGGCTCGTCCTTTTTTGTATATAGTTTTGGTATAATTGTAATGGTATTAAATAAATTATAAGTTACTACTACATATTGTAATCATATTAAATAATGAATATATACGACATAATGTGGTTGTATTATATAGATAATATAGAGGTATTGTATGAAATATATTCTATTATGTATTTGTTTGCTTAGCCTATTAGGTTGTGGCACAGAGACTAAGACCCAACAAGACACTAAACCTACAACAGCTAACGAACAAGCTAAAACAGATCACGGTCAAGATGCTCACGTAATGGCAGCTAAGCAGGCTCTATCCTCTGGCGATTATGCTAAAACCATCGAGGAAGCATCAGCTTCTATTAAGGATAATCCTAATAATGCAGAGGCGTACTCCATCCGTGGCTTCGCTACGGCGTTAAATGGTGATACAGCTAAGGGCTTAACAGATACTAAAAAATCATATGACCTAGATCCTAATAATGTAGCGAACTACTACAACATGGCTATGGTGTACAAATTACAAGGCCAATTAAATGAGTCTAAACAATGGTTTGAAAAGGTATTAGAAAAGGACCCTAGTAACACCTGGTCTGTGTATGGCATTGCTACTATTTATGCAGACCAAGGGGATGATACGAAGGCCCTTGATTGGCTTGAAAAAGCAATTAACATTGATCCATCTGTGAAAGCTGTGGCCGCTGAACAAGACCATTTTGAACGCTTTCACAATAATGCGCGATTTAAAACATTAGTAGGATTATAGGCATGGATGTGAAACAGATGATTCGCCTTATTATAAAGGCGATAGGATTTATATATTGGTTTGTTTTTCTATACCTTGGTGGTTTAATGGTCGTAGACTGGTCAGGGTTTATGTCCCAACATAATATAGAAACACCTCTATTCCTTACATACTTAGTATTTGTAGGATGTTTTGTAACACCGTATATTATGCTGTACTGGAAGAAGCTAAATCCTAATGTGAAAGTTCCATTTTTAGTGCGCCATCTCTCCGAATTTATGGCGCGATTAGAAGATTGCCATAGCATATGGTTTGATGTGCTATATGTACTAAAATTATTGCTCTATTTCGTAACAATTCTGTGGATGCTTTGTATCATATTACTTACCTTAGCAGTTATTGCGTGGACAGTAGTTCTAATTTTACTGAGCAATTGATGATGTACATTTACATTTACATTGTTTTCTCTACTAATGCTTCTTGTAAAAGTTGAGAAAAATTAATTCCTTTAGCTAGCGCTCGATCATTTAGCCATGCAGGAATTGTTAAGGTTTTCTTTACGGATTTACTATTTTTAGCTAAATCAATATCTGTTTGTACTAATGTAGGATACGTTGTATCTGTACAAGGTAAGTTGCGAATAGATGTAGGTGTAGGTAAGCTTTCTCCATCTTCTAAGGCACCTAAAATATATAGTTCCATTGCCTCTTGGGCATTAGTTACGAGCTCTGTTAGGGTTGAGCCAGTACTGCTAGTATATTCTAAGTCTGGAAACTCAGCCCAGAAACCATCAGCATCATCATGGATTATAGCAGGGTATATAAATTTCATAGGTCCTCCTCATTTTAGTCCCGTACGTTTTCTTTTATGGTAACACGTGTATACGTATAAAACAATTGTTAGGAGTTATATATTCTTATTTATAGTCTAACTGTATATAACAGAAAACAGGGGTGACCATTGGTCACCCCTGACTCTATTAGTCACTTGACAAACTAGATATATGATTTATATACATTAATTCTATTTATATAAATCATATTGGTATATAATTAAAGTATATAAATCGGGTTGTATATTGATGAAAGGAGAGAATTCATCATGAAACCATTGGGTAAACGGATTGCAATGGCTGTGTTGTGTGCGGCTACATTGACATCCCCCTTATTGTTGAGCGGTTGTAGTATGTCGGAGCTATGGCAGGGCACTGAACAGAGTCGCAAGGAAATTGCACAGCGGTCTGAGCAGGATCAGGTACAGTTATTTAATCAATATGTAAAAGCAATAAGCCGATTTAATCGCATGGCTGTTATGTTTGATTATGCGAATAGGCCAACTCTTAATGAGTTAAAAGCGGGGCAGCATTTAACTGTATTTAATGCGCCGAACTTTAAACAGCTACAAAAAGAATTAGAAGAGGCTAAGCAAGCAGGTGTTCCTTATGATGAAATGAAGGAGCCTTTAGATAAGCTACTTTCAAAATTGAACGAAATAACACCGGTTGCGGAAGAGCTCGATGCATACTATAAATCTAAAGGGTATACTACAGATAACTATGCTAAGGAGCAACAATTAGGTCCTAAATATGTTCAGTTATACGAACAATTTATTCCTATTTATGCTGACTTTGATAATTTGATGCATAAGATTAACACGGACCGATTGCAACAACGGTTACAACAATTGCGCGATGCAGGTAAGAAAAATGCAGCCGCTGCACAAGAGGTTTCTTTGCGACTTACTGCAGTCCTAGAAAAGCTAGATAGTGAAAAAGAACCAGATGTAAATGCGATCAATCAAGAGCTACAAGCTATTGGTGATTTAGCGAATGGTATTTCTAATCCTAAGTATGACTCTGTTAAGACCTCTGTAAACTCTACGATTGGTGCAATCCGTACCTATATGGGATCTAAACAAGATAACGATTATAAACATATGGTTGAGGCCTATAACCGTTATATTTCCAATATGAATACCACCAATATGAATGAATTGGATCAATAAGCAAGCTAGAAGAATAGTGTGATAAATTAATAGGCATATATAAGATATAAAAAGAAAGCTGTATCGAATGAGGATATCATTTGATACAGCTTTTATGTGTTTATAGGTTAGATATAGTTGCTAAAATCTCTTGTGAGATTGCATGCAGATGGCATACGCTCTCTTGTACTTAACTACATTTTTCTAATGGTTGTAATTTGATTTGATAATGAGAACAACACTAAGGCTATCCAGATACAACCAAAGGCGATCATTTGTGGTGTGCCAAAGCTTTCACCAAAGTAGAAGATAGCTAGCAATAAAGCAATAGTTGGAGATACATATTGAAGGAAGCCTAGTAGGTTGAGCGGCAATAGTTGGGCCCCATAGGAGAATAGCACTAATGGAACCGATGTTGTTAGACCGCAGGCTATGAGTAGCATGGACGTATACCAATCTGTGCCGAAATAGGACCACACTGTATTATCGACCATGGTCGTATAGAGTAAGGCTAGTGGTGTTAATAGCCAAGCCTCAAAGGCGATGCTCGTAAAGGGAGAGATGAGCAGCTTTTTTTTAACGACCCCATAGAGACCAAAGGAAACGGCGAGGATCATCGACACTAACGGCAAGGATCCCACTTGATAGGTGAGCAAGGCGATACCGATGGTAGCGATGAGGACGCTTAGCTTTTTCGGTACAGATAGAACCTCTTTAAATAGGATGACACCTAACACTACATTAAAGAGTGGGTTGATGTAATAGCCAAGGCTCGTGTCCATAACTTGGTTGTTGGCGATGGCCCAAATGTAGGTAAACCAATTTACGCTGATGATGACTGATGCTACCAACAGTAGTAATAGTTGTGAGCGCTGTTCTTTTAGTAATTGAAAGTCTTTTTTGAACTGTTTAAAATGTAGGCCAAATACGACGATGGCCATGCAAATGCCTGACCAGATAATGCGCTGCGCCAGTATATTATACGGTGAAACATGGTTTAATAATGCCCAATAGAGAGGGAGTAAGCCCCAGATGATATAGCAACTAAGGGCTGTCATTAGACCTTTTTTACTTGTGTGCTCCATAATGCCTCCTTGTGATTGTATTCATTATATCACGCATTGTGCTTGCATTTGTGCGTAGGCTTAGATTTTATGATGATTTGTACTCGATTTATAACTCGATTTGCAGACAATGAATACGTATATTTGTTAGCGATGAATACGTATATTTGATTGTGATGAGTTTTTATCATTTTAAATATGCATTAGTTATAACCTAAAATTTGATACTTATGATTAACTGTTATGTTCATTGACTTTGTGCATAATCTTACACTATATTGGACTTAGAACAACGAATATAGAGAATAGGTGTCACAAGACTTAATAGAGAAATCGGTACAAGCCGATGCGGTCCCGCCACTGTAAGGACGAGCCTGCTTTCAAAAATGTCACTGGAGAAATCTGGGAAGGCGAAAGCGAGGTGATGAGCCCGAGCCAGGAGAACTGCCTATTTGATAATCACCGTTATGTACCTACGAGCGATAGGAAGGGGATTGGGGTATGCTGGTTTCAGTGTTTTTTGGCGTACCTTTCAATAAGAAACCTTACGTGTCACTTTTGGGTGGCACGTTTTTTGTTGCCCTTGAAAGTGGCTGTTAAACATATATATCAGGCTTCATAGTTAATGAATTGATGGACACATATTTGAGGTTGATGTGATCTAAATATAGGAAAGCTCGTGTGATGTATATGTATAACAATTCGCAGGTACGGTGCGCTGTTTCTCGGTATGGTTTCGAGTTGAAAAGGAGGCACATATATGTCTGACAAAAAGACTTCAAAGGATGCTGAACGCGATCTATTAGCTCCTGTATCCTTTGATGAATTTGAGAAACCTACGTATGAACAATGGCAGGCTGAAGTTGAAAAGGCGTTAAAAGGTGGCGACTTCCACAAGAAGATGTTCACGAAAACCTATGAAGGTATCACGTTGCAGCCAATTTATACACCTGCACTGCATGCAGAAGCAATTCCAAAGGGCGTATACCCTGGGGCAGGCGAGTTCCTACGTGGTACTAAGGCAAGTGGTTATATTAAAGACTCTTGGGGTGTATCCCAATATGTAGATGACTCTTTGCCTAAGGATGCCAATCATGCAAGTTTATACGAGATTGTAAAAGGTGGCACCATTCACAACATCCGCCTAGATGAAGCAACACGCCATGATCAAGATGTGCAAGTAGGCGCATCCGTTGGCGTTGGTGGTACATCTGTATCCACTATGGATGACTGCAAACAATTGATTGACCGCTTCAATTTGAAGGAAAATCCTTTGTACATTGAAACAGGTGCTTCTGCAGCCATCTTGCTTGGCATGTTAGCGGCTACTGTGAAAGGCGCTAAAAAACAAACATCTGATTTGAAAGGTCTCGTTGGTGCAGACCCTATCGGTGTTTGGGTGAAAGATGGTGCTTTGCACATTTCCTTAGATACAGCCTTTGATGAAATGGCACATACTGTTGTATGGGCTAAAGAACAAGCTCCAGAGCTTAAAACAGTACTCGTATCTGGCGATGTATACGCTAATGGCGGCGCTAACGATGTACAAGAGGTTGCCTATGCATTGGCAACAGCTGTTTGCTACGTGCGTCAATTAGCACAACGGAACATCGATATTCACACCATCGCGAAGAGCATGATGTTCACATTCTCCTTAGGGGCTAATTTCTTTATGGAAATTGCTAAATTGCGTGCCTTGCGCGTACTTTGGGCTCGCATTATGGAAGCTTTCGGTGCTGAAGAAGCGGACCGTGCCGTTCATGTACACGGCAGAACATCGGCTTTCACAAAAACTGTATACGACCCATATGTAAACTTGTTGCGCAATACGACACAAGCATTCTCTGGTGTTGTAGGCGGGTTGAACAGCCTTGAAGTATCTCCGTTTGACCAACCAATTCGCAAAGCGGATGATTTCTCTCGCCGTATTGCCCGCAATATCCAAGTTATGTTGCAAACTGAATTTGAGTTGCGCCAACCTGTGGACCCTGTAGGCGGTTCTTGGTACGTGGAAACATTAGCTGCTGAACTATGCGAAAAAATCTGGTCTGAGTTCCAAACAATCGAGTCTAAAGGTGGCATCATTGCCGCATTGAAAGAAGGCTATCCTCAAGCTCAAGTGAAAGCCATCCTCGATGAACGCTTTAAGAACCTTGCATTCCGTAAGGACGTAGCAGTTGGTAACAATATGTATGCGAATATGACAGAAGAGTTACTTGATCCTAAACCAGAAAATCAAGAAACATTGTGTCAAAAACGAGCTGCTCAAATTGATGAGTACTTGGCAGGTGCAGAGACTGATGCGGTTGTGAAAGCACAGGCTACTCTAGAAGCAAGTACAACAGAACCAGGTGCGTTGATTGGTCTTATTGAGCTTGGGGCATTACAAAAATTGACAATCCGCCAAATCCGTAAGGCTTTAGATGCAGGCGATATTTCTTCTGAAACAATCGAACCAATTATTGCACATCGCTGGACTGAACAATTCGAAGCCCTCCGTATGCGCACGGAATCGTATAAACAACGTACGAAAGATAATGTGAAGGTATTCTTGGCTAATATGGGCCCAATCCCTCAACATAAACCTCGTGCGGACTTCTCCACAGGCTTCTTCGAAGTAGGTGCTTTTGAAGTTATTAAAAATGATGGCCATGAAACAACGGCTGATGCGGCGAAGGCTGCCCGTGAAAGTGGTGCCGATGTTGTGGTTATCTGTTCCACAGATGATACATATCCTGAGTTAGTACCACCACTCGCTAAAGAGTTGAAAGAAACTATGCCGAATGTAACAGTTATTTTGGCAGGGGCGCCTCCTAAGGACCTTGAGCCTGTATACCGTGAAGCTGGCGTAGACGACTTCATTTCCGTTCGTGCAAATTGCTACGAAATCTTACATACGTTACAAGATAAGAAAGGGATGTGAGCTCATGTTTAAAAATCCAGACTTCTCCTCTCTTGGCTTGGGATCTCAGTCGCCGACATCTCGCGATGCATGGCTTGCTGAACTTCAAAAAGAAACAGGAAAAAGCTTTGAAGATTTATATAATACAACAATGGAGCAAATCCAACTAAAACCTCTCTATACAGAGATGGATTATGAAGGGATGACACACCTTGACTATATGGCTGGTGTACCTCCATTCTTGCGTGGACCTTATTCCACAATGTACGTAACTCGTCCTTGGACAGTACGTCAGTACGCTGGTTTCTCCACAGCAGAAGAATCCAATGCGTTTTACCGTCGTAACTTGGCAGCGGGCCAAAAAGGTTTGTCTATCGCCTTTGACCTTGCCACACATCGTGGTTACGACTCCGACCATCCTCGCGTAGTAGGTGACGTTGGTAAAGCGGGTGTTGCGGTAGACTCCATCCTCGACATGGAAATTCTATTCTCCGGTATCCCTCTCGACCAAATGTCCGTATCCATGACAATGAACGGCGCGGTATTGCCTGTCATGGCGTTCTATATCCTAGCTGGTGAAGAACAAGGCGTTGATAAAAAGGTTATGGCTGGTACAATCCAAAATGATATCTTGAAAGAATTCATGGTACGTAATACCTATATTTACCCTCCAGCTACGTCTATGCGCATCATCGGCGATATCTTTGCTTACACCTCTCAGTACATGCCTAAATTCAACAGTATCTCCATTTCTGGCTACCATATGCAAGAAGCAGGCGCTACTGCAGATATTGAATTAGGCTACACATTGGCCGATGGTCTTGAATACATCCGTACCGGTGTAAATGCAGGCCTTCACGTAGATAAATTCGCTCCACGTTTGTCCTTCTTCTGGGCAATCGGTAAAAACTACTTCATGGAAGTTGCGAAAATGCGTGCTGCCCGTATGTTGTGGGCTAAGATTATTAAGAGCTTCGGTTCTGAAAATCCTAAATCCATGGCTCTTCGTACACATAGCCAAACATCCGGTTGGTCTTTGACAGAACAAGATCCATTCAACAACGTAGCTCGTACATGTATGGAAGCGATGGGTGCCGCTTTGGGCCATACGCAATCCCTACATACCAATGCGCTTGATGAAGCCATCGCGTTACCTACGGACTTCTCTGCTCGTATTGCTCGTAATACTCAACTTTATATTCAAGACGAAACTAAGGTATGTAAAGTTATCGACCCATGGGGCGGTTCCTACTATGTAGAAGCATTAACTGATGAATTGATCCGCCGTGCTTGGGGTCATATCCAAGAAATCGAATCCCTTGGCGGTATGGCGAAAGCGATTGATACAGGTCTTCCTAAGATGCGTATCGAAGAAGCGGCAGCTCGTCGCCAAGCTCGTATCGACTCTGGCCGTGAAGCGATCATCGGCATCAATAAATATCGTCTAGATAAAGAAGATCCATTGGATATCCTCGACGTAGATAATACTGCTGTACGAGAAGCGCAAATCCGTCGTCTCGAACAATTGCGTGCTAACCGTGATGAAGATAAGGTTCAATCCTGCCTCGAAGCGATTACCAATGCTACAGAATCTGGGGAAGGCAACTTGCTTGCTCTTGCCCTTGAAGCTGCTCGTGCTCGTGCATCCTTGGGTGAAATTTCCTTTGCTGTTGAAAAAGTTTGTGGCCGTCATAAAGCGGTTATTCGCTCTATTTCCGGTGTATACTCCAGCGAATACGAAGATGACGATGTTATCAAAGAAGTACGTCAAATGGCAGATGACTTCGAAGAACTCGAAGGTCGTCGCCCTCGTATCATGATTGCGAAGATGGGCCAAGATGGTCATGACCGCGGTGCCAAAGTTATCGCTACATCCTTCGCGGATATGGGCTTTGACGTGGATATCGGACCTTTGTTCCAAACTCCAGAAGAAACAGCTCAAGATGCGGTGGATAATGACGTTCACATCGTCGGCTTCAGTTCCCTTGCGGCAGGTCACAAAACATTGTTACCTCAACTTGTGGAAGAGCTCAACAAACGAGGTCGTGGAGATATTTTGGTTGCCATTGGTGGCGTAATCCCTGCTCAGGACTATGAATTCCTACGCGAACATGGCGCAGTGGCTATCTTTGGCCCTGGTACAGTCTTGCCTGTAGCGGCTAAGAAATTGCTAGA
>OKWK01000690.1_pt1 | contig 10351 bp, 7 predicted proteins | sample 1607181 | NCBI WGS metagenome assembly OKWK01 (sample SAMN07501053, study PRJEB24779) | human gut metagenome | isolation source: stool | host: human infant | place: USA: Pittsburgh, PA
ACTGTTGTTTTATATTCTCTTAAAAAAAGAGAAGGATTTTCTGATGAAAAAATTGTTGATGCTATGCTTACTGCAATTGGTATTGGAAAAATAATTGGTTATTATGGATCTTTTGCTGGTGCTGAGGGCGGATGTCAAGCTGAAACTGGATCTGGAGCTGCAATGGGAGCTGCTGCAGCATGCTACCTTTATGATCAAAGCCCAGAAGTTTGTTTTCATGCAGCAAGTTTTGCATTTTTACATGTGTTAGGACTTGTATGTGATCCAATCGCAGGTCTTGTAGAATATCCTTGTACATTTAGAAATGCATCAGGAGTTGTTAATGCCTTTATCTCTGCAGATATGGCTATGGCAGGAATCACAAGCATTGTTCCATTTGATGAAGTTTGTAAGGCAGCTGGAGAAGTTGGAGCAACCTTGCCAGAAGCTTTGAGAGAAACAGGAATTGGTGGAATAGCAGGAACAGAAACAGGAAGAAAAATAAGAAAGAAATTTTTTGCCCTTGGAAATGATTCAACAAAAGAAAATAAATAGTTTTTTAAAGTAGGCTTTGCCTACTTTTTTATTTTAATTTTTGGGTATAAATTATTTGAGAGGAGTTTTTATGAAAATTAATTTTATTAGAGCTTTTGAAGATAATTATATTTGGACAATTGAAAAGGGGAAAAATGTAATTTTGATTGATCCAGGCGAGGCTTATCCTTGTTTTAAATATTTAGAAGATAAAAAATTTAAACTGGTTACAAACTCTTTAGAACTTTTTAATAGTATAAAAAATAATAACAATATTGAAAGTATGTTAATAGGTGGAAACTATAGACCCAACACAGGAGCATTTGTTGGAAAATTTGCATCTGATGTTATAAGAAATTTAAGATTTAAAATAGCATTTGCTGGTACAAACGGTGTTAACGAAAATGATATTTTTACTTATAATGAGGAAGAAGGAGAAGTTCAAAAAATAGCTCTTAATAATTCTATGGAAAAATATATAGTAGCTGATAGCAGCAAGATGAAACATCAAGATTTTTTATCTTATTATAAAACTGAAAACTTAGATGCGATAATATCTGATGACGAAATCAGTAAAGAGGATATTGATATGATTCAAAGTTACACAGATGTTATTTATAAGTAAATATTAAATTTATTCATGAATTTTCTATTTTCATAAGCTAAAATCCCAAAAAATAAAAGCAAAAAAATGATGTTAATCGTGTTTTAAGAAATAGTACTAAAAATTTATAATTTTGAAATCAAAAAAGATAATACTAATTTTTTATATTAGTATTATCTTTTTTTATTATTCACTTATTTATTTTTATGATTATTATGATAATTCGATTTCAAAAATTTTAAGCCCTATATTTTTCTTCTCCATTCAAATAAGTTGATTTTAAATTTAAATCGTAATCTAAAATAATAAAATCTGCATCGTAGCCTACTTTTATTTTTCCGCAAACATCATCTATTCCTACGGATTTTGCTGGGATTAAGGATGCCATTTGAACTGCTTCAAAAATATCTACTATATCCCAATCAACCACATTTTGAACGGCTTCTTTTAATTTTAAAATTGATCCTGCTAAGTTTCCTGATTCTAGTCTTGCTGTTCCATTTTCTACTTTTACTGGAAATTCACCCAACTTGTATGATCCGTCTGGCATTCCTCCTGCCATCATGCAATCTGTGATTAGGGCGATTCTATCATAGCCTTTTTTATTTATCAAAACTTCTGCTGCAGCTGGATTTACATGGTGGCCGTCGCAAATTAATTCTGAAATTGCATCTGAATTCATGGCAGCTCCAACCATGCCAGGATTTCTGTGATGAAGTCCACTCATTCCGTTAAAAGTGTGTACAAAAATATTTGCCCCATCTTCTACTGCTTTTATAGCCTCATCATAAGATGCATCAGAATGACCAACGGCAACATAAACTCCCATAGCATCTGCTTTTTTTATAAATTCTTCTGATCCAGCTCTTTCTGGAGCAATGGCGATTTTATTTACAAGTCCTTTTGATAATTCTTTCCATTTTTTCAATTTTTCTATATCAGGATCGGACATATATTTTTCGTTTTGGGCTCCCTTATATTTTTCTGTAAAAAATGGGCCTTCCAAAAATATTCCTCTAACCTTTGCTCCCTTAACATCCTTGTATTCTTCTCCAACAACTTTTACTGCCTCATTTAATCTTTCTGTTGAATCAGTTAAAGTTGTTGGCAAAAATGATGTGACTCCTGTTTCAAGTAAGCCTTTTGAAATTATATCCAAGGCTCCTTTTTTCGCATTCATTATATCTTCGTTTTTGTAGCCATGAATGTGGGTGTCAACAAGTCCTGGAGCCAAAATTCCTTCTAAATAAGTAAATTTTTCGGGCTCATTTTTGGAAAGAGACTTCACTTTCCCATTTTCTACTTCTACAAATAAATCTTTTTCAATTTTGTCTTCTAATATTACATAATCTGCTTTATAAAACATAAAATCTCCTTTAATGATTTTTCAATCTAGCTTTTCTTTTCTTTCTTCTTCAATTTTTTCTATACTTTTTATAATTCTTTCTGCAATTTGGTTTCTTTTCTCGCTCATCCTAAATGAAACAACTCTTTTTAAAGTTTTTGGATTAAAAGATTTCTTTTTCCTATAAAAATTGTCGACTCTTTGAGTCATTTTCTCTTGGAAATTTTCTTCAATTTCATCAAGTTCTTTTTGGAAATTGGTCAAGTTCACAACCGTTAGGGTTATGTCTGAAGAATGAATGCCAATTAAAATAAAAGGCAAAATTATAGCCAAAATTTCTGGCAAAAAAGAATAAATATTTTCAGCCTTTGGTATTAAATATTCCATAACTAAAATTGCCGCAAGTCCAAAACCAATTGATGTTGGAACGGATGTTCTGCCATTTAAATTCATTGGAAGGTTCGAATAATCCCACCATCTTGCATGAAATAATTTTTCAAGAATGTAGGAAGTTGGATATTCCAATACCATAGAAACAAAAAATCCCACAATAAAAATTTGTAGAACTGAAAGTTTTTCCAATACACCCTTATTTATTAAATCATAAGCAAAAAGAGCAAAAATCGAACCGGCTCCATAAATAGGACAAAGAGGTCCATACAAAAAGCCCCTATTTTGCCATTTTTGGTTTTGAATAGTGCAATAAATACTCTCCCAAACCCAGCCCAAAAGGGCAAATAAAAAATAAAAAATTATATACCTATTAATTACCATAAACCACCTGTTTCTTTCTTTTCGTATTATTATTTATATTATAAGCGATTTTTGGAAAATATAAAATAAAAGAAATGTTTTGAAATATATATGATGGACCTATATTTTTAAATGTTTTTAAAAAGCAAAATTTAATAAAGAGATCTCTCGATTCGCTTTGCTCACTCGAGATGGCACTAACTTCGTTTGTATTTATTAGTAAATGCAAAATATGATTGATTAAAAATTAATGTTTAAATTAAAAAATGAAAACTCTAGTAACAAGAAATATAAATGAAATAATAAAAGTGTAAAACAGTTACTTTAGTAATTAAGAAAATCCCAAAATAACCCATCTCGAGCTTGTCGAGAGATCTCATGGATTACATGTAGCTAAAAATAAAGTTCGCATAAAAAAATCAAATAAAACTCAAGGAAAATTTAAAAATCAAAAATTTTCATTAAAACTAATAAAAAATATCAAAAAAATAAGCTGCTACAAAATGATTATATTTTGTAACAGCTTTTATTTTTATATTAGATAAATAATCCTGCACATACAACAGATACTACTGTTATAAGTTTTACTAGGATATTAAGTGATGGGCCGGATGTATCTTTGAATGGATCTCCTACTGTATCACCTACTACTGCAGCGTGGTGGGCTGGTGAGTTTTTGCCGCCTTCTGCTCCTGATTCTATAAATTTCTTAGCATTATCCCAAGCTCCACCTGCGTTTGACATAAATATTGCCATTAATACGCCTGTAACTAGGGCTCCTGCTAATAGTCCACCAAGTGTTTCAGCTCCAAATACTTTTCCTACAAATAATGGTACTACTATAGCAAGTGCTCCTGGTATTACCATTTCTTTTAGGGATGCTCTTGTTGAAATATCTACACAAGATGCATAGTCTGGTTGGTCTGTTCCTTCTAGGATACCTGGTTTTTCTCTAAATTGTCTTCTTACTTCGTTGATCATTTCTGTTGCAGCTTTTCCAACTGAATTCATTGTTAAAGCTGAGAATAAAAATGGTAACATTCCTCCTACGAACATTCCTGCTACTACTTTTGAATCTAGTAGTGATAGGTTGTCAAGGTGTAGGGTGTCTGTGTAGGTTACAAATAATGAAAGTGCTGTTAGAGCTGCAGATCCAATTGCAAATCCTTTACCGATTGCTGCTGTTGTGTTTCCTACTGAATCAAGGCTGTCTGTGATTTCACGAACTGATTCGTCAAGTCCACTCATTTCTGCAATTCCACCGGCATTGTCTGAAATTGGTCCGTAAGCGTCAACTGTTACTGTTGTTGCTGTGATTGATAACATTCCTACAGCTGCAAGGGCAATTCCGTACATTTGCATTGTGTGGAATGAAACCAAAATTCCAATAGCTATAAGAATGATTGGTCCAACTGTTGAAAGCATTCCACTTGAAAGACCTGCAATAATATTTGTTGCAGCTCCAGTTTGACTTTCTTCTGCTATTCTTTTTACTTGACTATATTTTTCAGATGTAAATACTTCTGATAAAAATCCTATTGCAATTCCTACAAGTATTCCCACAACTATACAAACTGCTGCTTTCAAATTTCCAAAAAATATTGGTGAAAGGATAAATGATGCTACAAGAACTATTGCTCCTGATAGATAAATTGTCATCATTAGTGCTGATTGTGGTGATTTTTGTTTTTTTCTTAAGAATAAGAAAGCTGCAAGTATTGATGCGATGATTCCGATTGATGAAAGTACAAGTGGGAATCTAATTCCTGCATCTCCAAAGATTGAAAAACCTAGAACCATTGATGAAAGGATTGCTCCCGCATATGATTCGAAAAGGTCAGCTCCCATTCCTGCAACGTCTCCTACGTTATCTCCAACGTTATCGGCGATAACTGCTGGGTTTCTTGGGTCATCTTCTGGAATTCCTTTTTCAACTTTTCCTACAAGGTCAGCTCCAACGTCTGCTGCTTTTGTGTAGATTCCTCCACCAACTCTTGCGAAAAGTGCAACTGAACTTGCTCCAAATGAATATCCCATAAGGATTGCTGGATCTCTAAAGATTAAATAAACAATTCCAACTCCCAAAAGTCCAAATCCTGTTACTGCAAATCCCATAACGGATCCACCAGCAAATGCAACTTTAAGAGCAGATGAAAGTCCACTTTCCATAGCTTCGTTTGTACATCTAGCATTTGAGGCTGTAGAAATTCTCATACCTACATAACCTGCTGCCATTGATAATAAGGAACCAAGGATATAACAAATCATGGTATTAATGTTAATAAAAATTGCTATAAGAATTGAAACAATAATTACAAAGATAATAACATATTTATACTCACGAGATATAAATGCCATAGCTCCTTCTTTAATATTTCCTGATATAGTTCTCATTTTATCGTTTCCTTCGCTAATTGGAAGTATATTTGTTTTAATTTGCAAAGCCATAAAACAAATTGCGATAATTGCTACTATTACAGGTAGTAAATCAGATAACATAAATTCCTCCTATTTTTAATTTTTACGTTTACTATTATATAACATAATATAGATATAAACAATTGTTTTTGAGATAAAAACTCAAAAATACAAAAATAAATGATATTTTTATGAAAAATGAATACATTTTGACCTAAAATTGAAAATTTTTTTGCTTTTTATTATTCTTAGCGAATGGTAATTTGTATTTTAGAATAAATAATTTTATATGATAGAATAAAGATAGATTTAAGTTAGGAGTAAAAATGGATAAAAATATAAAACTTGTAGCTATAGACCTTGATGGGACGCTTTTGGGTTCTGATAAAAATGTTTCTGAGAAAAATTTTAAAATTATAAAAAAATTAAGAGATAAGGGAATTTTTGTTGTAATTGCAACTGGAAGACCTGTGGGTGGATTTTCTTGGATTCTTGATCGTTTGAATTTATTTTCTAATGATGATTATTCAATAACCAATACCGGATCTCTTGTTATAAAAAACAAGGACAAATCAGATATTTCCAAAAAAATCCTTCATATAGACGATTATTTAAATCTTAAAAAAATAATAAACGACAAGCTTCAAATTGGAATTTATAATAAATATAATTTGTACAATAATAGCGACAATATAAATAAACATTTTCAATTTGAATCAAAACTTTTAAAAATGCCTATTGAAAAATTTGATGAGAAAAATAAAAATCAAAGTGTTGATAGAATTACAATTATGGGTGATAGGGAAATTGTTGATGAATTTGAAAAAAATCACAACAAAAATCTTTTGAAAACTTATCAAACTGTAAGAAATGTGCCAGAAGTTTTTGAGGTTTTAAATAAAGAAGCTGACAAGGGACAGGCTCTTGAGAGACTTTGTAAAATTTTAAATATTGATATTAATTCAACCCTTGCTATTGGAGATTCTAATAATGATAAGTCAATGCTTGAAATTGCAGGAATTTCTGCAACTTGCTCAAATGGTAGAGAAAGTGTAAAAGAAATGGTTGATATTGTTTCAGATTATTCAAATGATCAAGATGGAGTTTTTGATATTTTGGAAAAAGTATTTTTTGACAAATGATTGAAAGTTAATTTAAAAAAAGTATTATATGATTAGTTCTTATGTAAGGTTTTTCTAAAATCTTACATATTTTTATGTTAAAATAAAATTTGAAAAAAGATAGGAAGTATTATGAGTAAATTTTGCTCTCTAGCTTCAGGATCTTCGGGAAATTCAGTTTTTGTTGAGCACAAAGGCTCAAGAATTTTGATTGATTGTGGTTTTTCTGGAAGAAAAATTGAAAATCTTTTATCTCAAATTGGCGAAAATCCAAAAGATTTGGATGCGATTTTTCTAACTCACGAGCACGCTGACCATGTAAAGGGAGCCTCTGTCATGAGTAGAAGATATGATATTCCAATTTATGCCAACAAGGGAACCTGGCTTTCTTTTATTAAAAATGCCGGGAAATTGAAAGAAGAAAACATCAAAATTTTTAGGTCAAATTCTTTTTTAAATTTTAATTCTTTTGATATTTTTCCCATATCAATTCATCACGATGCAAAAGAACCAGTTGGTTTTATTTTGTATTTGGATAATAAAAAAATTACGGTTTTAACTGATACGGGAATAATTGATGATAGGATTTTAAATGAAATAAAGGGATCAGATGTTTATTATTTTGAGGCAAATCATGACCTTGAGGCTTTAAAACGAGGTCCCTACACTTATCCTATGAAAGTTAGAATTATGGGGAAGATGGGACATTTATCAAATGACCAAGCTGCAAAATCTTTGGCAGATGCCCTTCAAGGAAAAAATGAAAAAATTTTTCTTGCCCACTTGTCTGAGACAAATAATTCAGAAGAACTTTGCAAAATAACTGTAGATAATTACCTAAAATCCTGCGGACTAGATACAAATAGAGATATAAAATTGGAAGTAGCAAGAAGGCACTCGCCTTCAAGCATAGTGGAGTTATGATGGAATTAGTAGAAATTGAAAGATCAATTATAAAAAAATATAGGAAAGAGCTTTGGTCAAAATTTGTAAAAGCTGTAAAAAAATATGAATTAATAAATGAGGGCGACAAGGTCGCTTGTGCGATTTCTGGTGGAAAAGATTCGCTTTTGACAGCAAAACTTGTTGAAGAATTGCACAAACATTCAAATGTAAATTTTGAAGTTGAATATATTTGTATGGATCCAGGATACGATAAGGAAAACAGAGAATTATTGGAAAAAAATTTAAAATATTTAAATATTCCAGCCAAAATTTTTGATTCAGATGTTTTTGAAATTAGCGAAAAAATTTCTGGAGAATATCCTTGTTATATGTGTGCAAGGATGAGAAGGGGATTTTTGTATGCCAAGGCAAAAGAACTTGGTTGCAACAAAGTAGCCTTGGGTCATCACATGAACGATGCAATCGAAACAACTTTGATGAATGTTTTGTATGCTGGAAATTATAAAACAATGAAGCCAAAATTAATGGCGCAAAATTTTGATGATATGGAACTTATTAGGCCCATGTATTTTATTGAAGAAAAAGATGTAATAGCTTGGCGTGATTATGTAGGTCTAGATGCTTTAAATTGTGCTTGTACTGTTACAAAAAAAAGTGAGTCTTATACAAGAAAAAAAATAAAAAATCTTATAGAAGAATTAAAAGAAGATATACCAAATGTAGAAAAATCAATCCTAAGATCAGCAGAAAATGTAAATTGCGATATGATTTTGGGATATCAAATAAATGGTGAAAAACATTCATTTTTGGAGGAATTTGAAAAATGATTTTAGATTTAATAAAAGTATTTATCCTTTCGATTGTAGAAGGGGTCACCGAATTTTTGCCGGTTTCATCAACTGGGCACTTAATTTTGGTAAATGAATTTGTAAAACTTGAACCGGAAAAATTTGCCAATGCTTTTAATGTAATAATTCAATTAGGGGCAATTTTATCAGTAGTAGTTTTATATTTTAGAAAATTAAATCCTTGGGATTTTGAAAAGACTCAAAAATTTTTTCCGAAAAATTATGAAAATTTAAATGGTCAATCAAAAATATATTACAGATTAACTCATCCACATAAAGAAACAATGGATCTTTGGAAAAGAGTAATAATTGGTGTAATTCCTGCAGGAGTTTTGGGATTATTGTTAGATGATATAATAGATGATTATTTATTTAATCCAATGGTTGTTGCCCTTATGCTTTTTGTTTGGGGTATTGGAATAATTTTAATTGAAAAGAAAAATAAAAACGAAAATAAAGAAAGAATCGATAATCTTTCCCTAATTTCTTATAAAACTGCATTTTTTATTGGATGTTTCCAAGTTCTTGCCATGATTCCAGGAACTTCAAGATCAGCTGCAACAATAATTGGAGCAATGATTTTGGGTCTATCAAGATCAGCCAGTGCAGAATTTTCATTCTTTTTGGCAATTCCAACCATGCTTGGAGCAACTCTTTTAAAAGTTGTAAAAAATGTATCAGGATTTTCAGGATATGAATGGATTTTAATTATTATAGGCATGATTTTAAGTTTTATAGTTGCTTATATAGTAATCAAGAAATTTATTTCCTACGTACAAAAAAATGACTTTATAATTTTTGGAAAATATAGGATTGTTCTTGCAGTGATTGTATTTTTATATTTTCTAATTATTAAATAAATTTTTTAAATGCGGAATGGACCAAACTTTATATACAAATCCTAAAGCACGAATATCTGACTACAAAAATTGTTGATTTCTAAATTTAAAAATTCTAAAATCGCAAACTCGAGCTACGCTCTCAAACAGTGCGATTTTTAACGAATTTTTAAATTTGAAATCAAATCAATTTTTTCCGTATGATATTCTTTGCATGAGGATTTGTATATTTTTAGTATTATAAGGCGGAATATTCCGTCTTTTTAAATGCTTAAAACTTTAAAAAAACTTACTTATAGTGTAAAATTAGAATAAGAGATTTTAAGAAGTTATAAATAAAAGATATAAAAATTTCGGAGGAGATAATGAAAAAGAGACAAACAATTTTTAGTATAATCCCAAAAGCCTTGATTTTTGGATTAATTTTAGGAATAGGATTTTATTTTTTGTCTGGGAAATTAGGTTTTAAAAAATATACAGCTCAGGCAAAAATTCTTACAACTTCAAATGAAAAAATAAAAGAAGATGATAAAACTGCCTACACCTATGCAGAAACTGTAAATTCAAATGCTATTAAAAAAAGAGTTATAGAAAATTTAAAACTTAATATGGAAGCAAGCGAGCTTGATAAAAAAATGCAAATTCAAGCAATTCCAAATACTCATATTTTAAATATAAATGTAGAAGATTCTATAAAACTTAGGGCGGAAGATATTGCAGATGAATATGCAGAAATTACAGTTTCAGTTATAAACGAACTTTACAAGGCTGATGCCGTTGTAATCGACCATGCTTATCCAAACGGAAGTCTTTTGAAAAATAATGACAAAGATTCATTTAAACTTGGACTTGCAGGATTTTTAACTTATATGATTTTTGGGTCTTTGGCTTTAACTATTAGAAATTCAAAAATTGACGAAGAGGAAATAGTTGAAGAAAAGGAAATAAGAAAAGTAGTTTTTAAAGACGAGGACGAAGAAGAAAATTATGAATATGATTCTTTT
>OKWK01000698.1_pt1 | contig 10177 bp, 14 predicted proteins | sample 1607181 | NCBI WGS metagenome assembly OKWK01 (sample SAMN07501053, study PRJEB24779) | human gut metagenome | isolation source: stool | host: human infant | place: USA: Pittsburgh, PA
ATAACAATAAATCTTTCTTAAAGGAGGGAAATGCCATGGACGACTATAAAGTTGAACTGAGCCCGTCAATGATGATTTTTGAACGTGAAGTAGTTGTGGAGCTGATCGCCGCGGTATCAGGATTTTGCGGGCGAAACTGGATACAAAAAAACAAGCCGATCCCCGATGATCTGCTATTATTTGTTGAAAAAATTCAAGGCTATCGTGAAACGGCATTAGATACAGATAGTCTGGAAGAACTGTTAAAGATAAAGTATCAGGCGAGGCTGGTTAAAGATATTTTGGAAAACTTGGATGGAATGTGCTGAACAAAAGTTATCTGCGGAGGGAAATGCTATGGACGAATATAAAATTGAACTGAGCCCGTCAATGATGATTTTTGAACGTGAAGTAGTTGTGGAACTGATCGCCGCGGTATCAGGATTTAGTGATCGACATTGGTTGCAAAAAAAGAAACCGATTCCGGAACATCTGCTACTATTTATCGAAAAAATTCAAGACTATCGAGAAACGGCGTTAGATACAGATAGTCTGGAAGAACTGTTAAAAATCAAATTTCAAGCAAGCTTAGTATTAGAGGTCTTGAATAAACTTTATGAATTACACAAAATCTGAACTAAACGAACAAGTTGAAATCCTTTACCGACGACTTACTCAAAGCAAAACCCCGGCACTCAACCCGCGCGCCATTCTTACCGGCGGTCAACCCGGGAGCGGCAAAAGCAGCATTGTGAAACTCGTCAATCGTAAAGATAATAACTTTATATTTCTGAATACAGACGAGTTTCGCGATTCGCATCCGCATTACACGGAAATTCAAAAAGAATACGGATCGGATCACCCGAAACACACCGCCCAATGGTCGGGAGCGATCACGGAAGCACTAATTGAGCGACTGGCAAAAGAAAAGTACAACTTGCTGATTGAGGGAACGCTGCGTACAACGGAAGTGCCCGAACGAACCGCGAACCGCTTGCGCGCGAACGGATATGAAGTCGATCTGTATGTTATGGCAATGAAGCCGGAAGTCAGCTTCACCGGTACCATGACAAGACTGTTTCAAGGATTGCAGCAAGACAATGCCCGTACCGTGGACAAAAAACACCATGATTTAGTCGTTTCTCTGTTAAAAGGAAATCTTATCTATTTGGCGAGAACGAAATGTTTCAACGAAATCGTCGTATGCAATCGCGCCGGAGAACTTTTCCGTTCCAAAAATGATCCAGACGAAATCACGGCCGCCATCGATCACGAATGGTCACGACCGTTGACGGAAACGGAAACGCAGGATTTACATCAACAACAAGCATTTATTCGCAAGATGCTGGAAGCGGAGCAACAAAAAGAAGTTTCCGAAATTAATGAAGCAACTATCACGGAAATACGTTCCTTTTTAGAAAAGTGAAGCGGAAATCAAGTTGCCGATAAAATCCGTGTCATACTCTGTAACGCGCAAAAATGTAATCCTGCCGGTTCGGAAAACCTCATTAATAATAAAATATGCAATTGAAAAAGACGGGGCTCGCCCCGTCTTTTTCGTTTTTCTGAACCCTTACTTTGTGCTTTTTGGTTTCTTACTACCTTTATTTTAGCACGAAATCGCTAGCGATTAAATTACCTCTCAGCTAATACGAGCATTGCCGCGGTGATCGCCCGCGATGTCTGCCGTTATTCTTGATACGACCGAATCAATTTCTCCGATATGCTGTGCAGATAGTTTTCTAATTGCGTCGCGATGAAATCAATGTGAGGATCTTTATGCCGCGGCAGTGTCAGTTTTGTCAGCTTTTGTAAGCCGGACAAATGGCGACGGCGCAAAAAAAGTTTCGCTTGTTCTTCAAACGTCAGTCCGATACAACTGCGACGGGTCGGCGCATATTCAAAAATATCGGCGAACTCCTCATCGGTGGCGTTGAAAAAGAGAGAGTTTCCGTGGTCAAAGAGCGGCGCGAGACCTTTCAGGCAATTGCTATTCGTGTCCAGTAAAAACCCGAAATTGCCCACGTGTCGATCCTCATTGGCGATCACCGCGTCAAACAAAAGCATGTCTTCCCATTGCGTCATGCCGTATCTTTCGCCGATGGTTTCCCATGTTCGCGGATCGTTGAGCGAATGGGTTTGAAAATATTCCGCCCCCAGCGCATCATACATCGGAATAAAGCCGGTGTTTTCATCCGTAAAAAGCGGACATTTGCTGACAGTAACGCCATGAAGTTCCGTCAGTTCGTAGGGAACATGGTTCAAATTCATCGCCTTGGCGATTTCCGCCGCGAATGTTTCCATGTACGGCTCCAGCCCGCCATTCGCGAAGCGTTCACTGCCGCCTTTATATAAATAAATCCGATCTTCTTCCCGTTGCCAACATTTCCGCAATGCGCCGCCTGTCGTAAATTCCGGCGTCGTCGTCACGCCGTGAATCCGACCGCCGACGCCGGTAAACGCGAGCCGCGCGACTCGGTCATCGAATGCGTTTTGATATGCATTGACCGCATCCCACGATACATCGCGTTTCCTTACCGGACAAATCCAAAACGAATCGTTAAGTGAAAGTCCGTAAGTAACATCGATATACGTAAACGGATTCGCGTCGGAGTCAATCGCCTTCATGAGACAATCCGCGAACGCTCTGCTTTCCGGCACTTTTCTTAACTTGAGCCAATTCTCTAAGCGCTGATCCAATTCCTCCGCGAAAGCGGTTTCTCGCCGCATTGGCAGCGGCAGTTGTTCGACATCTTCACATAGCGAATCGACGCGGACTTGGTACGCGACGCCAACTTGCGCCCTCGTTGTTGCCGGAGACGCGTCTTCCGTTTCTTTTTTGATGATTTGAAAGGTTAAAAGATTTTTGTCCTTATTTCGCAAAAGATACACTATAAGCCGCCTCCATCCGGCGCGAGAGCTTTTTTAAGAAAGGGGCAGGGCCGGATTTATAATTTCGATAAAAGCGGAAAAGAGGATAGAGAAGCGCCGCCGGCATAAATCCGAGCCGAGCAAGTTTTTTAAGTTCTTGAAATCAAGCATTCCCGTCTTTCGCGATCTCCATGACCCGTTTCCACGCCGGCTCCAAAACCAGCTCCAGCCGTTTCGATAAAAAGTTTTGATAAAACTTTTTTCGAGATTCCGAGATAATCGGAACGCCTTTGAAATCTAAAGGTATATCGGAAATCAAATTTTGAAAGGCGGCCATATTGGCGGATAATCGAGGGGTTATTTTCAAAATCGCTTTTTGCAAACCCGAGTTAAGCGCCTCTTCTTGAAACGGATAGGGCGTTTTCCCCATGACCGAAACGCTGTCGACTGCTTTTCCGTGGTAGAAAAAAGAAGTTTTTCCTTTCCGAATGCTCTTGTCAAAAAATTCTTTTTCACCGCATTTTCGAGGGTCGGCTTTCGGGAAAAACGAACTGCCGTTATCGTATACCGGAGCTACTTCTAGAAATTTCCCGGTCAAATTCATAAAATATCCCCAATTTCCGGTATTACGGTCTTTGTTGTTGATAAAACAGTCCACTACAAACATATCCCAAAAACGTTCCTTCATTTTTTCTTGCGTTGATGGCGCAAAGGTAATTTCGATCTCCTCAAAAATGTCAGATAGTTCTACCTTATGCAATGATGGCGCATTTCCAAATCGCGTGGACTGTAACGACTTGATCGCCGGCAAGGCATTAAATAAGCCCTTAAATTCATAAAACTTACTACCCGATGGGATAAAGTCTTTGCAAGCAACGACGGGCCGATCTTTATATATCCCCAATTCGGTATCATGCGTATCAATGCCGATGCTTTTATATATTTGCGATCCTAAAAACTCTGAAACGGACATGGTGGGATACGACAATACGGCGCCTTGCCGGGATAAAGTTTGCGGAAATTTTAAAAACCATATTTCATCATGATGTAAAACGCATAACTTTGCTCCTGTTTTGCCCCCGTAAGTACGCGGGGGAATCGCTTTATTTTCAGTAAAATCATGCATCTTGATCGTCATCTTCCACACCCCCCACATAGTAACGGAAACAATATCCGGCATACGCTTGGCGATCGACTTGATCGTCGAGCTTCGCGGCGATATCCAGCCATTCATTGGCGTCTTCAAACTCTTCTATCATTCTTGCGTATTCCGGCGCGCGCGGATCCATGGATTGCAATTCAATATACAAACGTTCCAGCGTATCCACCAGTTCTTGAATTTCTTTTGATTTTCGTTCGGGTAAAACAATATCTTCTCGAATATAGGCTCGAAACATCTGCGCCCCTCCTTTACACCGAAATATTCGCGTATGTATGCGGCGTGATGAAAAGATCACTGCCGCTTTTCCGTTCGCGCCTTTACGTTGATGCTTATTTCATCACGGCCGATCCGGCTCATGAACATGTCGCGCATCGTCAAATGCTTTTTCCGCGCAATCTTCTTCCTTTTTGAAAATCGGTCTTGCTAATTTAGAAACCTCCTGACTGAATATTTTGTCCGCATGTTCTCGCAATGCATTTAACGTAACAATATCTACTTTTTTCCCCAGCTGTTCCTCCATTGAATTTCTTATTTTAATTAAATGCAAATATCCTTGTACGTTTGTGCTATCAATAATTAAATCAACATCACTGTCCGGTCGGGCCGTTCCGTCGGCATACGATCCGAAAATATATACTTCCGGTATATCATACTTTTCGCAAACGGGAATAATTCGTTCTTTTATTTCAGATAAACTCAAGACTCGCATCGCTCCGCCTCCTTTCCATTTGTTTCATTCTAAATATTTCTTGCGTAAATAATCGGCGACTTCTTCACTGATTACATACGCGTGTTGATACATGTTAATCGTGCCGTAAAGCTCATTATGATAAACATCCCATCTTAAATCATCATCTTTATGATCTAACCAATTTTGAATGTCTTGTTGCAAGTCCAGCGGTAATGTTCTTTCATCCAGTTCCATTTTGCACCTCCGGCCCGGGATGTCGTAACGGTTGATCGACCGTGCGGATCCCGTGACCTAAATTTCTTTTTTCGCTTTCATGGCGCGCTTTAAGGCCGGCTCTAAAAGCAGTTCTTTTCGCAGCGTCAATAAATGAATCAGAAATTCTTTTCTGATGTCTGTAATGACGGGGGTATGGGTGATAATGGCTTTGATTGTATCCATATCAATTCGCGGCACGATTCGTTTTACGGCAGCAAGGAAGTCGGGATTTTCATAATTCCGACAAAAATCCAAAAAGTTAATTTTAGCTCCCTTATAACGAACGGTAGAAGACGGTTCATTGGCGGAAAGTTGTTTCATCATGCTTTCGCTTTGTAAACAGGTCCGCATCTCTTCGTTTGTTAAAAGCGGGAAAAGAGAGGATCCGCAATCATATATCGGCGCTAAAGAAACTTCAAATGTATGGTTGTCGACCAAATATCCCCAGTTCCCGTTATGACGATCCGAATTAGCAATAAACGCATCCACGACAAACATATCCCAATATCTGTCGGTCAATACCTTCGGTTGAAAAACAGTTTGCTTTGAAATGAGTTCCAGCGTGCCCTCAAGAGTGGTAATCGCTTGTGATGCGCTGTTTTTTGAAATGGACGGATGCATAAAATCGGTGGCCAATTCTTTGAACGAATACAACCGCGTATTTCCTTGGCAAAAATGTTTGCAGGCAACGGCGATTCTATCGTCTCGTTTTACCAAAAAAGTTTCTTGTGTCGGCAGTCCGATCGATTCATAAATATGGGATCCGATATATTCTGATGTGTGATGATGCGTGTGTGAAATGGAAGCTTTGCGCCGGGGATATTCTTCAAACTTCAAAATATATAGAGAATTGTTTCCTTGAACGGCATATTTATAACTTGCTCCGTCAAATCTGAGGGGAGTGATTTTTTCAAAGTGTGTAAAATCTTGTAACACGGAAACCTCCTCCTAAATTCCTAAATATTTTTTTCGTAGCGCGCGCGCTTCGGCTTCGGTAATAACGTCATGAATCAACGCCTGATTGATATCCGCATAAACTTCTTCCCACACGAGTTTGACTTTCATTCCGACCCAAATATCGTTTGTTTTTTCATATTCATCTTCTAACCGTTTTTGTTTGTCCAGCGTATCTTGCAGATACTTAGGAATTTTTATGTCCATGTTACCTCCTAAAGTCCCAAATACTTTTTTCGTAAATAATCGGCGACTTCTTCACTGATTACATACGCGTGTTGGTACATATTAATCGTGCCGTAAAGCTCATTATGATAAACATCCCAATTTCTTTCATCGTCTTGATGATCTAACCAATTTTGAATGTCTTGTTGCAGGTCTTTCGGCAAGGCTTTTTCATCGAACTCCGGTTCCAATTTCTTTTCCTCGATGGACTTTGCAACACGAATCGTTTCCTTTTCTTTTACCAGACTGTGAATCCGTTCTACCAGTAAAGCGGATATCTCTTCAACGCGTTCTTCACCAAAGACGGGTTGTTGCAGCTTTTTATAATTTCTGTCCAAAATCTCCGGTATTTTATTGCAGATGTCCAACGAGTCCATATCCATATGACGAATATATTTTAATTCGTTTTCATGGGTATTGCCGAATGATTTGGAGCGTTCATAAATCTGATGATTCCGTATTGATAAGTTCATATATCCTAAACTGCTGCCGTTATCAAAAATGGGCGCGAGACCGATGTATTCCAATGTATCACTGTCTCGCAAAACACCGAAATTCCCCCAATGACGATCCTCATTCACACAAATAAAATCAAGTATAATCATTTGTTCCAGCTGTATTCGCGCCCGTTCCGGATCCATACCGTACTCGGTTATTTCTTTCAGATAATATTCGTAATAACTTTCATGGTTCAGTTTTGGTTTAACAACAAACTGCCATGCCGGGATAAATTCAATTCGTGAGTTTGTGAATGACGGACATATCGATACATCCGCAGCCGTTATATAAGACAAGTCATACGTAACACCGGGCATATTCATAACCTTCATCATATCCGAAATTACGGCTTCGTTATAAGGCTGTTGATAAAAAGACCTTTGCCCTGTTTTTATAAAAAACAGATCACTATCTTTCTTTGTCCACATTTGCGGTAATGACCCATTATTGGTTGTGTTGGGGGTCGGATTCATTCGCTCGCTTTCATCAAGGCTTGATTCATCTGATGATAAAAATAATAAGTCTGATGAAAAATCATTGTCATAGAAATTTACCTTTTCCCAGTTCAAGTCTTGTTTTTTATCTTCCGGACAAAGCCAATAATGATCAGCGATACTGACCATATAGGACGGTAAGGCCAACTCATACGAACTGTTTGCTTGGTAATATTTCTTTATTTCCTCAATGTTAGGTCGACTTTTAGGAATAACCCTATGTTCTAAAAATCGGTTCAACTCATGGTTATTGCAATTATTTTTCCCCAACATGTTTACCGGCAAATGCTCTGCATTGATGATGGAGCTTATTTTAAAACAATCTATATTCGATTTTTTTTGTATCTCTAAAACTTCGATATTTTTATGCATTAATAAAAATGTTTTCATTATCTATGCACCTCTCCTTTATGTTGTCTGACCCAACGGTAAAAGGTATCTTTTGAAATACCTAAGGTGTGAAATGCTTCTACTGCCGTTATTTCTTTCTTTATCCACCGATCATATATCGGGAAAAATTCCGGTGGTAATACTTTTTTCGGGCGGCCTAGCCTTATACCTCTGGCGCGCGCTGCGGCAATGCCTTCAGCTTGTCTTTTTTTAGTGCGCAACATTTCTGTTTCCGCAAGAGTAGATAAAACCTCAATCAACAGATTATTGACCATATCCATAATTGATTTTCCTAATTCTCCATAATTAGAAAAATCAATTAAAGTAGTCGGAACATCAAGTACTCGAACCGTTATTTCTTTCTCTCTAAAATAGAGTAGTTGGTCTTTGATGATTTTTTTATTTCGTCCTAGTCGATCCAGCTCATGAATATATAATTCATCGCCGGGACGTAAAAGCCGCTTTAGTAAATCCAGTCCGGGACGATCTCCAACTTTACCGGTAATCCGATCAACAATAATGTCGCGTTCATCGGATACATATTTTTTTAATTCATCGATTTGTCGTTTCGGGTTTTGTTCTCTTGTCGAAACTCGTACATAGCCGAAAGTTTTCATCGCTCTAAGCCTCTATCAATGGATTTGGTAATTGTGATTTTGCTAGACGATAGATATTTTCCTAATTCCTTTGGTAAAGAATACTCTTTTATGAATTGAGCGCAAATCAACTGATAATCGTCTTGCGATTTGCCACAAGTTTCAAATAAACGATTATATAATCCTTGCCGACACTCATTGAGCGCGGTCATATACCACGGTTTTATTTCCGGGGTAATAATAAGCGGCGGGATGTTGTGGTGCAAACACTCTTTGAACATAAGCAAGCGACCGACACGACCGTTGCCGTCTTGAAACGGATGAATGGTTTCAAAACCGTAATGCGCCAGAGCGATTTCTTTCAGTTGCGGATTCGTTTCACTCTGCCAGTCATGCAGCCATGTTTTCATGTGCTCCGGCGTTTCTTCCGGCGATGATGTTTCGGTCAGCAGGCCGATCCGATTGGCTTCTTTTTTATACTCCCCGACGGCGAACCAAGTTTTCATCGCTTCCTCCGTTCCCCAAAACAGCAAGTAATGAAGATGCTTTATCTGTTCTTCCGTGAGCGTTTGCTCCGCGATATCCAGCATGTAATCAAATGCCATGCCATGATTACGCGTTTGAATCGCGTCATTCAGTTTCGGATAGCCTTTGCCGTTCAATCGTCCGGTGGTTAAAATGGCGTGGGTATCCTCCAAGCTGACCGTGCTACCCTCAATTGTATTGGAAGTATATGTCAGCCAAACTTTAGTGTATTCGTACAATCCGCCGGAAATACCGAAATTCTTTTCCTCGCGAAGACGATCCAAAATAATATTTTTCATTTTATTTCCTTTTCGTCATAATAATCTATTGCTTTTTTATATGACGTACTAATAAAATAATTTCTACATTTATAATACTACAATCCTTATTATTTTTATAGGCATAAAAAAGTAGACTTTGATGAGACTCTTTATCGAAAGTAATTACCCAATTCAAAAGAGATCGGATTGCAATCCGATCTCTTTTGTTGATGCGTGCTATTCAGTTTGATTCCGGCTCGTTTAATTGGAATTATCCGAGTCTGTATTTTTTGATAAAAGATTTATTTGCCTCCAAAATTTCTCTATATTCAGTAATCATATTATAAAAGGTAGCCCTTTTAAGTCCTGACCTATCAAGAAATTCTTTTGAAGAAATTTTATTATCTTCCCACTTCTCATAAAGTTCTTCCCAATTATCCGGAAACTCTATTTTATTTCTTCCCGCATTGGATCGTTTATTTTCAGGAAGCTTAATAACATTGGTGTTATGTAGAAGAATGGATTCTAAAAGCGTATTTAGGACGGCCCAATTCACTGGTTGTGAAATTCCAAATTTATAAGTAGATTCAATATTACAGATCACTAAACGCTTTCTGTTTTGAATAAAATAATTCAACTCATTCAAAACATCAGCTTCGTTTAGTCCTAATGACTGTAAAGTACCAATAATTAAAACATCTTCATCAGACATTTCGGTTTTGATTTTTTCTAATTCCCGAAAATTCCTTTTGTGTTCAACACTTACAAAAATGTCTTGGTTCTTTTTGTCAATCATTTCAATAATTCTTTCAAAAGTATCGATATTTTCCCTTGTCTTTGTGTAAACATACAAGGACACCCTAATCCCTCCTAAAAAACTTAAAAAACTTAAAAAACTTATTAAATGAAAACCCTAGTGCCTTTTCAAGTTCTTGCCTGTTTATCATTATCTTTGACATTTCCATGTTATCTGAATATTTTGCTTCAAACTCAATAGGGAGAGAGTTCGCCCAGCTTTCCAACATTTTTTTAGATCCCCTATCGGAACCTGATGTAATAATTATAACCTTTGATTTAATTGTAAAGCAGTCCGGGTCGTTTTTCCATAAATTCCTTATTTCCTCCATAGCATCCTGAGAAATATATTTAGCATGATAGGAAAAATCATTGTGCCAATTTAACTCCCTTACGTACTCCGGCAGTTCATAACCATAGTCTTTAAATATGTTTATTAAAGTTTTTGAAGAAATAGAAACTATATCCGGATAGTAATCTTT
>OKWK01000699.1_pt1 | contig 10155 bp, 9 predicted proteins | sample 1607181 | NCBI WGS metagenome assembly OKWK01 (sample SAMN07501053, study PRJEB24779) | human gut metagenome | isolation source: stool | host: human infant | place: USA: Pittsburgh, PA
AGGTCGAAAAAACCGCGCATGGTTTGCAGCAGCACTACGTTGTGCGAGGCTTCGGCAATCGCCAGGTGGAAGCGGACGTCGGCCTGCGAAGCCAGGTCAGGGTCTTCGCTTTGAGTGGCTTCAAAGCAGAGGCGGATTTTCTCTTTTTCGGCATCGGTTGCCCGCATCGCCGCATGCCAGGCGGTACTGGCTTCAAGGGCGTGACGGGCTTCAAGGATATCAAAACTGTAATCGGGGTCGTCGGAGAGCAGCGTCTTCAGCGGCTGGACGATGTTTTGCTCCGACCACGCTTCATGCTGCCAGCGCACGAAGGTGCCGCCGCCGCGACGGCTGAGCAGCACGCCTTCGTTGACTAACATCGCCAGCGCTTCGCGCAGCGAATTGCGCGATACGCCCAGCTGCGCCGCCAGCTGACGTTCGGCGGGCAATCGCATGCCCGCCTCCAGCTTTTGTTCTTCAATCAGCGCCCGCACGCGACGGGCTACATCGTCGGCAAGGCGTTTTGGCATCACTATCACGGGATCATCCAGGTTAAGACGTAGGCCTGCAGGGTAGTGATCACGCCGACCATGCAGGTGAAAATCAGACTATGTTTCACGGTAAAGCGGAACAGGTCCGACTCTTTCCCCACCAGACCGACCGCCGCACAGGCGATGGCGATAGACTGCGGGGAGATCATTTTCCCGGTCACGCCGCCGGTGGTGTTGGCGGCGACCAGCAGGATATCGGAGACGCCAATCTGCTGGGCCGCCGTCGCCTGCAGCGCGGCAAACAGCGCGTTCGACGAGGTATCCGAACCGGTCAGGAATACCCCCAGCCAGCCGAGGAACGGCGAGAAGAACGGGAACGCCGCGCCGGTACCGGCCAGGACCAGGGCCAGGGTGGTGGACATGCCCGAGTAGTTGGTGACGAAGGCGAAGGCCAGGACCATGCCGATGGACAGGATCGGCCACTTCAGCTCCACCAGGACTTCCTTGAAAGTGGTAATACCAATTTTCGCTCCGATGCGCAGGATGAACATCGATACCAGCGCCGAGAGGAAGATCGCCGTGCCGGTGGCGGAGATCGGGTCGAACTTGAATACCGCGGCGATCGGCGTGGCGCTGGTGGCGATCGGCGCGCCCTTGACCACCAGTTGGTCGAGGTGCGGGATGGCGAAGTTGAACACCAGCCAGTAGAGCTCGCCGCCCGGGGCGAACAGGGCCTTGAAAGGTTTCAGGGTCCAGATGGTCACCAGTACGGTGAGCACCAGGAACGGCGACCAGGCCTTGAGGATCTCGCCGAAGCTGTAGGCGGACGGTTCGACGCTGCGTTGCCCGCCGTAGCCGCCACCGGCCACGGCCGCGCCGCCGCTGGCGGCGAGCGCTTCGCTGGCGCCCTGCGGCTGCCAGACCTTGAGGAACAGGGTCAGGGAGACCAGGCTGACCAGCGCCGAGGTGATGTCCGGCAACTCCGGGCCGATGAAGTTGGACGTCAGGTACTGAGTGATGGCGAAGCTGCCGCCGGCGACGATGGCGGCCGGCCAGGTTTCGCGGATGCCGCGCCAGCCGTCCATCATGAACACCAGCCAGAACGGTACCAGGATCGACAGGAACGGCAGTTGGCGGCCGGTCATGGCGCCGATCTTGAAGGCGTCGATGCCGGTCACCTGGCCGGCGACGATGATCGGGATGCCCAGTGCGCCGAAGGCCACCGGCGCAGTGTTGGCGATCAGGCACAGGCCGGCGGCGTAGAGCGGATTGAAGCCGAGGCCGACGAGCAGGGCGGCGGTGATCGCCACCGGCGCGCCGAAACCGGCGGCGCCTTCGAGGAAGGCCCCGAAGGAGAAGCCGATCAGCAGTACCTGCAGGCGCTGGTCGCCGGTAATCGACAGCACCGAGCTGCGGATCACCTCGAACTGGCCGCTCTTCACCGTCAGTTTGTAGAGGAAGACCGCCGCGACGATGATCCAGGCGATCGGCCAGAGACCGTAGAGGAAGCCGTAGCCGGCGGCGGCGAAGGCCATGTCGGCGGGCATGTGGAAGGCGAAGATGGCCACCGCGATGGCCAGCGCCAGGGTGATGCTGCCGGCGATGTGGCCCTTGAGGCGGAATACCGCCAGGGCGAGGAAGAAGAACACGATCGGGATGACGGCCGCGGCGGCCGACAGGCCGAGACTGCCTAGGGGGGTATAGAGTTGTTGCCAGGCTTGCATGGGGGTTGGCTCCCTAATTGTTGTTGGGTTTGCCTGTGACCAGATCGGACACGCGCCAAGACCTGTGTGTGCAAGGGCGCTGGGCAGCCGAACCTGGCAAAGCTCGCATAATTGGTAAGACCAATTTACAAAAGCGAGCGCTCAGGTTAAGAGTCGAGCGTTCGGCGTGTCAATTTGCCCGTCTACGACTTTTGTCTAAGGATGCTCGTGCGGGGCTCGTGGCGCCTCGCTTGTGGTGCGGGGAGCGGCTCGGTACGCTTCCTCTCTTTTTCGCGCTGGGCGCATGGCAGAGGCTTTGCGACGAAACTTCGGGTAAGGGTGTCGGGATATGGAATTTGGTCAGGTCAGGCAGCGCCGTCTGTCGGATGACATCGTTGCGCAACTGGAGGCGATGATCCTGGAGGGCACGCTGAAGTCCGGCGAGCGGCTGCCCGCCGAGCGCGTGCTTGCCGAGCAGTTCGGGGTTTCCCGGCCGTCGCTGCGCGAGGCGATCCAGAAACTGGTGGCGAAGGGGCTGCTGGTCAGCCGCCAGGGTGGCGGCAACTATGTGACCGAATCGCTGGGCGCGACTTTCAGCGATCCGCTGCTGCACCTGCTGGAGGGTAACCCGGAGGCCCAGCGCGACCTGCTGGAGTTTCGCCACACGCTGGAAGGGTCCTGTGCCTACTACGCGGCGCTGCGTGCGACCTCCCTCGATCACCAGCGCCTGACCGAGGCCTTCGAGGCGCTCCAGGCCTGCTATGCGCGCAACGACCAGGTCAGCGCGGAAGAGGGCGCCGCCGACGCGCGCTTCCACCTGGCGATCGCCGAGGCCAGCCACAACACCGTGCTGCTGCACACCATCAAGGGCCTGTTCGACTTGCTGCGGCGCAACGTGGTGACCAATATCGGCGGGATGTACGCGCAGCGCACGGAAACCCGCGCGCAACTGATGGAGCAGCACCAGCGCCTATACGACGCGATCATCAGCGGTCAGGCGGAGCTGGCCCGGGAGGTGTCCAACCAGCACATCCACTATGTGCAGGAGGTCCTGGCGGAGGTCCAGGAAGAGGCGCGCAGGATGAAGCGCTCGCAGCGCCGGCGCAGCGTGCAGGAGGACTAGCGAGGCGCGGGCAGGGACGCGCTCAGTCGTCCTTGCCGTGGCGCATGGCGCGCTGGATCTCCCGATCGGAGTCGCGCTCCTTCTCGGTGTGGCGCTTGTCGAAGTCCTTCTTGCCCTTGGCCAGGGCGATCTCGCACTTGACCAGGTGCTTCTTCCAGTACATCGACAGGGCGACGCAGGCGTAGCCCTTCTGTTGCACGGCGCCGAACAGCTTGCCCAGTTCGCGCTTGTGCAGCAGCAGCTTGCGCGTGCGCACCGGGTCGGCGATCACGTGCGTGCTGGCGGTGGTCAGGGGCGTGATGTGGCTGCCGAGCAGCCAGGCCTCGCCATCCTTGAGCAGCACGTAGCTGTCGACCAGTTGGGCCTTGCCGGCGCGCAGGCTTTTCACTTCCCAGCCCGCCAGGGCGACGCCCGCCTCGAAGCGTTGTTCGATGAAATAGTCGTGCAGAGCCTTCTTGTTCTGCGCGATGGTCCCCGAAGGGTGTTTCTTCTGCTTAGCCATAGGCGGCGCATTATAGGGAGTCGCCGGCTTCACCGCTATGGGGCGGCGTCGCGCTTGAGGGATAGAGGTGAATTTCGGACAATGCCCACTCTTTTCCTGGCCGCTGGCCAAGGTTTTGTAAGAAAAGTCTTCAAGTGGCGTCAGGCTGCGCTGAGCGTTTTTCTGCCGAACCCTGGCCCCGGTCGGCGGGCGCAGCGCGCCGCCGTGGCGGATGCCGCCGTCCCGCCGGCTATGCTTGGGGAGTCGCCCGCTCGACAGCAGAAGTGAGAGTTCTATGAGCACCCATATCCAGCGTTCGGCGCTGTTGCCTTATCCCGCCCGTGCGCTGTTCGATCTGGTGAACGACGTGAAGCGCTATCCGGAGTTCCTGCCCTGGTGTTCGGCCAGCCAGGTCCTGGAGGAGAGCGAAAGCCTGATGCGCGCCGAGCTGACCGTGGCCAAGGGTAGCCTCAGCCAGCGCTTCACCACCCGCAACGTGCTGGTGCCGGGAACTTCCATCGAGATGAACCTGGAAAACGGACCGTTCACCGAGCTGCATGGCGTCTGGCAGTTCAAGGCGCTGGGCGAGAAGGCCTGCAAGATCACTCTCGACCTGACCTTCGATTACGCCGGGCCGCTGGTCAAGGCGACCCTCGGGCCGCTGTTCACCCAGGCCGCCAACACCATGGTCGACGCGTTCTGCCAGCGCGCCAAGCAACTCTATGGCTGAGATCGCCGTCGAGGTGGTCTACGCGCTGCCGGAGCGACAGGCGTTACTGCGCCTGAGCGTGCCGGCAGGTACCAGCGCACGCGAGGCCGTGCTGCTCTCCGGCATCGCCGAGGCGTTTCCAGGGCTGGATGTGCAAGGTTGTCCGCTGGGTATCTTCGGCAAGCTCCTGGCTCGCCCGGAGGAGCGGGTGCTGGAGACCGGCGAACGGGTGGAGATCTACCGCCCGTTGATCGCCGATCCCAAGGAGGTACGCAAGCAGCGTGCCGCACGGGCCCGGAGCGAGCGCGAAGGCGGTTAGCCGTGGGGGTTCCTGCGGAAATGAAAAAGCCCGGCGAATGCCGGGCTTTTTCGTGGAACGCCAGCCGTCATTGCGGGCTGGGGTCCAAAGGTTCGGGGGTCGGAACCGGTACCGGCTGGGCCTCGTCCACTTCGCGCTGGAGCTGTTCCAGGGTGGAGCCCGGTTTCGGCGGCTCTTCCTTCTGCTCTTCCGGTTTCTGCTGGTCGGCCGGCTGGGTGACGGTGGTGCTGCCTTCCTTGCCGAGGATCGCTTCGTCGCGGCTGACGCCGGGCATGAAGTCGCCGTTCAGGCCGGCCAGTTGGTCGCTGTCGTTGAAGAACAGGCTGACGCGCTCCTGCTGGCGACGACCGCCGCCCGGCTGGATGCTGTAGAGGTAGTCCCAACGATTGGCGTGGAAGGTATCGACGATCAGCGGGTTGCCCATGATAAACCGCACTTGGCGTCGGGTCATTCCGGGGCGCAACTGGTCTATCATGTCCTGCGTTACGACGTTGCCTTGCTGGATGTCGATTTTATAGACGCCAGGAAACGAGCAACCGGCGAGTGCGGCAAGCCCCGCGAAAGCGAGACAGGTCAGCATGAGCTTGGCGTTTTGCATCGGTGAGCGACTTCCACTATCTTGGCTGGGCAAATAAAAGCCCGATCATACCCGTATTCCGGGATACTGCGAAACATCCCGCGCTGAGAAAGCAGACATGGTTGAAAATAGCGAACTTCGAAAAGCCGGCCTTAAAGTGACCCTGCCGCGGGTCAAGATCCTGCAGATGCTCGACTCGGCCGAGCAACGCCACATGAGCGCCGAAGACGTGTACAAGGCGCTGATGGAAGCAGGCGAGGACGTGGGCCTGGCAACCGTCTATCGGGTGCTGACCCAGTTCGAGGCCGCCGGCCTGGTGGTGCGTCACAACTTCGATGGCGGCCATGCCGTGTTCGAGCTCGCCGATAGCGGCCACCACGACCACATGGTCTGCGTCGATACCGGCGAGGTGATCGAGTTCATGGATGCGGAAATCGAGAAGCGCCAGAAGGAAATCGTCCGCGAGCGCGGCTTCGAGCTGGTCGATCACAATCTGGTGCTCTACGTGCGCAAGAAGAAGTAGTCGCGCAACGGTTCCATGCGAAAACGGCGACCCTGGGGTCGCCGTTTTCATTTTCCATTGAAGGAACGTTCAGTTCTGGGCGGCCAGGTTGACCAGTTTCTTCGCGTGGGCCAGGGATTCCTTGGTCAGGTCGACGCCGCCGAGCATGCGGGCGATCTCCTCGATCCGCTGGGCCTTGTTCAGGGTGGCGACCGCCGTGCGGGTTTCGCTGCTGCCGCGTTCCTTGTGCACGAACAGGTGCTGGTGGCCCTGGGCGGCGACCTGCGGCAAGTGGGTCACGGTGAGGACCTGGCCGCGTTCGCCGAGGCGACGCAGCAACTGTCCGACCACTTCGGCGGTGGGGCCTCCGATGCCGACGTCGACTTCGTCGAAGACCAGGGTGGGGATGCGCGAGGTCTGTGCCGTGATCACCTGGATCGCCAGGCTGATCCGCGACAGTTCGCCGCCCGAGGCGACCTTGGCCAGCCCTTTCAACGGCTGCCCGGGGTTGGCGCTGACCAGGAACTCCACGCTTTCCAGTCCGTTGGCCTGCGGCTCGGCGCTGTCGCCGGGATGCAGGACGATGGCGAAGCGCCCTCCGGGCATGCCCAGGCGCTGCATCTCCTGTTCCACGCTGGCGGCAAGAGGTGCGGCCGCGGCCTGGCGCAGGCGGCTCAGTTCGTCGGCTTTTTCCTGGTAATGCCGGGCGTAGGCGGCCAGCTCGTCGCCCAGGCGTCCGACCGCTTCGTCGTCGGCGTTCAGCGCCTCCAGTTCGTCGAACAGGCGCTGCTGCAGGTCGGCCAGTTCGGCGGGCTGGACCCGGTGCTTGCGCGCCAGGGAATAAATGACGTCCAGGCGCTCCTCGACCTGCTGCTGGCGATTGGGATCGGCATCGAAGTGGTCGACGAAGCGGTTCAGTTCGCCGATCGCCTCCTCGACCTGGATCTGCGCGCTGGACAACAGGTTGACCGCTTCGCCGAGGGCGGCGGGCTGGCCGCTGAACGAGGTCAGGCGGCTGAGGCTGGCATTGAGCGCGGAAAGGACGTTGCCGGCATCGCTCTCGCTGCACATTTCCACGACTTGGCGGCAGGCGGCGAGCAGGCTTTCGGCGTTGCTCAGGGTCTTCTGCTCCTGCTCCAGGCTTTCCAGTTCGTTTTCGCCGAGGGACAGGTTTTCCAGTTCTTCCAGCTGGTAGCTGAGCAACTGGTGGCGGGCGCGTTGTTCGTCGCCGCTACGCGACAGGCGTTCGAGTTCCTGGCTGGTCTGCTTCCAGCGTTGCGCGGCGAGCTGCACCTGGCGCGCCAGCTCCTGGCAGCCGGCGTACTCGTCGAGCAGGCGACGGTGGGTCTCGCTCTTCAGCAGCGACTGGTGCTCGTGCTGGCTATGGATGTCGATCAGCAGTTCGCCCAGGCTCTTCAGGTCGCCCAGAGGGCAGGGCGTGCCGTTGATGTAGGCACGCGAGCGACCTTCGGCAGTGATCACCCGGCGCAGGATGCACGGACCGTCCTGTTCCAGGTCGCGCTCGGCGAGCCAGTCGCGGGCCTCGGCGATGGCGCTGACGTCGAAGCTGGCGAGAATGTCGGCCTTGTCCGCTCCGGGACGTACCGCGCCGCTGTCGGCGCGGTCGCCGAGGGTAAGGCCGAGGGCGTCGAGCATGATCGACTTGCCCGCGCCGGTTTCGCCGGTGATCACGCTCATGCCGGTAGCGAGTTCGAGATCCAAGTGCTCGACGATGGCGTAGTTGTGAACGGACAGGTGAACCAGCATGGCGGGCGGCTCCGTGGGTTTTGTCTGGTTATTTATACAGTATTTTTTCCGGCTGGCAATTGCCGCTCGCCCCTTGAACCGTGGAAAGCCGTCCCCATATAGCCGGCAACGTTGCGAACTTATGCGTTCGCCTTGTATTTGCCAGCTTATTTTTGAAGGAGAGTGGCATGGCTGACGAACAGCAGACCCTGGATCAACAGACCCCCGAGCAGCCCACCGGCGCCGCCGAGGACCTGACCGCCCGCGTGCAGGAACTGGAGGAGCAGCTGGCTGCCGCCCAGGACCAGGCGCTGCGCATGGTCGCGGATCTGCAGAACGTACGCCGGCGTGCGGAGCAGGATGTCGAGAAGGCGCACAAGTTCGCGCTGGAGAAATTCGCCGGCGACCTGCTGGCGGTGGTCGACACCCTCGAGCGCGGCCTGGAGATGTCCGATCCCAATGACGAGGCGATCCAGCCGATGCGCGAAGGGATGGAACTGACCCTGAAGATGTTCGACGACACCCTGCGCCGCTACCAGGTGGAGGCGCTGAACCCGGAAGGCGAGCCTTTCAATCCCGAGCAGCACCAGGCGATGGCCATGCAGGAAAGCGCTTCGGCCGAGCCGGGCAGTGTCCTCAAGGTGTTCCAGAAAGGCTACCTGCTCAACGGCCGCCTGCTGCGTCCGGCGATGGTGGTGGTCAGCAAGGCGCCGGCGGAAACCCCGCCTTCCATCGACGAGCAGGCTTGAAATTCGACGCGACGACCCCATCTGGGTAGTCAACCGAGCACGAGACCCACGGGCGGGTCGCACGGAATCAAAGTTTCTGGAGAGTGAATATGGGCAAAATCATTGGCATCGACCTGGGTACCACCAACTCCTGCGTGGCTATCCTGGAGAACGGTAACGTCAAGGTCATCGAGAACGCCGAGGGCGCGCGTACCACCCCCTCGATCATCGCCTACACCAACGATGGCGAAACCCTGGTGGGCCAGCCGGCCAAGCGCCAGGCGGTCACCAACCCGCAGAACACCCTGTATGCGGTGAAGCGCCTGATCGGCCGTCGCTTCGAAGAGAACGTGGTACAGAAAGACATCCAGATGGTGCCGTACAGCATCGTCAAGGCCGACAACGGCGACGCCTGGGTGGAAGTGAAGGGCCAGAAGATGGCGCCTCCGCAGATTTCCGCCGAAGTGCTGAAGAAAATGAAGAAGACCGCCGAAGACTACCTCGGCGAGCCGGTCACCGAAGCGGTGATCACCGTTCCGGCCTACTTCAACGACAGCCAGCGCCAGGCCACCAAGGACGCCGGCCGCATCGCCGGCCTCGACGTCAAGCGGATCATCAACGAGCCGACCGCGGCGGCGCTGGCCTACGGCCTGGACAAGGCCAAGGGCGACCACACCGTGATCGTCTATGACCTGGGCGGCGGTACCTTCGACGTGTCGGTGATCGAGATCGCCGAAGTCGACGGTGAGCACCAGTTCGAAGTGCTGGCCACCAACGGCGACACCTTCCTCGGCGGCGAAGACTTCGACATCCGCCTGATCGACTACCTCGTCGACGAGTTCAAGAAGGAAAGCGGCATCAACCTGAAGGGCGACCCGCTGGCCATGCAGCGTCTGAAGGAAGCGGCCGAGAAAGCCAAGATCGAGCTGTCCTCGACCCAGCAGACCGACGTCAACCTGCCGTACGTGACTGCCGACGCGAGCGGTCCGAAGCACCTGAACGTCAAGGTTTCCCGCGCCAAGCTGGAGTCCCTGGTCGAAGACCTGGTGCAGCGCACCATCGAGCCGTGCCGCACCGCGCTGAAGGATGCCGGCCTGGATGTTTCCGATATCCATGAAGTGATCCTGGTCGGCGGCCAGACCCGCATGCCGCTGGTACAGAAGACCGTTGCCGAGTTCTTCGGCAAGGAAGCGCGCAAGGACGTCAACCCGGACGAAGCCGTGGCTGTCGGTGCCGCCATCCAGGGCGCGGTCCTGGCCGGCGACGTGAAGGACGTGCTGCTGCTCGACGTGACCCCGCTGACCCTCGGCATCGAGACCTTGGGCGGCGTGATGACCGGTCTGATCGAGAAGAACACCACCATCCCGACCAAGAAGTCGCAGGTGTTCTCCACCGCCGACGACAACCAGGGCGCGGTGACCATCCACGTGCTGCAGGGCGAGCGCAAGCAGGCCGCGCAGAACAAGTCGCTGGGCAAGTTCGACCTGGCCGACATTCCGCCGGCTCCGCGCGGCGTGCCGCAGATCGAGGTGACCTTCGATATCGATGCCAACGGCATCCTGCACGTCTCGGCGAAGGACAAGGCCACTGGCAAGCAGCAGTCCATCGTGATCAAGGCATCCTCCGGCCTGTCCGAGGATGAGATCCAGCAGATGGTCCGCGATGCCGAGGCGAACGCCGAGGAGGACCGCAAGTTCGAGGAACTGGCTGCCGCTCGCAACCAGGGCGACGCGCTGGTCCACGCGACCCGCAAGATGATCACCGAGGCGGGCGACAAGGCCACCGCCGAGGACAAGG
>OKWK01000703.1_pt1 | contig 10107 bp, 8 predicted proteins | sample 1607181 | NCBI WGS metagenome assembly OKWK01 (sample SAMN07501053, study PRJEB24779) | human gut metagenome | isolation source: stool | host: human infant | place: USA: Pittsburgh, PA
TATTCATTTTACCTCCTGTTGGGGCATAAAAAAACCCCGAACCTTCGGGGTGTGAAAGTTTAAATCATTCTCTCATCCAGACTTTACTGTCGGTATTGGAATTTCACCAATTCAGCTTTCGCTCGTGGACTATACCACCGGTTGGGATTTGCACCCTTCCCTGAAGATTTAAATTATTATTTTTTTGTTAATTTAATTATATCACTTTGGGGGAGTTTTGCAAGTTTTTTGGAAAGCTTTTGGGGGAGTTTTGAAAGCTTCGCTTTAGGAACAGAAATAAAGTTTTTTCTTTAAAAAATTTTTTCAATGTAGAGTTTTTATTTCTAATATATTTTTAAGGAGGGGGTTAAGGGGCATTGCGAGGCCCCTTGCTTGTGCCTGGTGGTATCCCCCTCCTTAAACCACCCCCTTCGAACCCCACGCCCTGGAATAAAAAAAGAAAGCTTCGCTTTGAGAGCAGAAATAAAGTTTTTTCTTTTTAAGTTTAATATTAAATATTGAATTTCTTTTTTTATATTGGAGGGGCGTAGGGGCGTCTTAATGCCCCTTGCCCCTCCAAACCACCCCTTTCACCCCACGCACTGAAAGTCCAAAAAAATCGGTCATGCTAAATTTTCAAAACTCGCTCTTCGAGCTCTAACAGTTGAAAATTTTTAACGCATAACCGATTTTTTTGCTTATTTTATACACTCCCATTAGTCTACGGTTTTTACCATGATTTCACTCCCGTTACTAAAAGTTTTTTCTAATTATATTTCTCGATTGTGGCTAGAGGTTTTATCTTTATAAATATAGCTGAGCTGGGCATAGTTGCCTAGTTATTTTTTAGATTGGGGGGTTTTTCTGATAAATTTTTATAAAAATATTTTTTGAGGATTTTCTATATAAAAAATCGATTATTCTTTTTTTGAATAACCGATTTTTATTTTTTATTGCATAAGTTTTTTATTGTGCTTGTTGTTCTTGTGTTTGTGGTGCTGCTATTTTTTGTGTCGCTGAGTTATAAACTATTACTGGCATGCCATTAAAGGTTTTTGGATATAGGTTTTTCATTACTGCTGGTGGTATATTTACGCAGCCATGGGAGCCGCCTGATAGGTAAATTTTTCCGCCAAAGCTTGATCTCCAATCTGCATCGTGAAGTCCAACTCCTGACCAATTTATAGGAAGCCAATAGGATACTTTTGATCGGTAAGTTTCTCCAGTTAAATACCTATTTCTTTCACGAGACCAAATTCTATCTGTACCTGTTGGTGTTCCGTTGCCATGTGTTGGGTTGCCTGAAACTATATTTGTTTCTAGTTCCAACTTGCCCTTGTTGTAATACCAGAGTTTTTGCCTTGTTAGGTCAACTTCTATATAAGTGTTTCCCACGTCATCAACTGTTCTTGATTGTGCTTCTTGCCTATAAATTGGTTTTATTGTTACTGGCTCATCTTTTTTTAGGGCTGCAATTATTTCGTCCTTGGTTTTTGTCCTATCTGTAATCCAACCATAAATGCCGCCATCAACTTTTACTGTGCCAATGCCTGTTGCGTTAAATATTCTTGATGTTCTAAAGGTGTCGTATTTTGCTGCAAGTTTTCCCACGAAGTTTTTAACTTTTTCTTCATCAATATTTAGCTTTCCGTCATCAGCCTTGGAATACATTGCGATTATTCCCTGACCTGTTACTTCTTCTTTTCTGTCATCATAGTCGATAGTAATTTTTTTATTGTATAAGCTTTTGTAGGATTCTAATTGATTTTTGATGTAGTCGCTATCTTCTGTTATTTTTGGTTCTTCGTAAAGTCCTGCCTCTTCTAAGTTTAGTTTTTCCTTTTTGTCGGAAAAATAACCTATAATTGTTTGTCTAAGTTCATCTCTTTTTAGGAAATCTCCATAAACTTCTTTTTCCACTTTAAATTCGCCTTTATCATAAATAACTTTGGCATCTTGCGAATGAACTGATTCATTTTTTAGGGCCTTTAAGTTATTTATTCTATCTGTAAGTGCCTTATCATCATATTTTAAATTTGTGTCAAGTTTGTAGTTTTTGTCAACTAGAGATGCAAAGGGCCAATAAAGTGGTGTCTGGTCTATAAAGCCATTTCCAATTTTTTCTTCAAATTTTATTTCATCTGCTGTGATTTTGTCGTTGTTTTTTTTGTCCTTGGCAATTACTTCTAGCGCAAAGTTTTTTGATAGGTCTTGGTAATTTTTTTCAAATTCAGAAATTTTTGTAAGACCAAAGTCGTGTCCATTGACATAGGTCCTTGGCAAATACCTATCTCTAAAGAAGTAAAGTCCCGTAATGTATATAAATATTAAAATTATAAGTATAAATGCAAAAAATATTTTAAATGTCTTTTTCATAATTCCTCCAGTAAAATACATTATACTCTATTGAGTTTTTTTAAAAAGGGATTTTATGAGATTATTTAAAATGTAACTTAATTGTAAATATTTTAATAAGTTAATTTTCTCTTTCTAGGTGATTTTTTCTCATTTATATATGTAGTAATTTTTTTCTATAAATTTATTGGCAGGAAAAAGGGCATAAAAAAACACACAAGATAACTTGTGTGCATTTATTGGTGCGGGAAAGAGGACTTGAACCCCCACTCCGTTGGAACTAGATCCTAAGTCTAGCGCGTCTGCCAATTCCGCCATTCCCGCATGAAGTTTTAACAACAAAATATATTATACTGAAGCTCATATTTTTTGTCAACACTTTTTTAAAATTTTTTTATAATTTTTTTACATTTCATGTAAAAGTTAAATAAAATTTTACAAAAGCCTTAATTTTTTGCTGCTTTTATATTATAACAGCTGGAGAAAAATAATGCTAGAAAAATTTATTTTTTTTAAAATAAATCACTATGAGAACCTGATCTATTTAATATTAAAATTAAATTATTATCAATTTTTTCATATATTAATAACCAATCAGGTTCTATATGACATTCTCTGCAAGCAAAATAATTTCCCGTTAATTTATGATCTTTGTATTTCTCTTCCAAAACTACATCATTTGCTAGTAATTCAATTACCGTAAAAAGTTTCTCTAAATCATGTTTTGATTTTTTTAATCTTTTTAAATCTTTTTTAAAAGATGCTCTAAGTTGTATTTTTCTTTTCATAATCTATCTACATACTCTCTAAAACTTTCCATGTCATCAAATTCCGCAACTATTGGATTAGTTTCTTTTACTTCAAAAGGTATAGCTCTTTCACTAACAACAGCTTTTGCAAAAACATTAAAGGCTGTAGACATACTCATGCCCATAGACTCACAAATTCTTCCAAATTCATTTTTTAAATTCTCATCTAATCTTATGTTTAAATTTACATTAGCCATAATTACACCCCTCTTTCTGTTTATATTATATCACTTTGCGTGTATTTGTAAATATTTTTTCGAATTCCTTTAAGAAATCATGTGATTTTTTTTAGATTTAAATATTCTTAAATGGGTAAATTATTAAAATAAAATTATATTAGAAAGAGTTGATTGTTTGAATTTTAAAGATAAAATGAGAAAATTTATGATTGGAAGGTATGGTCAAGATGAACTGGGCAAATTTATTTTGTCTCTTGCCTTAATTGTTCTTGTGATAAATTTATTTGTAAAGACGGCTGCCCTATCTGCTGTGGCTCTAGTCTTAATCGCTTATTCCTATTACAGGGCTTTATCTCGTGATGTAAGGGCAAGATATGCTGAAAATAAAAAATTTTTGACAAGCCTTGATCCTCTTAGGAGAAAATTTTTCTCATCTAAGAATAAATATGATAATAGAAAAGTTTACAAGTACATAAAATGCCCTAAGTGCAAATTTGAAATGAAAGTGCCAAAAAACAAGGGCAAAATTAGAGTTACTTGTAAAAAATGTGGCGAAAAGTTTATAGTGAAATCTTAAAAGTTCCCTTTTTGGGGACTTTTTTTAATCTTAATATTTTTGTAAATTCTTTTAAATGATTTTAATGTTATAATTAGCTAAAGGAGTGATTTTATGAAAAAGAAATTTATATTTTTATTATCTTTTTTATTACTATTTTCTAGCGCAAGTGCTATGGGACAAAAAAAGATGACTCTTGTCATAAATAATATTGTCTTTGAGAAAGATTTTGTGGTGAAAAATAATAGGATCCACATTCCCCTTCGCCTTGTTTCTGAAAATTTAGGTGGCGATGTAAATTGGAAGGAAGATGCAAGAGCAGTTGAAATTATTAATAAGGGCAAGAAAATTGTCTTTTATGTTGATTCTAATGAGTATAGGATTGATGATATTGTCTATACAATTGATTCTCCTTCTTTTATTCTTAATAACACAACTTATGTACCTGCAAGGGCCCTTGCCAATGCCATGAAGGCAAAACTAGAATGGAATGAAGAAAAGTTTTACTGCAACATTAATAATGGTTATGAAATTGACCCAACTCGTGATGTCGATCCTATGAAGGACGGAAAAGATCTTGCTACTATTGATAAAATTAGAAAGGTAACAGATCTTGCTGGCTATTTAAAAGATGGAATTATAAGAGTTGAAGAAGTGGATGGCGGCAAGGTTTATGAGTTATTTTTAAAGGATTATGAAAAGAAAAATTTGTCTATGAGATTTATTTTTGACAAGAAAAATAATTTAACTTCTTATAAGTTTGACTACTTCCCTAATGAAAAGTATCCTTTCTTAGAAAAACATTTAAGTGAAGAAGAGTCTAAAAAAGTTGCTCGTGAATTTATGGATATAGTTGGCGACAAAAAAAGATTTTTAAGGGACAAGGAATTAAATGCCAATCAACAAGTTACGCCTGAAGCTGGAACTTATAATTATTATACAAAGTCTAGTCTTGTAGCTGTTGATGCAAGTGGCGGTTTTGTTTACGCTTATTCTAATAATTAATGTTACAGAATTATTAAAATTTGTAAATTTAGTCAAGAATTAAGCTAATGGAATTGATTTCCTAGAGATTTTCTGTATAATTAAGTTATCTTATATTTTTTAGGAGGAATAAAAAATGAACAAAAAAATTACATCACTATCACTAGCAGGAGTTATGCTTTTATCTACTGCTAGCCCTGTACTTGCTGCTACTGAAGAAAAAGCTGAAGTTAAAGCACCTACTAAGATTGAAGAAGCTCTAAAAAAAGGCGAAGAAGCTGTTAAAGATGCTGGCAAAGACGCTAAAGAAGCTGGCAAAGAAGTTGTTAAAGATGCTAAAGAAGCTATGACTGATGCAAAAGAAAAAGTTGAAGTAAAAGGCAAAGAAGCTGTAAAAGAAACTAAAGAAGTTGCAAAAGATGTCAAAGAAGATGCTAAAAAAGTTAAAGAAAAAGTTGCAGCTAAAGACGTTAAAGCTTCAAGCCAAAAAGTTAAACTTAATGGTAAAGATGTTGTTATCTACGGATACATTATCGACAATTACAACTACTTCAAACTTAGAGATGTTGCTGCTGTATTAAAAGATACTGAAGCAAAATTTGGCGTTGAATATAAGGATGCAGTTGCTACTCTAACTAAGGGTGCTGACTACAAAGTTGCTGATACTGATCAAAAAGAAGTTAAGAAAGTTTCAAAGGGAATTCTTACTAATGACAAAGTAATGGTTGGAGACAAAGCTCTTACTGCTACTGCTTACAAAATTGACAACAGCAACTACTACAAATTAAGAGATCTTGGAGAAGCTCTTGGATTTGGTGTTGACTTTGATAAAGCTACTAACACTGTTTTATTAACTTCTAAAGAAGCTGAAGTTAAAGAAGAAAAAGTTGCTCCTAAAGTTGAAGAAGTTAAAGCTTCTCTTGAAAAAGAAATTGCAAAAGAAAAAGCAGTTCGTGAGTCTGAAGAATACAAAAAATCTGATGTAAAAGTTCAAACTAACTACGAAAATGCTATTGCTGCTGCAAAATCAATTGTTGATGACAAAGAAGCTAAACCAGAACAAATTGAAAATGCTCTTAAAGCTCTTGTAGAAGCTCAAGAAAAACTTGGACTTAAAGCTGAAGCTAAAGTAGAAGAAAAGAAAGACGAAAAGAAAGAAGATAAAAAAGAAGTTAAAGAAGTTAAAGACGAAAAGAAAGACGACAAAAAAGAAGTTAAAGAAACTAAATAATTTAACTTAATTTTAAAAGACCATGGAAAAAAACCATGGTCTTATTTTTTTATTTATTTTTATATGCTGTAGTCGTAATTTAAAATTCTTGCCCTTGCCTCGCTTACAAAGTAAAGGGAGCCTGTTATTAAAATTAAATCGCCATCACTGTATTTTTTCTTGTAATGCTTTATAGCATCTTCCACAGTCATAACTTCTGCAGAAAGTCCATAATCTGATGCTTCTTTTTTTAACTCTTCTGGGCTTGTTCCCCTCTTGTAGTCTAAATTCACGAAGATGACTTCATCTGTGTAAGATGAAATTTCTTCAAGCATTTTTTTGTGCTCCTTGTCAGATAAAATTGACATGATGAGGTAAAGTTTTTTGAATTTGAAATTTTCAATGGACTCCACTAATTTTTTGATGCCGTCAAAGTTGTGGGCTCCATCTAAAATTATAAGTGGATCCTTTGAAACAATTTCCATCCTCCCCTTCCAAGTGGAAGTTTTTATTCTCTCTCTAATTTTTTCTGTGGAGATTTTTAAAATTCCCTTTTTGTTTAAGAGATAGAGGGCATAAATTGCTCCTAAGGCATTTTCTACTTGGTAATTTCCAATTTGACTTAAGGAAAATTCTTCCCAGTCACCTAATTTTACCTTGAAATCTATTCCCTTTAAGTCAGATTTTAAAATCTCACTTTCTAAGTCCTTTGTGTAATAAATTTCCGCAGATTTTTTTTCCGCTTCTCTATTTATTACTCCTAGAATTTTTGGATCTTTATTTGTTGTAAGGACAAGTCCCTTTTCTGTTATTATGCCTGCCTTGGCATCAGCAATTTCCTCTATGGTATTTCCTAAATATTCCATGTGGTCCATGGAAATTGATGTGATAATGGAAATTAATTTTTCTCGGCTTGTAAAAATATTTGTGGAGTCGGCACGACCTCCCATGCCAACTTCTAATACAGCCAAGTCAACTTTTTCTCTATCAAAGTAAATTATTGCCATTATAGTCAAAAATTCAAAGAGGTTAAGTTCGCCATAGTCTTTTATTATTTCTGGCTCCTCAGCTATTATAAATTCGCCAATTTCTGCAAAGTCCTTTTGTGAAATTTCCTCGTCGCCAATTTTTATTCTGTCGCAATAAGTTATGAGGTGGGGCGAAACAAAAGACCCAACTTTATAATCTTCCTTTAAAACATCTTTTATGAAATTTACAGTTGATCCCTTGCCATTGGTGCCTGCCACATGAATTACTTTTAGGTTCTTATGAGGAGAGTCAATTTTTTCCAAAAACTTTTTGATTCTAAGGTTGCCCTTGGACTTAAATTTTCCAATTCTCTTTTCAATGTTTTTTACAACTTCAGTGTATGTCATAGATTTTTTTCAACCTTTGCAATTTGACTTTCAACAGTTTTTAAAATTTCTTCATATTTTGTAACTTTTTCTTTTTCTTCGTCAATTAATTTTGCTGGAGCCTTTGAAACAAAGCCTTGGTTAGATAATTTGCCCTTGGCTCTTTTTAGTTCAGCTTCTGCATCCTTCTTGTCCTTTTGAAGTCTCTTTAATTCCTTTTCAAAGTCAACAAGTTCCTTTAGTGGAAGTTGAATTTCTGCTCTGTCAAGAACTATGGCAATATTTTCTGAATTTTTCCTGCCTTCATCGTCAGTTATTTCAACAGAATTTGAATAGCCAAGATTTAGTAAAAGTCCCTTTGTTTCTTCAAAAATTTCCTTAATTTCTGGGTCCTTAGTGTAAACAAGAGTGTTGGATTTTTTTGAATTTTCGATGTTCATTTCACTTCTTGCATTTCTAATTTCACGAATTGCATTTTCAATGTATTCTGTGGCTCTTTCTTCCTTTTCAAATACAAGTTCTTCCCTGTATTCAGGCCATTTAGAAACAATTAGGGCAGCTTCTCTATTAGGTAGGGCTTGCCAAATTTCCTCTGTGATGTATGGCATAAATGGATGAAGAAGTTTTAAAATATTTTCTAATACATAAAGTAAAACTTTTACTGTGTTTGTTTTTTCTTCAGCATTATCTGAATACAAAACTGGTTTTACAATTTCAATGTACCAGTCACAGAAATCTGACCAGATGAAGTCGTAGATGTCATCTGCTGCAAGTCCAATATCATATTTTTCTATCTTATCTGTAATTGATTTTATAACCTTTTGTAATTTTGAAAGGATCCACTTGTCTTCATAGTGAAGTTTTTCAAGGTCAAAGTTAGAGTCTGTAATTTCATCAGTCATATTCATCATGAGAAATCTTGTTGCATTCCAAAGTTTGTTGGCAAAGTTTCTGTTTGCTTCAACTCTCTTTGTGTAAAACCTCATGTCGTTGCCTGGTGTGTTTCCAGTTACAAGAGTAAATCTAAGGGCATCAGCACCGTAGTCTCTTATGATGTCAAGTGGGTCAATGCCATTTCCTAGTGACTTTGACATTTTTCTTCCTTGGTCATCTCTTACAAGTCCATTTAAAAGTACATCCTTAAATGGAAGTTTGCCTGTTTGTTCAAGGGCAGAAAAGACCATTCTTATTACCCAGAAGAAAATTATATCGTAGCCAGTTACAAGTACATTTGTTGGATAAAAATACTCGTATTCTGGAGTTTTTTCTGGCCAACCCATTGTTGAGAAAGGCCAAAGGGCAGATGAAAACCAAGTGTCAAGTGTATCTTCATCTTGAGTGTAAGTTTTTCCTTCATGTCCCTTAGTATTAGATGGATCAGTCTTTGAAATTACAATTTCGTCGTCAGAATCAGAGTACCAAACTGGAAGTCTGTGTCCCCACCATAATTGTCTTGAAATATTCCAGTCGCGAATATTTTCTAGCCAATTTTCATAAATTTTTCCAAATCTTTCAGGAACGATGTTGAGATTTCCCTTTCTATATTCTTCAAGAGCTGGCTTTGCAAGTGGTGCCATCTTTACGAACCATTGCTTTGAAATAAGTGGTTCAATAACTGTCTTACATCTTTCGCAATGACCCACAGCGTTGTGGTGGTGCTTTTTGCCAATATAATAGCCAAGTTTTTCAAAGTCTTCAATTATTTTCTTTCTAGCTTCATATCTTTCCATGCCAGCATAATTTCCTGAATTTTCATTTAAGTAGCCCTTGCCGTCCATGATTACAAGTTGACCAAGATCATGGCGAGAGCCAACTTCAAAGTCGTTAGGGTCATGAGATGGAGTGATTTTTACTGCACCAGAACCAAAGTCCATTTCAACATAATCGTCGGCAATAATTGGAATTTTTTTGTTGCCCATTACTGGAATCATTACATATTGACCAACAAGGTCAGTGTATCTTTCGTCAGCTGGATTTACTGCAATGGCAAGGTCTCCAGGAATTGTTTCTGGTCTTGTTGTTGCAATTTCAATTCCACCTTCTCTATCTGCAAAAGGATATTTGAAGTACCAAATATTTGAATCAGTTTCAATATGTTCAACTTCTGCATCGGAGATTGAAGTTTCGCAAGATGGACACCAGTTAATAATTCTGTTGCCACGATAAATTAGTCCCTTTTCATAAAGTTCGATGAAAACTTCTTCTACTGCGTTAGATAAATTTTCGTCAAGAGTAAAACTTTGTCTTGACCAGTCGCAGGAAATTCCAAGTTTTTTAAGTTGATTTACAATATTTCCACCGTATTCATGAGTCCAGTCCCAAGCTTTCTCCAAGAATTTTTCTCTGCCAATGTCTTCCTTATCTATGCCTTCTTTTCTAAGTTTTTCAACAACTTTTGCTTCTGTGGAAATAGATGCGTGGTCAGTTCCCGGAATCCAAAGGGCAGAGTAGCCTTGCATCCTCTTTGTCCTAATTAAGACGTCTTGAATTGTGTTATTAAGAGCGTGACCCATGTGAAGGTTGCCAGTTACATTTGGAGGTGGCATTACAATAGAGTAAGGCTTTTTATTTTCATCAACCTCTGCCCTAAAATAATTATTTTCCATCCAATAGTCATAAATTTTCTCTTCAAAATCCTTTGGATCATAAGTTTTGTTTAAGTCTTTCATTTTTCCTCCTC
>OKWK01000704.1_pt1 | contig 10058 bp, 6 predicted proteins | sample 1607181 | NCBI WGS metagenome assembly OKWK01 (sample SAMN07501053, study PRJEB24779) | human gut metagenome | isolation source: stool | host: human infant | place: USA: Pittsburgh, PA
ATCAGAGTCTTGTAAGTTTATTGTTGTCCTAAAATCGTTAGGGGATAGGCCAACTATTCTTCTAAAAGCTCTTTGGAAGGTTCTTGTTGAATTGTACCCGACTTTCATGGCTATATCTATTATTTTCAAATCTGTCGTTTTTAGGAGTTCACAGGATTTTGAGATTCTTAGTGAATCTAAAAATTCATAGAAATTTTTTTCAAATTGAAAATAGATTAGCCTGTTTACTTCTGATGTTGATATTCCAAATTTCTTTGCAACTTTTCCAATTGTTAAATCTGAATTTGTAAAATTTTTGATTTCGTATTTTATTACCTTATCTAAAAGTTCAGCTTCATTTTGTTTTAAGCTTACTTGTTTAATATTGTAGTATTTTTTGAATTCTCCAGGATTTATGCCTTCTGTATTTTCAAAAATTTTGGTAAAGTGGGATGAATCGGTATAGCCCACGCTTTTTGCTATATCATTTAAACTTTTGTCAGAAAACATCAATAAATCTATAGCTTTTGAAAATCTTATCCTATTTAATAGTTCAGAAAATGTAAAACCAGTATTTTCTTCCAAATACTTGGTTAGTGATGACTTGCTGGTAAAAAATGTTGAGGCAAGCCTATCTAGAGTAAGTTTTTCGCTCATATGTGAGTACATATATCTTAGAATTTGATTTATTTTTGTTTGATGATCTCTATTTTCGTTTGTAGTTATTTCGCACTTGTTTTCAAATCTTAAAAACTTTATTAATATTCTAATAATTGATGAAATAAGATATTCATCAGAATATGGTTTTTCTTTAACTTCTTCTTGGAAAGAGTTATTTCCAACTTCGTTTTTTATTTCTATAAAAGAATTTTTTATATCTTCGTAAGACTTATCATCTAAAATTTTTATTGGATTTTGTGATAATAATTCTATGGAATTGATTTGATTTTTTCTAAAATTACAAATATTTCGAAAATCATCATTAATTAATTGAAAATTATAGACTATTTTATAAAATTCTAAATCTTCACTTACATCGGTAATTGTAGTAATATCCCAAGGCAAAATTGAAATCATTGTATTTTCTTCTATTAAATATTCAATACCATTTATCATAAATTTGCCCTTGCCCTTTTTAAATAGGAGAAGCCTTGCAGTACTATGAATTAAGGTATTTGTAGAATTATCTTGAAATTCTACCTCAAAACTACAAATTTTGGATAAATCTGAAATTGCAGATATTTTGGTTTGTATATTACTTATAACCATAAATAAACGCTTTATCTTATTTTTTTATATACATATATTATATAATAAAATCGCTCTTTTTACTAATATTTAGCCATTTATTAATAAATTTCCCAAAAAAGGCTTGTGAAAATCTTTTCATTTGAATATATTTTACAACAAAGTATCAAAAATTTGTCGCGAAAAATAAAATGATTAGAGTATACTATTGATGTAAACGATATGAGTGATTAATAAAATTCGATTTTAAAAAGGTATTTAAGCGTAGCCTTTTTTTAATTTAAAGTTCACTCTATTTATATATATTTTAGGAGGAAGTATGACAAAAATACAAGTAACAAGTGAGATTAAACCACTTAAAAAAGTTTTGGTACACAGACCAGGTGAAGAATTATTAAATTTAACACCATCTACTCTAGAAGAATTATTATTCGATGATATACCAGATTTAAAATCTGCTCAAGAAGAACATGATAGATTTACAGATATCATGAGAGACAATGGTGTAGAAGTTGTTTATCTTGAAGATTTAATGGCTGAAACACTAGATGCTAATGAAGGATTAAGAGAAACTTTCTTAGAACAATATTTAAGTGAAACAGGATGTGAAGATAAAGAAATCCTTGCAAAAGCTAAAGAATATTTAGAAAAAATTGAAGATACAAAAGAATTTGTTGAAAAAACAATGGCTGGTTTAACATTAAAAGAACTAGGCCTTTTCACAGAAGAAGATCTTCACGAAATGGTTGTTGGAAAATCATATTTAGCTATTAACCCAATGCCAAACTTATACTTTACAAGAGACCCATTTGCATCAGTAGGAAACGGTGCAGTTATCAATAGAATGTATTCTGTAACAAGAAATAGAGAAACAATCTACTGTGATTATATCTTTAGATTCCACCCAGAATACAAAGGAAATGTTCCAAATCTTTATGGTAGAGATAACGAATACCATATAGAAGGTGGAGATACATTCAACGGAAATGAAACAACACTATTAATTGGTATTTCACAAAGAACACAATATGAAGCAATCAAAGTATTAGCTAAAAAATTATTCTTTGGAGAAAATGAAAACAAGATTGAAAAAATCTACGCATTAAAAATTGATGAAAACAGAGCATTCATGCACTTAGATACAGTATTTACACAAATCGATTATGATGCATTCACATACCATCCAGCTATAATCAAAGAAATGGAAGTTAAAATCATAACAAAAGATGAAGCAAACAATGACTTACACATTGAAACAGCTTCAGGAAAATTAGATGACATCTTAGCAAAAGCACTAGGAATCGAAAAAGTACGTCTAATCCCATGTGGTGGTGGAGATCCAATAGCTGCAGAAAGAGAACAATGGAATGATGGTTCAAACACATTAACACTTGCTCCAGGAAAAGTTTTAGTTTACAAGAGAAATATTGTAACAAACGAAGTACTAAGAAAAGAAGGAATTGAAGTACTAGAATTAGACGCATCCAACCTTACAGTAGGCCGTGGTGGTCCAAGATGTATGTCAATGCCATTAGAAAGAGAACTATAAGAAGTAAGTTAGTCGCAAAATAAAATTAATATTGAAAAACAAAAATAAGGAGAAAATAATATGCCAGTAAATTTACAAGGACAAAGTATACTAGGATTAAAATTCCTAACAGAAGACCAAATCAAATACCTAATAGATCTAGGTGAACAATTCAAAAAATTAAAAATGACAAGAACACCTCACAGATATCTAGAAGGAAAAAATATAGTATTATTATTTGAAAAAACTTCAACAAGAACACGTTGTTCATTTGAAGTTGCAGGAATGGACTTAGGAATGGGAGTAACATACCTTGATCCAGGTTCAAGCCAAATGGGACACAAAGAATCAATCGAAGATACAGCAAAAGTACTTGGAAGATTCTATGACGGAATTGAATACAGAGGATTTGATCAAAGCTTAGTTGAAAAATTAGCTAAATACTCTGGAGTTCCAGTATGGAATGGTCTTACAGATGATTTCCACCCAACACAAATGATAGCAGATATGCTAACAATCAAAGAAAACTTTGGATACCTTAAAGGATTAAACTTTGTATTCATGGGCGACTGCAGAAATAACGTAAGTAACTCACTTATGGTTGCATGTGCTAAACTTGGAATCAACTACACAGGTTGTGGTCCAAAAGAATTATGGGCAGATGAAAAATTAATTGCAGAAGCTAAAGAATTTGCAAAAGTTCACGGATCAAAAGTTGAATTTACAGAAAACGTAGAAGAAGCAGCAAAAGGTGCTCATGCAGTTTACACAGATATTTGGGTATCAATGGGAGAACCAAAAGAAGTTTGGGAAAAGAGAATTGAAATTCTTCACCCATTCCAAGTAAACCAAAAAGTTATGGACCTTGCTGATGATGATGCAATCTTCCTACACTGTCTACCATCATTCCACGATTTAGAAACAACTACAGGAATTGACGTTAACGAAAAATTCGGAGACAAATACGATCTTGACGGAATGGAAGTAAAAGACGAAGTATTCTTAGGAAAACAAAGTAAAGTATTTGATCAAGCAGAAAATAGAATGCATACAATCAAAGCTATAATGTATGCAACATTAAAGTAGAAAAAGAAACGGATAATATATAACAGATGACAAAAAAAAGATTAGTTATCGCTCTCGGGGGTAATGCTTTAGGCAATACCCCTGAAGAGCAATTAGAATTAGTTAAAAAGACAGCTAAAACAATAGTAGATTTATCAGAAAATTATGACGTTGCTGTTGGACACGGAAATGGTCCACAAGTAGGAATGATAAACAATGCTATGGAATTTTCAGCAAATAATGGTGGAAATACACCAGAAATGCCTTTCCCTGAATGTGGAGCAATGAGCCAAGGATATATTGGATATCATCTATCACAATCAATCAGAAATGAACTTAAAAAAAGAGGCAAAGATTCTGAAATTGCATGTGTAGTAACACAAGTTTTAGTTGATAAAGACGATGAAGCTTTCAACAAACCTACAAAACCAATAGGAAGTTTCTTAACTAAAGAAGAAGCTGAAGCAAAAGCAAAAGAAAACGGATATGAGTACGTTGAAGATGCGGGCAGAGGATACAGAAGAGTTGTAGCAAGCCCAATACCAAAAGAAATCGTTGAAATAAACGTAGTAGAAAATTTGGTTTCAAACGGAAATATCGTAATAACAGTAGGTGGAGGTGGTGTACCAGTAATAAACACAGAAGAAGGTTTACAAGGTGTGCCAGCTGTAATCGATAAAGACAGATCATCTGCATTGTTAGCAAAAGAATTAAATGCTGATATGTTAGTAATTCTAACAGCAGTAGATAGGGTTATGATTAATTTCAACAAACCAAATCAAGAAGAAATAAAAGAAATGACAATTGATCAAGCTAAACAATATATTGAAGAAGGACACTTTGCTCCTGGTTCAATGCTTCCAAAAGTAGAAGCTTGTTTAGAATTTGTTGAAAATTCAGATCAAGGCCAAGCACTTATTACATCTTTAGAAAAAGCAGCTGAAGCATTAGAAGGAAAAACAGGAACTATAATCAAAAAATAGGAGTTTTCTATGGAAAAAAAGAAGAAAAAATCACTAAGTGCATTTTCTATCTTAATGATAGTTCTAGCTGTTGTATGTCTTATCACTTTATTAACAAATGGACAACCAATAGATAAAGATATTATCAAAACATTGGATCCAGGTAAGTACGGCGAACTTATTGATAAAGTTAAGGCAGGAGAAACAGTTACTGTACAAAGTGCTAGCTTAAGTGACTTTGTAATGGCTATTCCAAACGGATTTATGGATGCCGCTGATCTTATTATATTTATTTTATGTATTGGTGGATTTATTGGTATAGTTATGAGCACTGGAGCTATGGAAGCTGGAATTCGTTCATTGGTAAGAAAAAATAAAGGTAAAGAAGGAAGACTAATTGCAGTATTAATGTTCTTATTCTCAGTAGGTGGATCTACTTACGGAATGGCAGAAGAAACAATTGGTTTTTATCCATTAATCACAGCAGCAATGGTTGCAGCAGGGCTTGATACAATGGTTGCAGTTGGTACAGTTCTTCTTGGAGCTGGAGCCGGTGTACTAGGTTCAACAATCAACCCATTTGCTACATCAGCAGCTATGGGAGCTCTAGAATCTGTAGGAATTAAATCAAATGCAACAACAGTAATGGTAATAGGTGTTATCCTTTGGTTATCAACAGATTTAATTGTTATAAAATTTGTATTAAATTATGCTAAGAAATTATTAGAAAATAAAGAAAATTCTGTATTAAGTTTAGAGGAAAAACATGCAATGGAAGAACACTTCTCAAAAGATAACGAAGAGGAGTTAGAATTTACTGGAACTCATAAAGCTGTTTTAACTGTATTTGCAATAACATTTGTAATAATGATAGCTTCACTTATCTCATACGTTGACATCAACTTCCACGGTGACGAAGAAGCATACTTAAAAGTATTTGGCTGGTCAGATTTCTTAACAGGATCACCTTTAGGATATTGGTACTTTAAAGACCTAGCAGCTTTATTTACCTTATCAAGTATAGTAATTGCAATAGTTGCAAGAATCGGTGAAAAAGAATATGTAGATGGATTTATAGCAGGAGCTGCAGATCTATTATCTGTAGGATTAATCATAGCAGTAGCAAGAGGAATTACAGTAGTAATGAGCGCTACACACTTAGATTTCTTCATTCTACAAAATTCAGCTAATTTATTAAGAGGAGTATCACCATTCGTATTTGCTCCACTTGCTTACTTGATTTACATGGTATTATCATTCTTAGTACCATCAACATCAGGACTAGCAGCTCTATCAATTCCAATCATGGGTTCACTTGCTCATCAATTAGGATATGACCCTAATATCATGATTATGATATTCTGTGGTGCCTGCGGATTAGTAAACTTTGTTACACCAACATCAGGAGTTGTAATGGGTGGACTTGCAGCAGCAAGAGTAGAATATTCAACATATTTGAAATGGGTAAAGAAACCATTCTTTATAGTAATGATTGCAAATATAATTATTTTATCAATTGCAATGTCTGTAATGTAATAAAAATTTCAAAACAAACTCAGATTTTTCTGGGTTTGTTTTTTTGTGCAAAATTTTTGAAAATTTTTAATAAATATATAGAAATTTATAATTTAAAATTATAACATATTGTTTACAATTTTTTATATAATAATATAGTAAAGTTTAAAGGAGGAATTATGGCTAGAAGAAATAATGGTTCTGGTGGATTTTCGAATTTTCTTTCAGGACTTATTGGAGCTGTTTTGGGTGGATTTTTAGTTTTTTCACTTTTGGGCAGTTCTTTAAAAAATGAAAATAAAAATGAGATACCAAAAGAATCTAAAAATAAAAGTGTTGTAAATATCAATCCTACTGATGATATAACAATGGAAAGAGCTGTTGTTAAAAAAAGCATAGATTCTGTAGTAGGAATTACAACTAAAACAAAAGCAACTCAAAATACAATTTTTGGGCCACAAACAGGTTATGTTGAAGGAGTTGGTTCAGGATCAATTGTTACAAAAGACGGATATATTTTGACAAATTCTCACGTAGTAAGTAATGGAGATGCTGGTGAGATAAATGTATTATTTTCAGATGATAAAACAAAAAAAGCAAAACTTGTTTGGAATGATACAACTCTTGACCTTGCAGTAATAAAAGTTGAAGCAAATAATTTAAGCCCAATAGATTTGGGAGATAGCGATAAGGTAAATGTTGGAGATAAGGCTGTGGCAATCGGAAATCCATTAGGTCTTGAACTACAATCCACAGTTACAAGCGGAATTATATCAGGACTTGGAAGAACTGTTTCATTTCAAAATGGAGCAAGGATGGATGGACTAATGCAAACCGATGCTGCAATAAATTCAGGAAACTCAGGGGGAGCCTTATTAAATTCAAAAGGAGAATTAATAGGAATAAACACAGCTAAGGCTGGAAATTCTGATGGAATTGGTTTTGCAATTCCTGTAAATTTAGCAAAAAAAGTAATAAAAGAAATTGCAAAAAACGGTAAATTTAATTCAGTTTATCTTGGAATTACAGGAATAAATCTTGACCTACTTTTACAATCAAATAATATTGATCCAAAAACAGTAGGAAGCGAAGATGGAGTCTATGTCCAATCAATTTCAGATAATGCAAAAAATTATTTTAGGAAAGGCGATATAATTACAGAAATAGATGGACAAAGAGTAAAAGATATGTCAAATTTAAAGAAAATTCTTCTAAATTACAATGTAGGCGATACATGCAAAATTGAAATCGTTAGAGCAGGAGATATAAAAGAGTTTGAATTTAAATTTACAACTGATTCATCAAATATAGAAGAATTTAAAGAAGCAAATCCAAAAAATGAAAAAAAGGAAGACGAAAAAGACAATAGTCAAATATTGCCAGATTGGATAAATCCGTAAAATAAAAATAGTATATAAAAAAATTTTTTGTATCAATCCAAGCCTTGATAAAGGGGTGAGGGTTGATACATTTTTTATGTATCAATATTTGTCCATTCCCATAGGAATGGAGCTTGCCTTAATTTTACACAATATCTTTTAAAATTTAAAAATGAGTACTAACCTTACCTTTAAGTCTTTGGTTGATACTCATTTTTTTTAAACAATATAAATTATTTTCTTTTCTTTTTTAAAGCAAAAAGAGCTGATAAGGAAAGTGCCAAGGAAGTTCCAACATATGATAGGCTTGCAATTCCTGTTTTTGGAGAGATTTTTGCTTGGTTTTTTCTATTATTTTTTTCGTCTGGATGATTTTTAATTTTTTCCTTATCACTTGGTTTATTTGTTTGATTTTTTGTATTTGCTTTTACATTATTTAAGGCATCAGTTAATTTGTTGTTCAATGAAAGAATATCGCTTACTGTTAAATTTTCTCCTTTAAGAGCGTTTTCTATTTCATCAATTACCCTATTTAAGTTTTTATCATTTATTTTCTTGCTAGTTTTTAATAAATTTTCAAGTGAAGCTTTCGCTTCTTTCATAGATTCTTTATCCTTCTCTTTTTGCTTTTGTTGTTCGTTATCTTTTTCTTTTTCTCTTTCTTTTTCTTTTTTAAGATTTTCTATATTTTCTTGTGCTTTTTCTAAATTAGCTTTGGCTTCTTGTGCTTCTTTTTCTGCTTTTTCTTTTGCCTTGTTCGCTTCTTCTAAATCTGTTTTTGCTTGAGCTAATTCTGTTGCTGTTGCACTGCTTGATTCTTGTAGAGTTTTTAAGTTTTCTTCTGCAAGTGCTTGAGCTTTTTGAGCTTGAGCTAGGGCTTCTTTCGCTGCTTCTTCTGCTTTTTTTGATGCTTGTATTGATTTTTCTGCTTCTTCTTTTGCTTTGGCTATTTCTTCTTTTGCCTTGTTTTCAGCATCTTTTGCTTTTTCTAAGGCAAGTGCTTTTTCTATTTCTGATTTTGTTTTGTCAGCTTGAGCTGTTTTTGCTTCTTCTTTTGCTTTTTCCGCTTCAGCTTGGGCTTTCTTAGCTGCTATTTGAGCTTCTTGTTGTGATTTTTCTGCTTTTTCCGCTTTGGATTTTGCTTCTTCTGCTTCGGCATTTGCTTTATTTAATGATTCTTTAGCTTGTGCTAGTTCCTTTTGTAATTTTTCTTTTTCTTGACTTTCGTCTGATTTTTCTTTTTCTAATTTTTTAATATTTTCTTCTGCTTTTGCAAGACTAGCTTTTGCTTCTTGGGATTCTTTTTCTGCTTTTTCTTTTGCTTGATTTGCTTTTTCTAAATCTGTTTTTGCTTGGGCTAATTCTTTTGCTGTTGCACTAGTTGATTCTTGTAGAGTTTTTAATTTTTCTTCTGCAAGTTTTTGAGCTTCTTTTGCTTTTGCTTCTGCTTCTTTTGCTGTTTCTGCTGCTGATTGTGCTTCTTTTACAGATTTTTGAGCTTCTTCTTTTGCTTTGGCTATTTCTTCTTTTGCCTTTCTTTCTGCTTCTTCTGCCTTGGCTATAGCTTTTGCTTTTTCTTCTTCTGATTTTGTTTTGTCTGCTTTGGCTTCTTCTGCTTCTGCTTTGGCTTTGTTTGCTTCTTCTTGAGCAAGTTGTGCTTTTTTATTAGCTTCTTCTGCTGATGTTTGAGCTTTGCTTGCTTTTTCTTTTGCTTCTTTTGTTTCGGCTTGGGCTTTTTTTACAGCTTCTTTTGCTGCTTCTAATTGTTCTTGTATTTCTTCTTTTTCTTTTTCTCTTTCTTTTTCTCTTTCTAATGATAGTGCGTCTTTTTTATTTTTAAGATTTTCTTTTGCAAAATCGAGGCCATCTTTTGCCTTGTCTATATCTTTTTGCAATTGTTTTTTATCATCTTGTGCTTTATTAAGCCTAGCCTTGATATCATCTTCTTCTTTTTGTGCATTTTCAAGCATTTCTTGAGCTTTTTGAGCTTGTGCTTTTGCTTTATTATATTTTTGTTTAGCTTCATTTATTTTTTCATCGTCTATTTTTTCTGGCAAATTATTTGTAAGATTTTTTATCAAATCTTCAAGTTCTTTGACTTTTTTGTCCGAATTTTCTTTTTGAGTTTTTGTTTTATTTAGATTTTCACTGGCTATTTTTAAGTCTTCATTTGCCTTTTCTATAGAATTATTATTAGTAAGAAAAAAATAAGTCGATAAGATAACTACAAAAAGTATAAGAAAATTTATTATATAAGAGAGTACAACATTCTTTTTAATAATTATAAATCTTGCCATATAATCACCTCAATTTATTATATGAGGCTTATTGATGATTAATACAAAATAAATAAAAAGCTAGAAATTAATTAAAATTTCTAGC
>OKWK01000727.1_pt1 | contig 9570 bp, 8 predicted proteins | sample 1607181 | NCBI WGS metagenome assembly OKWK01 (sample SAMN07501053, study PRJEB24779) | human gut metagenome | isolation source: stool | host: human infant | place: USA: Pittsburgh, PA
AAATTGCAGGGGAAATTGCACCAGTGCTATCTGGTCTACCGCTGCCATGAACGCATTTTGTATTAAATTTCATTCCAATCAACTCCTCATATTTGTATACAATATGTTAATTATAAAAGTAGACAATGACTAAGGTCAACAAAAATGGGCACTCATACAGCCTGAGTGCCCTTAAAAAGTCATATCTATTTTGAATGGCTTGCCATAACTATAAGTTAAGTTAGACTAATTTTTAGTACGTTTTGTAATAAGTAGCGCCAAAATAATACCCAAAGAAGATGTTACCAATTGAGGCCAACTAGATACAAATAACATAGTATTTACAATCTTCGGTGGGAATTGGAATAGAGAAAAGAACAAAGAATAACCACCAAAAAGAACACCAGCTTTTACCAAGGCCGCCACGATAATAAGCAATACCTTCGGTTTATGTTGTAACCAGTGTGCTATGAATACATAGGCTGTCGTGCCAAGGGCGGTAATCAAAATAAACGGTGGCAACGGCAACATACCTTGCAAATGCGCCACTACTGGTGCAATCCAAGCAATAACAAGGCCATTTTTCCAACCATAGCGCCATGTGGCGAGTACAAACGTAGCAGATGTAATAGAACCGATGAGGAACATGCTCACCTGGTTAGGAATAAATGGAAAAATGAGACGCAAACTTTGCGCCAATAAGGCTACGGCCAACAATAGACCTGTGCCCGTAATAGACTTTGTAGACATAAGAACCTCCTACTATACGATATAGATTTTACAAGAGGTACCTACCTCATATTTCAAATTAAGCCTCTACAAAATATAGACGCGCCCGATCATATACCCAATTATACACATACGTATAACCTAAGATAACCAATGTCATCGTTATATCCGTCATAAAAGCCATCCAAAAGGTCATCTGCATCATGTACATAATAATCGGTACAGTAGCGAACATAAATAGACCTTCAAACAATACCGCATGAATCGTACGGATTACAGGTCCCCGCTCTAATCGATCACCTGGTACTAGTTTATCAAAAATCCAGTTAAACACAAAATTCCAACTTGAAGTGAGCCATGCCATTTTAAGATAGAAAAAGCCGCCATATATCTGTCTAGCGACTTGCCCTCTTGAAGTGAGTTTTGCCATTTTAAGATAGAAAAAGCCGCCATATGTCTATCCAGCGACTTGCGTTTTTAGAAGTGAGTATTGCCATTTCAGGATAAAAAGAAGCCGCATTGTATCTACTAAGCGACTTGCAGCGAATGGAGCGCAAGGAGATACAATGCGGCGGAGCACTTTATCCTAAAAGTGGCATTACGAACTGAATCCATGGAATACCCACCACGATAAAGATTGCAAGGTAGATAATACCAAAGATAGCACCTAATTTCCAGAATTCAGGACCTTTGTTGTAGCCACTAGCAAACCAGATTGGGCTGTGACCTGTACCATATGGTGTAAGGATACCCATGATACCCATTGGTACTAAAAGAATTAACATAACTTGAGCTGGATCAACACCAGGAATTTGAAGAATTAGAGTTGCAAACAAGCCTACCATAGCTGTTACATAAGCAGTGCCGGAAGCAAAGAAGTAACGAAGCAAGCAGAATGCTAACAATAAACCAAGAACTGCCATTGTAGGATCTAAAGAAACTAAAGAACCACCTGCAGATTTAGCAAGCCAGTCTAAGAAGCCTACGTTTTTAAGGCCAGCAGCCATTGGTACGAGTGTAGCGAACCAAGTCAAAACGTTCCATGCTGGTTTGTTAGCAAGGAAGTCTTGCCATGTCATAATCTTAGTGAAAATCATCAAGATAATAACAATTAAAGCCGTTGTAGTTGGGTTTACTTTGAATGTAGAAGCACCAATCCACAATACAAGAGCCAATACAGAAATCAAGGCCATGAAGATTTCACTACGTGTCATGGAACCCAATTTCTTGTATTCATCTTTTGCCCATGCTGCAATTTCAGGGGAACCTTTTACCTCTGGTTTGCAGAATACATAGGTCAATAATGGTGTGATGATGAACAAAATAAGACCTACTGGCAAGAATGCTAGGAACCATGTGCCCCAGTTAGCTGCTACGATACCAGCTTTAGCAGATAATTCAAGAGCCAATGGGTTTGGCGCTGCACCAGTCAAGAAGATGGAGCTAGATACACATGTAGTTGCCAAAGCTACCCAGTTCAAATAGGAACCAATTTTGCGAGGGTTCTTATCTGGATAGGAATCGAACATTGGGCAAATACTAGATACGATTGGATAAATCGTACCACCGGAACGAGCCGCATTACTTGGAATAAATGGAGCCAACACAAGGTCAGTAATAGCAATGGCATAACCAAGACCTAAAGAGGACTTACCAAGCTTTGCTACCAAGAACAAGGCAATACGACGGCCAAGACCGGAGTTTTCATAGCCAATACCAATCATGAAGGCTGCAAAGATCAACCAAACGATGGCATTAGAGAAACCACTGAGGCCCCAACTGATAGCTTGTGCATCAGTAATCGCCTTTGCTACACCAGTTGCTTTATCTACAACAGGAGCAGGACCTACTTTAAACAACATAGATACGGTAACTGCAATGATACCGATGAAAGCTGGTGGGATTGGCTCTAAAATCAACCCTACCACAAGGCCAGCGAAAATACTTACATAAATCCAAGAATTTGCGCTAAGACCTTCAGGAGCACCGATGAGCCATACAATAATAGCTACTACAAGCGGTGCGAATAATTTCCAATTCAACTTCATTAGAAACTCTCCTTACTACTTCAAAACAAAAATTACAAAAAAATGCTTATTTAGTATATCAAAAATTTTAATAAGATGATATAAACTTAATCATAACACTTATTAATTGATAATAAACTTTTAGTAATAAATTTCATCCTACTAGATAATTTTAATTTTATGCAATATAATATAAATATCAAAAATTATTGATTTATCAAAAGGATTCACATGAAACCATTTATGCATTATATAAAACCCTTATGGTTTCCTGCTGCCATAGTATCGCTTCTTTCCTTACTCACCGTGGCAGGCACATTATATATACCAACATTAACGGCAACCATCATCAATGATGGTGTCCTCAAAGGCGACCTAGAGATGATTACCAGCTCTAGCATAAACATGCTTGTTGTGGCACTACTAACCGTCCTATCCGCTATTCTAGGCGTTGCTATGAGTGCTCATATCTCAGCATCTGTAGGCAAGGTATTGCGTGACGATCTAGTAAAAGCATTACAATGCTTTTCACTCCGTGACTTTACGCACTTTGGTACCGGCACTATATTGATGCGCACAAGCAGGGACGTAGAAAAAATTCAATCTGTTCTCGGAGAAGGTTTAAATATGATCCTCCCTATGCCACTCATGATTTGCGTCGGTCTAGGACTTACCTTCTATAAGAGCTGGCAACTAGGTCTCGTCATCCTTGCCGTTATGGCTTGCATGATACTTACCATTATCTTTATTGAAAGTCGCGCCTTGCCAATTATCAAAGCTATACAATTAAAGCTAGATGATATTACTGATCTAGTCCGAGATCATATCGTAGGTATGCCTGTTATCAGAGCTTTCAACAGGAGAACCTACGAAAACGACAAGGAAATTGTTATTTTTACAGAGTCCGCCCGACTGAACAAAAAACTGCGCCAAACCTTTGCCATCGGTTTACCGACGATACTCATTCTATTTAATATGAGTACCGTAGCTATTCTCTGGTTCGGCGGCTACAATGTCAGCATGGGCTCCCTACAAGTTGGTGATATCATGGCTGTTATCGAGTATGCAAACCTCATCCTATTGAGCATGCTCATGGCCATATTCGTAATCATCGACATCCCGGAAGCTATCGTGTGCTATGCTCGTATTCGTGAGTTGTTAGAACACGAAAATACAGATACTTTCCCTGAACCATATGCTAGTAGTATTACAAATTCAATGTCTCAATCTACTAAGCATTCTACTAATCAAGGAAGCTACCAAACCTCTACAGGAACAGAAACCGCAACCGCAACCGCAACCGCAACCGCAACCGCAACCGCAACCGCAACCGATAATACACCACTTTTGGAATTTCGCAACGTTACCTTCCGTTACGATAATGCTGAGTCCCCTGCACTTGAAAATATCTCCTTTACGGTATATCATGGCGAAACTTTAGCGATTATGGGCGATATCGGTTCCGGAAAAAGTACAATCACCAACCTTATCCCTCGCCTCTTCGCTATTGAATCTGGAGATATTCTCTTTAAAGGTAAATCCATCTATGAGTGGAATGTAGATGACTTGCGCGCTCATATTGGATATGTACCGCAAAAGGCTTATTTGTTTACCGGAACTATCGATATGAACGTTCGATATGGAGCCGCATCAGGACAAGTACTGTCAGTAGAAGATGTAGAAAATGCATGCCACTTGGCTAAGGCAGATGAGTTTATCAATCGTCTAGAAGGTGGTTACCAGTATATGGTTTCCCAAGGTGGTACCAATCTATCAGGTGGTCAACGGCAACGCCTTGCCATGGCAAGAGCCTTAGTGCGTAAACCTGATTTATTCATATTCGACGATAGCTTTTCCGCCCTAGACGGCACTACAGAGCGTGCTGTTCGTACAGCACTACAAGAGGAATTACAAAAGGACAATCGACCAGCCCTCATTTCTGTGGAGCAAAAGGTAAGCGCCGCCAAAAAAGCAGACCATATTCTAATCATCAACAGAGGTCAAGTTGCAGGATATGGCACACATAATGAGCTAGCGACTACCTCTACTGTATATCAACAGATTTTAGCATCTCAGGAGGTGACAGCATGAGCCCATTACGTCGTTTCCTAATCGAATCTAAAAGCCAATGGGGCTGGCTTGCGCTCCTCATCTTAGCACTTATTACTGCGGCTATATTTGAGGTCTCCGCTCCAGTGTTACTTGGTAAAGTGGTAGATGCTATTGTTAGTGGATTACAAACAGATCAAGATATCAATACTATCTTTACCTCTATTGATACAATCATCCTCTGGCTTATTGCCATCTATAGTGGGCATGCCTTATTCACCTACTTTGGGGAATACGTGATGGCCTCTATCGGTTCAAAGACAGTACTCGCTTTACGTACACGCATGAGTACTCATTTATACTCATTGCCTATCGAGTACTTTCACGATCACCAGCGGGGCGATTTATTAAGCCGCCTTACGTCTGATTTAGATACTGTAGCAGAAACAATCGGTAGAGGTGTACCAGGCCTCGTATCCGCCATTATCGGCATTATTGGTGCTACTGCTATGATGCTTTGGATTAGCCCTATATTAGGGGCCTCCATTATCGGTATTATACTGGTCGGCATCGTATGCTTAACGTGGCTATCTAAACGAGCGCGCCGCGTGTACCTTAGAAATCAGAATGCCTTAGGCACTTTCAATAGTGGCATTGAAGAAATCGTTGTAGGAAAACCAATCATTCAAACCTTTGGCCTGGAAGATACTACGACGAATCAAGTACAGGTGCTGAACGAAAATCTATTTAAAAGTATGCGAAATGCTGCTTTTACGAGTCAGCTTGTAGAACCTCTTGTAAAATTTCTAAATCAATTCACCTATTGCCTCGTCGCTATTCAAGGGGGCCTCATGGTGTTGCGTGGTGCTATTTCTATCGGTGATATCCAGGCCTTCTTCCTCTATGTAGGACAAGTATCGGATCCACTCTCTCGTAGTTCCTACATTATGACAAAATTTCAAGAAACTGCCGCCGCTTTAGGACGTATTTATGAGGTCATAGATACGCCATCTGAAATCGATAATGGAAAACTTGTGTTATCTAATAGTAAATCCCCTATTAACACAGATACGCTTGGCTCGGATTCCTCTATAATGGCTAATACCTCGAATCCTATAACGCATACAGGCACTATCGACTTTGAACAGGTTGATTTTGGCTATACGCCGTCCAATGTGTTTATGAAGGATATCAACATCCACATCCCTGGTGGATCCATGGTAGCCATTGTAGGCCCTACAGGTGCTGGTAAATCAACCTTGGTGAACCTCATCATGCGCTTTTACGATATTATGAAAGGCCGTATCACCATTGATGGTATCGACATTCGTGATGTATCTCGTGAAAGCTTACATAATACGGTAGGCATGGTATTGCAAGATGCATGGATTTTCACAGGCACTATTGCTGATAACATCGGCTACGGTAAGCCAAATGCTACTCGTCAGGAAATCGAATATGTAGCAAAGCTAGCCATGGCAGATCACTTTATCCGTACCTTGCCAAATGGTTATGATACAGTGCTCAAACAAGGTGGTGATGACCTATCTCAAGGTCAACGCCAATTGATTACCATCGCTCGTGCCTTCTTGGCAGACCCTAGTATTCTTATCCTCGACGAAGCAACGGCTAACGTAGATACCCGCACCGAGGTGGAGGTTCAAAAAGCCATGAACACCCTTCTCAAAGGTCGAACTAGTATCGTTATCGCCCATCGCTTGTCTACAATCAAAAACGCAGACTTCCTACTAGTAGTTGAAAATGGCACCATTGTAGAACAAGGGACACACCAAGAACTGATACAGCGCGGTGGTCACTATAAAGAACTCTATGAAAACTATGCGGCGGGCATGACAGTATAAGTCAATCTACCAAAGGTCCCTCCCTTGTATCAGCCAATAATATCCTCATGTTATCTCATATAAATAGAACCCCTACTAAGTAAAAACTTAATAGGGGTTCTTTTATTTCCTATATAGCTGTTCGTGCCTATATATCACATTATTATATTCTATTCACCTTTTGGTACGAACCATAGGCCGTTGTTATTTTTTTCCATGTAGTCTTTGAATTCTTGAGAATGGTAAGCTGCTACAATGTCTTTTGCCCATTGTGCATCTTTATTTTTTTCATTAACTACAACTTGTAACAACCATTGTGGCAATACGTCTTCATTTGCCAATGCGGATTTAGGATCAATTTTTGCATTATAAATGATAGCACCGGTAATAACAATATAGTCGAAATCAGTACGTACAGAAGGAATTGTAAGAGATTTCATTTCTGTAAATTTAAGATGTTTAGGATTTTCAATGATATCAGCTTGTGTTACTGTTGCTAAATCTTTGTTAGGATCAAGTTTAATCCAACCGATTTTTTGCAACAATGCATAGGCACGAGCCATGTTAGATGCATCATTTGGTACTGCAATAGTATCACCATCTGCCACTTGGTCTAAAGAGGTTTTAGAACCGCTAAAGATACCTGCTGGCACTGTTGGAATTGGAGTCAACGCTACAAGATGACCATTTTGTTTTTCGTTGAAGTTTTTCATGTATGCTGTATGTTGTTCAACGTTGAAATCTACTTCACCATCACTCAACACTTGGTCCGCTTGTACCAAGTCAGACATATCTACACCTTTAAAGGTATAGCCTTGTTTTTCCAAAATTGGTTTAACACCTTTTTCAAATAATTCAGAGTAAGGGCCTTGAGACTTACTATAGGATAATTCCTTTTTAGCACCATTATCGCTATTATTGGAACCGCAGCCTGCGATAAAAGCTACGCTAAATACTAATGCCGCGCCAAGGGCAAGAAGTTTTTTAAATTTCATAGTACATTCTCCTATACTTTTACAATCAATATAACCAAAATCTATTTCATCAAATTAGGAACGACGCGCACGACGTGCAAAGTAGTTACCTATTGTTTGAATAATTTGAACAAAAATAATCAAAATAACAACGGTAAATAACATCAATGGGAAGTTCAACCGCTCATAACCATAGGTAAGGGCCAAGTCACCTACACCGCCTGCGCCAATGGCACCAGCCATAGCAGTAGCACCAATAAGGCCAATAGTACCGGTCGTAATAGATAAGATAAGTGAACCCTTTGCCTCTGGTAAAAGGAAATGCCAAATCACTTCAAAATGGGATGCCCCCATCGATTGTGCAGCCTCGATAATGCCTTTATTAACCTCTAAAATAGAGTTTTCAAAGAGTCGCGCAAGATAAGGCGCAATGAATATAACAAGCGGTACGATGGCCGCCGTTGTACCAACCCGAGTACCAACAATCATCTTAGTCAACGGTAAGATAAACACCATCAAGATGATAAATGGGACGGAACGCACAATATTAACAATTGTATTTGTAATGGTGTAAACAATGCTATTTTTAACAATACCATTCGGATTTGTTACCACCAGTGTCACTGCGATAATCAGCCCTAGTACGGTACCAATGAATAGAGATAGGAACACCATGTATAATGTTTGTTCTGCAGCTAGTAATAACTGCGAACCTGGAACACCAAGTTCTTGCATGAAGAAGTCCATTATAGTGTCACCTCCTGCCATTCAATACCTTGTGTCACAAGATACTCTTTCACCTTGCCCACCTCAAGATCGTCGCCAATAAACTGAACAATAAAAATACCAAGTACTGTATGCTCTAGCTCTGTTACGGTAGCGAATAATACACTTGTTTCCAAATCAAATATTTTATTAATATGATATAGAACATTATCGGTCGTATTATTTCCTAAAAAGTGCATCTTAAGAATTGTATATGGCCTTTTATCACAAGCCAAAGTATGTTTCACTGTTGATGGAATTTCATCAGGAATTACAGTACGTACAAATCGTTTAGTTGTTTCATGTTTAGGTTTACTAAACACCTCAAGTACGGAGCCGCTCTCTATAAGCTTTCCATGTTCCATAACCACAACGCGGTTACAAATTTTTTGAATTACATCAATCTCATGAGTGACGATAACAACTGTTACCCCAAGTTCACGATTAACGCGCTCCAATAATTGAAGAATAGACTCTGTCGTATCTGGATCAAGAGCACTTGTTGCTTCATCGCATAAAAGAATCGATGGATCTGTAGCTAACGCACGGGCAATGCCAACGCGCTGCTTTTGACCACCTGATAATTCGCCTGGATAGGCATTTGCTTTATCCCCTAAATCAACAAAGTCTAACAAGGTTTTAACCTTCTTATCAATCTCTGATTTAGAAACTTTATTTAGAATTAATGGAATCGCCACATTATCATATACAGACTTAGCATTCAACAAATTGAACTGTTGAAATACCATGCCGATGCGCTTACGCACCTTTCTAAGCTCGTTAAAACTTAAGCCATTGATATTCACACCATCTATTTCAACATGACCAGAGGTAGGTACCTCTAAGGCATTAATCATGCGTAGCAGTGTAGATTTACCAGCTCCACTAAAGCCAATAATGCCAAATATGTCGCCTTTTTCTATGGTAAAGTTTACATCAGATAATGCAGTAACCTTTTGCTTATTAACGTCGAACTCTTTCGTTACATTTCGTATAGCAATCACTGTACCACCTCTTTCCCTACTATATGGTAGGAATTAATCTTAACCTTAAAACATATCTTCAAGGTATGTTTTAATTATGTACTTAGATTACTACAATTTATAAGGACTGTCAAACAAAAAAGAACGGGTTATAGGACAAAAAGTGTGTGTGACTAATCCCAATAAGTTGGAAAATCTGTAGACATATGTAGCTCATTCCAAA
>OKWK01000737.1_pt1 | contig 9449 bp, 9 predicted proteins | sample 1607181 | NCBI WGS metagenome assembly OKWK01 (sample SAMN07501053, study PRJEB24779) | human gut metagenome | isolation source: stool | host: human infant | place: USA: Pittsburgh, PA
GATGGACCAATAACCGTAACAGTAAAAGACGGTGACTTTGACAAAGACAAAACATTTGAAGTACCAGTAGAAGGTCATAAAAAAGGTGTTGATGATAACAATAGTGAAACACCTGAAGGAAACAAGACAACAGTTGATACTACAAACAAAAAACCAGTAGATCCAACAAACGAGGATCAAGGAACAGGTGTAGTTGTTAATAATCCTGACAGTGATACAAAAGTTACTGCTGAGGATGAAGACGGTAAAGATGTACCAGTAACTATCAATCCAAACACTGGAGAAATAGAAGTTACTCCAGGCACTGATGTTGATGGACCTATTGTAGTAACTATTAAAGATCCTGATCTTCCAGGTGGTAAGACTACAATTATTATTGACGTTCTTGGACACTCTATGTTAAGAGATGACAATGGAAATGGTTACCCTGGAGATAATGGATATAATCCAGATAATGATTACCATATCTTCCCAGGTGGAATAGTTGAACATGATTATACTCCAACTCATCCAGTTAAAACTGTTGTCCCTGAAAAGACTGAATACGGCACTCCAGTTCGTGATACTTTATGGTATGTATTCCACATCAATGAATACGAATATGAAGTTGTAAGAAATGGTGTTGTCACTAAACGTTTAATGGATGTAACTCCAGTTCTTAGAAATAACAGAACTATGCTTCCACTTAGATACGTTGCAGAAGCAATTGGTGCAGATGTTAAATGGGATGCAAAAACTAGAACAGCTACATTTACTAAAGATGGTTTAACAGCATCAATTCAAGTTGATGGAAATGAAATTGTTCTTTCTAACGGAAAAGTTATAAAGATGGATTCTAAACCACTTATGTTAAATAACAGAGTTTTAGTATCTGTAGTTAACGTAGCAAATGTATTTGGTTTAACTAACGGAAATACTCTTGACGGATCTGACCAAGACATTGAATGGCAACAAGAAGATAAGAGTGCTACAATTTATATTAGAAGATAAGTTGTAAAATAAAGAAAAGACCGAGCAATCGGTCTTTTTTTTACATATTTTATTTTTAAAAGGAGGAAACTCATGTGTGAAAAATTTGAACTTATGATTAAAACAAAAGAAGATATAGAAATATTTAGAGAATTCTTTTCAAAATATTTTGAAAAACATAAAGAAAAGGGTTGTTTAAAACAAGGTTTAACAACATTGATCCCATTGTTTTTATCAATTTATTTATTTATTTATTATAACTCTTTCTGGTTTAGGGAAAAATAGAGTCGGAATTTTTAGTGGAAGTTTTGAGAGAGTAATTTGTTTAGTTTTATTTTTATATATTATAATATTATTTTTATTATTGACAGCAACAACTTTTGGAGCAGGAAATGATAAGATTTTGGATAGGTTTTTAAAAGTTTTATTTATTGTTATATTATTTGCAAATTTTGTTCAAATAAACTATAATCCAATGAAAAATGATAAATTATTTGTATTTGGAGTAATATCAACAGCTATAAATTTACTTGTAATATTTTTCTCATGGGCATTTATGTTAACTCATAATATTTTTGAATGTTACAATTATACGGTATCTGTTTTTTTGTTGTTATTAGTTCCTAAATTCATATCAGATTGTATTACTTGTATAATTACTGAAGTATATATAAAATCTTTAAATGATGGTTATAATAATGAAAATGATGAAATAAATGAAAAAACTGGTGAAAAATATAGTAAAAAATATCTTAAGAATATAAGATTAAGGGCACAATTATTAATGTTAATTTTAATGTTTTTTTCTGTAGTTTTGTTTCCAACCGAAAATAAAGAACTAAATTCAAGCTTTATTAATGTTGTTTCATGCATAAGTTTAGCTATGATGTTTTTTGATAAAAGAAAAGAATGGAATTTTGATGATCTTAAAAATTACTAATTTTATTAATATGTAGATTCTACTAAAAAATGATTTAAAAAAGAAAATATAAGCTCTAAATTTAATAAATATAATTTACGTTTTATTTCAAATGCAAAAGCAAACGCAAAATTTTACGTTTGTATTTGCGTTTGTTTTTGATATAATTAATTCAGGAGGAGTTATGAGAGAAACACGCAATTTAGAGTTTAAGGAAAAAATTTCGGATTCTTTTTTAAAGACAGTTGTTGCCTTTGCCAATTACGATGGTGGCGAAGTTTTATTCGGCGTCGATGATAATGGCAAGTCTGTGGGTTTAACTAATTTAAAATCTGATGCCATTGCTATTGAGAATAAGATAAATGATTCTATTACACCTCAAATAGATTTTGAGATAGAAGTAGATTGCAAGAAAAAGATTATTAAACTTACAATCAGTCCTGGTATCGAAAAGCCTTATTTTTATAAGTCAAAATCTTACAAGAGAAATGATTCTTCAACTGTTGAAATTGATAGTTTGGAACTCAAAAGATTAATTATGGAAGGTCAAAATAAATCTTATGATTCTCTGTCTTCTAAAAAAGAAAACAACAGCTTTGTTTATCTTGAAAAGAAATTTAAAGAAATTGTAGGTATTGAAAAAATAAACAGTGATATTTTAAAGACTTTGGAATTAGTTGATAAAAATAATTTTTTAACTAATGCAGGTTCTTTATTTGCAGATAACAATGAAGATAACTTGATTGACATTGTGAGGTTTGGGGAAAGTCAAAATACTATTTTGAGTCGCTTGCAACTGAAGAATATTTCGATTCTTGAAGCTTTTGACATAAGCATTGATAAGTATAGAGAATATTATCAATTTGAAAATATTAAAGGTTCTTATCGTGAAAAAGTTGACTTAATTCCTGAGAAAGCTTTTAGAGAAGCTATCGCCAACGCCTTAGTTCATAGGGATTGGATGGCAAATTCTTATATTCAAGTTTCTATGGAAAAAGAATTTATAACTATTGTTTCTCCTGGTGGTTTGCCAACTGGTATAAGCGAGGAGGAGTATCTCAATGGACAAATTTCTGTTATGAGAAATCCTATTATTGGCAATATATTTTTCAGATTGAACATTATTGAAAGTTTTGGAACTGGAATCAAGAGAATCAAAGAAGCTTATAAAGATTCTGCGAAAAATCCTACTTTTAAAATCTTTGATAATTCTATTGAGGTTAGATTGCCTGTTATTTCTAAAGTAGAAGCTTTAAATAGTGATGAGCAAATGGTTTATAAGGCATTGGAGTATAAATCTCTTGCTAGTTCTGTGATTGCAAATGACACTGGTTTTGGAAAGAATAAAGTTTTAAATTTGTTAAATGATTTGATGGATAAGGGTTATGTAATAAAAAGTGGAAAGGGAAGAGGAACAAAGTATTCTTTGAAATAAGATTAGACTATAAAGTTTATTTGATTATTTTATAAAAAATGGTACTATATATGAATGAGGACGCCGTTAATACCCATAGGGTACAAGAAGCGGTCGCCTTAGTGTTATTTATATAAACCACCTAAGCCGATATAGGTGGTTCACACATATTAACTACTTTTTATTTTACCACCTGTAAAGCCGATACAGGTGATATTTTTTTATTGTTCTAATTCTTTTTTTATTATTTTTCTCATTAGTTCCACTTGGTTTTTGTAGAGGTGGTTTTTGTAGTAGAGGATTTGGATTTGAGCTGGGCTTTTTATTTTGCTGGGGTTTGTCAGGTCAAAGTCCAAGTCTTTTTTCCTTACATAGTAGCAAGAGTTTTTGTGGTCATAAAGCCCATCCTCTGTATTTATTTTTAAAGAAAATTTTTTATCTTCTTCTTTATTTTTTACTGATTCATAATTTTTTGCTGATTTAGAATTATTTTCTGATTGGTAATTTTTCGAAGATTCGTAACTTTTTAGAGATTGGTAAAGATTTTCTGATTCGCAAATTTTTTCTTCTCCCTTATTTTTTTCTTCTTTGCCAAATTTTTCTTCTTCCTCAAGTCCACTTATCTCAATTGTGTATAATTCATTGTTGGAGAAATAGTCGGATCTGTAATTTGTGATTCCAGATATTTCTAGCTTGTTATCCAAAAGTTTTATGTCTCTTATAAAAAATATGAAGTCTAAAATTTTTAGGATGAGATTTTTTTTAAGCTCTTCTTTTATTTTTCCGTCAAGCAATATTAGGTTATTGAGGCTCATAAAATTATAAGCTAAAATTTTTTCTATTGCTGCCTCATCGCCCTCTAGGTATTTTTTAAAGAGGGTTTTTATTTTTATGCCCTGGTATTCTTTTTGGTCTTTTAAATAATCTTTCCCAATAAAATTTTCTAATAGTGCCTTATTTGAGTGGGATTCTAAATTAAAGATGAAGTTATATTTTTTTGTCACTTCTTGCAAGTCTATAAGATGAAGGTCAAAATCTCTATTAAAATAAAATTTTACTTTTTCTCTTATAAAGGGAAGGTCAAAGGACTTGCAAGAGTAAGTTAAAAATTTTTTTCCGTAAACTAAAGGTAAGACAACTTCTAACAATTTTTCTTCTTCCTTTAAGTTTTCTAGGTAAAAAGTTTTTAGGACATCTCTATTTTTTTCTGCAAGGCTTATTGCAATAATTGTGTCTCTATCTTTTGAAAGTCCTGATGTTTCTATTTTTAAATAATTTTCATAAGGCCTTTTTATTTTTCTTTCCAATTTTTTCATCTTATCACCACTTCAAGTATACCATTAAAAAATTTTAGAAAATAAAAATTTTATCTATAATCTCATTGAAAATTAGAATAGAAGGGAAAATCGTGTTATAGTATAATGTATTAGAAAGAATTTATGATAGAAGGAAGATATATGATTTATTTAGATAATTGCGCGACTACAAAACCTGATCCTGAAGTTGTTCATGCCATGATGAAGGCTCTTACAGATGATTTCGCCAACCCTTCATCTCTTCACAGCTTTGGCTTAAAGGTTGAAAAGGAAATTGATGCTGCAAGAAAAAATGTTGCTAGTCTTATTGGTGCTCAGGCTGATGAAATTTATTTTACATCTGGTGGAACGGAAAGCAACAATATTGCAGTTCACGGTGCTATTTTAAAAAACAAGAGAAAGGGCAAGAAAATTATTACTTCTGCCATTGAACACGCATCTATTGATGATCAGTTTAAGCACTACAAAGAACTTGGCTACGATGTTTGTTATTTAGATGTAGATGAGACTGGTGCTGTTGATATAGAAAAGTTTAAAGAGGAAGTAAATGATGATACTATTTTAATTTCTCTAATTTATGTTCACAATGAGCTTGGCACTGTTAATAAGGTGAAAGAGCTTTTTGAAATTGCCAAGGCAAAAAACAAAAATATTCTCTGCCATGTTGACGGAGTTCAAGCTGTAGGAAAAATTCCTGTAAATGTAAAAGATTTAGGCTGCGACACTTTATCTTTTTCTTCCCACAAAATTTATGGTCCAAAGGGAATGGGTGCCCTCTATAAAAGACGTGACTTAAACATAGAAAGTCTTGTAATTGGTGGAGGTCAAGAAAAGGGTCTAAGATCTGGTACAGAAAATGTTCCTGGTATACTTGGTTTTGGCAAGGCTTGTGAACTTACAAAAAGAGATCTAGAAAAAAGACTTAGCCATGCAAAAGAAATTAAGGCCTATCTTTTAAAGAAACTAGAAGAAAATTTAGAGGACTACAAAATAAATACTCCAGAAAATTCTACAGATTTTATTGTGTCCCTTTCAATTTTAGACATTAGGGCAGAAGTTCTTCTTCACTATTTAGAAGGCGATGAAATTTATATTTCCACTGCATCTGCCTGCACTTCTAATGGTACGCACAAGTCTACGACTTTAAAGGCAATTGGTCTATCAGATAAATACTCTGAAGGCACAATAAGGATTTGTACTTCTAAGGACACCACAAAAGAGGACATAGATATTTTTGTGGAAAAACTTTTAAAGTATGTAAATGAAATAAGAAAGATAATGAGATAGGTGATAGAATGAAAAAAGTTATGGCACTCTCACTTGGAGAGCTTGTCCTAAAGGGTAAAAATAGATATAAATTTGTTAATAAACTTATTTCCACTATAAAGAGAAATTTGAGAAATCTTGACCATGGTAAAATTTATCAAAATATGGGCAAGGTCTATGTTGAACTTGTTACAGATAATGAAGAAAAGATGATAAATAGGCTAAAACACGTCTTTGGCATTGTCTACATTGCACCATGCTATGTTGTGGAAACTGATAAGGAAAAAATTGAAGAAGCTGTAATAAAAATTGTAGATGAAACTTTAAAGAAAAATCCATCTTATAAAACTTTTAAGGTAAAAACCAATAGGGGCGACAAATCTTTTCCGCTTAATTCTATGGAAATTTCTGCAAAAATTGGCGGTGTAATTTTAAAAAACTTTGACATAAAAGTTGATGTCCATAATCCTGACTTTTTTGTTTATTGTGATTTGAAAAAGGATACCTATATTTATGTAGATAAGATTAAAGCTCACGGTGGGCTTCCATCTGGAACAAATGGCAGGGGACTACTTCTTCTTTCAGGAGGAATTGATTCTCCAGTAGCAGGTTTTTTAATGGCAAAGAGAGGAGTTCTTGTAGATTGCTTGCATTTCCATTCCTATCCTTTTACATCTGAAAGAGGAGAAGAAAAGGTCAAAAAACTTGCAGAGGATATTTCAAGTTTTTCTGGAGAACTCACTTTTTATTCTGTAAATATTTTGGATATTCAAAAAGAAATAAATATAAATTGTCCTGAAGATGAGATGACTATTATTTCTCGTAGATTTATGATGAGAATTGCAGATAAGATTGCAAGAGAAAATGGTTACGACTGCATTATCACTGGCGAAAACCTTGGTCAAGTTGCTTCACAAACTATTGACGGTTTGAAGGTTACTAATGATATTACAGATAAATTGGTCTTTAGACCACTTATTGGCATGGATAAGGTAAATATTATTGATATAGCCAAGGACATTGATACTTATGAGACATCAATCCTTCCTTTCGAAGATTGCTGTACAGTGTTCTTGCCAAAACATCCACTTTTGACACCAAATGTTGAAGGAATAGAAAAGTCTGAAGAGCCACTTGACTGTGACAAGCTTGTTGATGAAGCTTTAAGTAAAATGGAAATCACAAAAATAGGAGGAGACTATGAAGAATAAAAACAAAGGTGCTGTTGGGATTATTGCAATAATTGCTATAGTAGTTGTGCTTGCAATTTTCTTCGGCGGACAATGGAACAATCTAGTTAAGCTAGATGAAGATGTTAATGGTGCTTGGGCACAAGTCCAAAACCAAGTTAAAAGACGTGCAGATTTAATTCCTAATATTGTAGAAACAGTAAAGGGTTATGCTTCTCACGAAAAGGATACTTTCACTGAAATTACTAAGGCTCGTGCTGGTATTTCTGAAGCAAAGACACCTAAGGAACTTGCTGAAGCCAATGATAATTTGACAGAAGCAATTGGTAGACTTAATGTAGTTGTTGAAAATTATCCAGAATTAAAGGCAAATCAAAATTTCTTAGACTTACAAGCACAACTTGAAGGCACAGAAAATAGAATTGCAACTGAAAGAATGAGATATAACGATACAGTTAAACTTTACAATCAAAAAGTTAGAAGATTTCCAACTAATCTTATTGCAAAAATTTTAGGATTTGGACCAAGAGATTATTTTGAAGTTTCAGAAAAGGACAATCAAGTACCAGAAGTTAAGTTTTAGGTGATTAAAATGAAAAAATTGTTAGCTACAATTTTATTTGTATTCACCCTAGTCTTTAATGTTTATGCCTTTGACAAAAGTGAAATGTCTTACAATGTCTATGACGAAACAAATACTTTAAGCCAGGAGTCAATTGATTATCTCAACAAGACCACTTATGATTTAAAAAAGAAAACTGGTGGAGAAATTGCCATTGTTATAGTCAAGGATTTGGAAGGCTATTCACTAGAAGAGTATGGCACAAAGATTTTTAATGACATAAAAATTGGCGACAAGGATAAGGACAATGGTGTTCTCATGCTTGTGGCACTTTTAGATGAAAACAATAGATATGTAAGAATCGAGACTGGTTATGGCTCTGAAGGTTTTATACCCGATGCCTATGCCTCAAGAATTATAAGGGCAATGGGAAAAGTCGTATCAGAAAATGAAAATGACAGACCCTTTGAAAAAGCAGTCCTTGAAGGTTATGCTCAGTTAATAAAATTATATGAAGGGGAATATGATGTGGATATTGTGGCAAGAGAGCCACAAGAAGAAATTGATTATTCATCTGATGAAGGTGAAGGTAATCTATTTATATCAATTTTTCCTATATTGAGAATAATTTTAATTCTTTTTATAATTTCGCTTATTTTTAGAAATAAAAATGATGGTGGCGGAAGAGGATCTGGCGGCAGAAGAAGACGAAGACCTGTTATTTTCTGGGGACCAGGAAGCTTCGGCGGTGGATACGGTGGCTTTGGCGGCTCTGGAGGTTTTGGAGGCTCTGGTGGCTTCGGTGGCGGAGGCTTTGGAGGCTTCGGCGGTGGAGGTTCTTCTGGTGGCGGTGGCGCCAGTGGAGGAATCTAATTAAAGCTAAAGATTAGAGAGAAAACTCCAATTAAAATAATTTGATGGAGAAAATATATTAAAAGAGAATGCCTACCCATGACATTTATAAAGCCCGGGGAGGCTTCTTTTTTTGTAAATTTTATAAAATCAAAGAGGAAGTAACCCATGTAAAATAAAAATATCCATGGAATAATTGGAAAATAATCTCCAGAAGAAAAATTTTCGCCTGGTAAACCTAAGAAGAATAAATTTAAAGAGTATAGAGACTTAGGGACAAGAATTTTTCCAAAGAAAATACTTCCGTAGTAAATTTTTTTAAGTGTGACAAATAAAATCGTATTAATAATAAGTCCAAGCCTTGGATTTATTTTTTTTATGAAATTTTTTAAAAGCATGTGAATTAATGTTGCAGCAGCAAAAAAATGAATTACCCCAAAATAAATTGCATCTTCTCTTGAAAAAATATAGGATCCCACAGTGATTAAAAGAGAAAGTCCCGTTAAAATCAAAAACTTTTTCTTAAAATTATTTGAAAAATGACTTGAGTAACCTGAAATCAAAATAAAGGCAATACAAATGTATTGTTGGTAGTAGTAAAAGTCGTGATTAAAATTAAAACCGTAAAAATTTTCAAGATCAAAAAGACCGTGAAAAATTATCATATTTATAATAGTAAAGCCACGCAAAAAATCTATGGCATTGTATCTTTTTTTTGTAGTATCCATTTTACACCTCAGAAAAATTATAACACAAATAATTATTGAACAAGGAAAATGAAATTTAAAAGGAAAAAATTTAAGAAAAATTTTAGTAAATTATATTTAACAAAAAATTTACTTTATTAAATAAGTCAAAGCTATTGACATTACTATATTTAACAATTATACTCTAATGAGTTTAATAATTTAAGTAATTTGTTTAATATTTTAGGTGATGCAATGGATATTGGAAATAAAAT
>OKWK01000739.1_pt1 | contig 9391 bp, 12 predicted proteins | sample 1607181 | NCBI WGS metagenome assembly OKWK01 (sample SAMN07501053, study PRJEB24779) | human gut metagenome | isolation source: stool | host: human infant | place: USA: Pittsburgh, PA
GGATTGAAAGTGTGCTGGGCGTAAATGCGGGTTGTCATGGTCCTAGATTTCCCTTTGAGTTTAGATAGCCAGAAGGCCGAGTTTGATTTGTTCAACCATTCGCTTGCCGAGGCCGGGAGTGGCTTTGATAGTGGCAACGTGATCTTCGTAGAAGTGAGCGATTACGATAGCGTTAGGTGCTGGAAGAGGGCGGGCAGCCATGGCCCACATTGCATATCCGATAAGCAGGACGGCTCCAGCGGCTCCAAACTGAGCCTCTAGCACTCGCTTGATAGCGCGGAACCCTTCGACTGGTCCCTGAGCGTCTAGCTCTAGCTGTGCGGTATCTAGAGCCTCTACAAAGGACTCAACAGCAGAAGGCTTAATGCGAAAGGCTGCGGATGCATACTGAGGCTGGTAAAGATGGTTACGGCCATCGATTCCTTCGCGGAAAGTGTTGGCGTTTGGTTTAGTCGGGATCATTCAAGGTCTCCGTATAGATAGTGGGCTTCGGCCTGTTGAATCTGGGCATCTTGGAGAGCTTCGGTTAGAAGCTCTTCATCGTGTGAATTGGCGTCCATGTTAGAGGCCTAGTTCTTTGTTAATCGCACTCATAAGGGCAGCTTGTTCCTTGCGAGCTTGAGCCTCTTCTTCCCGGGCTTTGCGAACAGCCTCTTCTTCGTGGAAGCGCTCTACAGCTTGATCGATCAGAGCGGGAATCTCTTTCTCAGCTACCAGAGCGAAGCAACGTTTGATTTCAGCAATGTTCGCTTCGAGGGCAGCTTTGTACTCTGCACTATCAGGCTTGACGAAGTAGGCAGCGGCATGGCCTGTGCGGGATACAACGTCTCCAGCCTTAACGTAACCCTCGCCCATCTTATCCATCATCAGAGGGACAAGAGCGTCAACGCTATAAGAGCTAATAGGGATAGCAGCGGAGCGGAGAGAAGCGGTAATATCTCGGTTGTTATAGAAGCCATTTTCGTCCTGTTCAGTGTAAGAGCCGATAAATGCACGTTCTTGTAGCTGGCGCTGAGCTAGGTTGGTCTCTTCCATTTCAATAGCGAAAGCTTCTTGATGCTTCAGGTCGGTGATTCGAGCCTTAGCTTGGGATAGGTCTAGCTGCTTAACGTCAACTCCTTTGTAGAAAGAGGCGCGGCGGGAAGCTGGTTTGCTGTCCAGAACGTTGGTTACTTGTACTTTAGCCATGTTATTTGTCTCCTAGATAGATAGATGGTTTCTTAAGCAGCGTTACGCGGCTTCTGGGTAGGTTTGTTGATTAGTTCGTTTTCGATCCGGTTGGATAGTTCTCGGGCTTTCTTTGCACCGATAGCGACAGCTTTCGCGTATTCCTTGGCGGAGGGGAAAGCTTGTTTTACTGGAGCCTTCGGATTACGCAGGGGCTTACGTAGGTGCTTGCGGAAAGCCCACATTAGGGAGATATCAGCACGTCTCTTGGCTTTCATAGAGGGAGTGCCAATATCCACTAAGTGGCGAATCAGAAGATTGCGGGCTTCAGCTTCAGCGGCTTCAATCTCTGCCTTCTCTTGGGCTGCCTTGAAGGCTTCCATTTGGGCGATAGGGTTAATCATTACTAGCTCTCCGAGACTCTAGTTCAGCACGAAGAGAGTCGATCTTAGTTAGGTTGGCAGTTGTCTTCTTGCGTCTGAAGGATTTGACTCGGCACAGGTCAGAACAGAAGCGGGAGTGTTCCCGGACGGCGATATATTCACTTTTGCAGCAATCGCACACAGCAATGCGAGGATTCATAATAGCCTCCTTAATTTCTGGCTTTTGATAGGGTTTTAAAGGGTTTAAGCGGGGTTTGTAACGCGAAAGCGCTACGGATGCATATCAATAAAAACCCGCTTTAAGCGGGCTTATTGGCGAAGAATAAATGACCATCTGAGGGCTAGTCAGTGAAGGCAAGGCCGTGCCTAGCAGAGGGCAATAGAAATGATAAGAAACGATTGCCCAATGAGTTATGAAAGAATGCCTATCGAGAACCCCATCCCGTTCTGGTGCAGGCTTAAGGCGAAGCCTGTGTGTAATCAGAAGATTACGGTCATGGAAATAAGGCTCAGAGTAGGAGGTGGCAGGGCGAGGAGGCCTGAGCCGGACTCTGAGAGGAGTAAGCGCTAGAAGAAACGCTATGAGGAAGAAGGGACAGATAGGCCATAGAAACCTATCCATCTAGGACTCTTGTTAGCTTGACGCTCTATGGCGCCTTGGCCGGAGCTAACAACTCGGCTTCCTTGCGAGGAAGGAAAGGACCAGATAGGCCCTACATGAATCAAGAAAGACGACAGGAGAAAATCAATTAATCTTTCACTCTCTATACCCTAGTATAACATGGATTTAGAGTTTGTCAATAGCTAACTCTCCATTATTTCACTTTAAGAAGACTGATGCCACCTTAACCGGACGAACGGTCATTTTAGGGCAGAATAAAGCCCGCTCAAGGCGGGCTAGGGATTGCTAGATGGAGTGCTACCGAGCTAGGGATTACCGAACTAGGTGTTTCACCTTCTCATAGTAGCGGGCTATCTCCTCGCTGGAATTCGGGGGGAGGTATCCTCCGTCCACGGAGCGGGCAAGGCTGGCTGCTTGCTCTGGGGAGAGGATGGGGAGTTCCCATTGCCTATCCTCGCCAAGGAGGCGGAGCTTGTAGACTTTCTTCTTCCTGTTGGCTCCTTCGTAAACAAACCTCTTCCCATCTACGTCAATAGACCCGTCCGGGTGAACAACCATGGAGTAGCCGGCAGTTTGCAAGACGTGGTTGAGCTTCATTGGTTCATCGTCGAGTAGGCCGTTAGAGAAGGCCTCTAATTGAGCCGCTGTGAGCTTTTCAGCTTGAGGGAGTAGTAAGGTAGCCCTTTCCTCTTCCAATGCTTCACGGGCTGTTTTAAGCTGCTCTAAGCTTTCCTGAATCTCCGGCGTGAATCCAAGCGCAAGGAGTGCTTTAGTGGCTTCGCCGATTTTCCGGGAAAGCTCCCCAATCTCTCCATCGATTACAGCTAGGCGCTGTGAGGATGGGTCCGCCTGAGAGCTTGCGCTCTCCATTGCATGCTGTAGGAAAGGGAGGCTTGTAAGCTTCCGCACCTGATCGAGAACAATCACAGGGTAGGTTTTGGAGTTGGAACAGCCTTCTCCAGCTAGGCGAGCCCGGGAAGTGCAGAGCATGGCCGGGTCTGTGTGCTTGCGTTGTTTGTAGTTGTAGTTACGACCACATACCGCACACTTCACTAAGCCTGTGAGGTAATGGGCGGAAGGCTTGGCTCTGTCTACCTTCGGAGCGTCTAGGCGCTGTTGCACTCGGTAGAAAAGGGCTGGGTCTACAACGTGCGGGTAAACATCTGGAATATCGTTCCAGTAGCCAATAGCAGTCTTGTTCTTGAGCCAGCGGCGGACAGTGGTGGCGTTGGTCTTGCTGAACTCCTCAAGGCCAGATTCGCGAAGCTTGCGACAGATGCGGCGCTCTCCTAGGCCATCGGCATAGTCTTGGAAGGCTTGGGCGATGTGCGGGGCGACGTGAGGCACTAACTGACCGTCCGTAGTGAGCCATACGGGCGTTTCTCGCTTGATCCCTAACCCTGCCTTAGCTTTCTCCCTGCGGGCTGTATAGGAGGCGTTTATGCGCCTGCTGAGGCGGTTACTGTATTCGTGGGCTTGCTGAATCTTGGCTACCAGCAGGAACAGAGACGTTTCGTTGACAGAGCTTCTATCGTAGACGTGGCCGTCTTCGAGGGTGATTACAGATACTCCAGCCTTCACGATCCGGGAGAAGAGGGGGAGCATTTCCAGAGGCTCAAGGCGACCTATCCGGTCTACAGCCTCAACCAGAATCACATCCCCGCTCTTGATAGCTCCGCTATCGATGGCGGCAAGGAGTTGCCCTAGGCCGTGGTCGAGATGCTCACCAGAGAAGCCGGAACGGCCTAAGTCTTCGAATCGGAGATCGGAGAGAGTGAAGGAAGGGTGTTGCTCCAGCCACTGGCCGAGCATTGCTCGCTGTCGGTGTTCAGACGATCCCTTGGCTTGCTTGCCAGAGGAGAACCGCACATAAGAGAAAGCAGAAGGCATGAAAAAGCCCCTAACCGGATGGAAAGGGGCTCAGTGTACAGCTAGGGAAGAGGCTGTGTCTATTTCGTGTTGTCTTGCGAGCATGTAGGTCACGGTCTCGAAGCCGCGGTGCGGGTGCGAAGGGAAGCCGGCGACATAGTCGTCCGGGTTCTGGGTATCGAACTGGTCGAGCATCAGGAACGGATCGAAGCGTTCCGGGGACGGGCCGCCGATCACGCGGGTCAGGCGGACGCCGGCGCCATCGGAGGCGGGGTGGCCGGTATGCAGTTCGAGGACATCACGGTAGCGGGTCATGGGAACCTCCTGGTTCGTGTATGGCTCGATGATAGTCCTCTCTGGTCGATATATGGTTGCGAGTTTTATGTAATTCCTATCGATTTATTGAATTGTTCTGAGGAAAAGAAACCGCCGCACAGGGCGACGGTTCTTCGCCTCACTCGGCGATCTGCAGCTTGCGCGCCTCGGTATAGATGTAGCGCAGTTTCTCGTACTCGAACGGCGAGTTCATCTGGCCGTAGCGGAAGCTGGTGTTGTAGCGCCTGTCCACCACGCGCAGGGCGGTGATCTCCGGGTGGTCGCCGCTGGCCTGGGGAACGTTGAGGTAGTTCACCTGGTATTCGCCGACGTAGTCCACCACCAGTCCGCCGGTGTCGCGCAGGTTGGACGGGCCGAGGATTGGCAGCATCAGGTAGGGGCCGCCGCCCACGCCGTAGAAGCCGAGGGTCTGGCCGAAATCCTCGCTGCGCTTGTGCAGGCCCATCTTGGTCGCCGGGTCCCACAGGCCGAGCACGCCGAAGGTGGTGTTGAACAGCAGCCGCGCGGTGGTTTCCATCGCCGCCTTGCCCTTCAACTGGGCGAGGTTGTTCAGCAGGTTGGGCACGTCGCCGAGGTTGTCGAAGAAATTGCTCACGCCGCTGCGGACGAAGTGCGGGGTGACGTACTCGTAGCCTCGTACCACGGGCAGGAACACCCACTCGTCGAAGCGATAGTTGAAGTGGTAGACCCGGCGGTTCCAGGATTCCCAGGGATCGTACATGTTCAGTGCGTCGAGGGTGGCGCGCTCGAATTCGCGTTGATCCAGGCCGGGATTGAACTTGAGTTGGTCCAGCGGACGGCTGAAACCGTCGCCGTCGAGCTGACGTGGCGGCATTTCGACCGGCGCGGCGGCCTGGTCGGCCTGGGCGCTGGCGGCTGCGCTCAGCAGAAGGGCGAACATCCAGTGTGCGGTTCGGCTCATCGATCAGTTTCCTGCCTGCTGGGTGAGGGCCGCGCTGGCGACCTGGGTCTGTCCGGCGGCGGGCGTGGCGAAGAAGTCCAGCATGTCCTGCGCGTTGACCTTGTAGTTGAGGTTGCCGCAGTGACCGCCATAGGGATAGACGGTCAGGCGTTCGCCGAAGGTCCGGCGAAGGAAGCCGAGGTCGCCCGGGCCGAGGATGACGTCGTCGGCGTTGTGCATCACGGCGATCTTCGGGCTGTCGTGCAGATAGTCCTGCAGCTTGTAGAGGCTGACCTGGTTGACCAACTGGGTCAGGCTGCCGCCGTCGTAACGGGCTCGCCACATCGGGATCAGTTGCTCGGTCATGTAGCACTCGAAGTCGCACTGCAGCGCGCGCTTGAAGAAGGGCTCCAGGCTGGTGCCTTCGTTGATCGGGTAGTTCGGCGGGGTGATCAGGCCGCGACGGTTGACCAGGTCCGAGGTGAAGGCGATGTCGGCGGCGGAGAAACGGAACGAGGTGCCGATCAGCATGGCCATTTCCTCGTTGCTCAGGCGCTGCTTCGACTGCTGGAAGTCGTAGAGCATGGCGTCGTTGATGTCGACGTAGCCTTTCTGCCGGAAGTAGCGGGTCAGCTTGCTCAGCACCACCTCGTAGAAGGTGCGCGAGTCGGTGATGCCCTTGACCTGGGTTTCCACCAGTTTGTCGAGGTTGCTCACCGAGGTGTAGAGGTTCACCGGTGGGTTGAGCAGCAGCACCTTCTTGAAGTTGAAGCTCTGGCGGCTTTCGTCGAGGTGGCTGACGAACGCGGCGTTCAGCGCCCCCAAGCTATAGCCGGTGAGGTAGTAGTCGGTCACCGGCAGGTCGCGCTGCTGCGCACGCACCGCCTGCATCACCCGGTACAGGTCGTCGGCGTCGTCGCTGGAAAAGCCCGGCGTGGCGAAGCGCGAGGCGCCGGCCATGAAGTCCCAGCTGGTCGGCGAGGACAACTGCACCACGTGGTAGCCGGCCTGGTAGAAGAGCTTCTTCAGGTATTCCGGGTAGCTGCTGGCATAGTGCGCGCCAGTCCCGGCGATGATGAAGATCAGCGGCGCCGCATGATCCTGGCGGGCCAGGCGGTAGCGCAGCTTCTTCACCGGCCAGAAGTTGTCCGGCAGGGCGAACTCGCGCTCCGGGCGCAATTTCAGGCTGTAGTCCTTCTGGTCGATGTCCTCGCTGTGCGGAAGCTCGGGACGCAGTTCCGGCGGCGTGGTGGCGATGGTCGCCTCGAACGGGTTGGTCAGTGGATAGCCGTAGCTCGCGGCGTCCACGTCCCGGGCCTGCGCCAGATTGGCACAACCGAGGGCGAGGCCGCCGAGCAGGGCAGCGAAACGGAGGAAGTGGGGCATCGGGGGAATCCCTTCGAGGGAAAAGTACTGAGTGAATATACTGCCGCTATGACAACTGCAAGCCTCAGTAGTGCAGTGGGTTATTGCAGCCAGCGTTCCAATCGGTCTTTCCCGCCTCTTGCCGTGCCTCGCGAATATCCCTTCAGGCGTGGCGGTGCAGCCAGCCGTGGGCGCTAGCCGGGCGCGGCGCGCCGTCTTTCTCGAAGCGTTTCCAGATCTTCTCGTGGAAGTAGAAACCGACCGAGTTGCACAGCGGCTCGACCGCCGCCACCAGCCCGCCGACCGCTATGCTGCCGGTCAGCGCATAGGCCACGCTGAAGGCGATGATGAAGTGCATGACGGTGAAGGTCAGGGTCTTGAGCATGGCTGCTCTCCTTTGATCGAGAATCATTCCTCTTTGGCGAAAGCCTATCCAGGCGCTCGGCCAAGCGGAAATCGGCCTGTCCAATCGAGTGCATAGAGCGCTTCGATCGCACTGTCTCGGAGCACATCCGCAGCGTGCCGCAGCGCAGTTCGAGGCATGTCGTTATCGGGTGCGATGGGTGTCGTTCTCAGAGCAGTCCGCCGTCCGGGCGCGCCGATGATGGACGGCGGCACCGCAGAGTGCCGCGACCGCCGGGGAGCGTCCCCGGCGGCATAGAACAAGGGGTACGTCTGATGCGAATGATGCGACGACTGTTGTGCTGGAGTGCGGGCCTGGCAATGTCGGCGGCGGTGGGGATGGCGGCCGCGGCGGACAAGCCGGTGATCACCATCGGTTACGTGGACGGCTGGTCGGACAGCGTGGCGACCACCCATGTGGCCGCCGAGGTGATCCGCGAGAAACTCGGCTACGAGGTGAAGCTGATGCCGGTGGCGGCGGGGATCATGTGGCAGGGCGTGGCGCGCGGCAAGCTCGATGCCATGCTCTCGGCCTGGCTGCCGGGCACCCACGGCGCCTACTACGAGAAGATGAAGGACAAGGTGGTCAACCTTGCCATCAACTACCCGGACGCACGCATCGGCCTGATCGTCCCCGAATACGTGAGCGCCAACAGCATCGCCGACCTCCAGGCGCAGAAGGACGCTTTCGGCGGCCGCGTGGTGGGCATCGATGCCGGCGCCGGGGTGATGATCAAGACCGACGAGGCGATCAAGCAATATGGCCTCGACTACAAGCTGGTGGCCAGTTCCGGCAGCGGCATGATCGCCGAGCTGACCCGTGCCGAGAACGAGAAGAAGCCGGTGGTGGTGACCGGCTGGATTCCGCACTGGATGTTCGCCAAGTGGAAGCTGAAGTTCCTCGACGATCCGAAGAAGGTCTATGGCGATACCGAGCATGTCGACACCGTCGCCAACCCGGCGCTGGAGGCCAAGGCCAAGCCGGTCTGGGAATTCCTGAAGAAGTTCGGCTGGAAGGATGGCAACGAGGTTGGCCAGGTGATGCTGGCGATCCAGGAGGGCGCCAAACCCGAGGATGCGGCGAAGCAGTGGGTGGCGGCCAACCCGGGACGGGTCAAGGACTGGGTGCAGTAGCACGGCTGGTTCGATTGGGGAACGCCGTGCCCGGGCAACCGGGCACGGCGTTTTTCCTTGCCGAAGGCTGGCTCCGGAATCTGCCGGAAGGCCCGGGAATACCGGTCTAGAGCGGCTGGCGAAACGCTACGACTAAAGTCGTCTGGAGCGCTTGCACCAGCGTCCTACAGTGGATATCGACGACATTCCGCGTCACCCCGCTGTGAGGATAAAAACAATGAACGACAGCATCTACCAGCGGATTGATACCAATCCGCGCTTCAAGGAGTTGGTGGCCAAGCGAGAGCGTTTCGCCTGGATACTTTCTTCGATCATGCTTGGCCTCTACGTGATATTCATCCTGCTGATCGCTTTCCAGCCGCAGCTGCTGGGCGCGCGTATCAGTCCCGATTCGTCCGTGACCTGGGGCATCCCGATGGGTGTCGGACTGATCCTTGCCGCGTTCATCCTGACCGGCCTGTACGTGCGTCGCGCCAACGGCGAGTTCGACAGCCTGAACCAGGAAATCCTCAAGGAGGCGCAGCAATGATCGCTCGTCTCCTTGCCGCGCTCGGCCTTGCGGCCTTCGCTCCGGCCCTCTGGGCCGACGCGCTGACCGGCGACGTGCAGCGCCAGCCGCTGAACGTCTCGGCCATCGTCATGTTCGTCGCCTTCGTCGGCGCGACCCTCTGCATCACCTACTGGGCATCCAAGCGCAACCGCTCGGCGGCCGACTACTATGCCGCAGGCGGCCGCATCACCGGCTTCCAGAATGGCCTGGCGATCGCCGGCGACTACATGTCGGCGGCATCCTTCCTGGGTATTTCGGCGCTGGTCTTCACTTCCGGCTACGACGGCCTGATCTACTCGATCGGCTTCCTGGTCGGCTGGCCGATCATCCTCTTCCTCATCGCCGAGCGCCTGCGCAACCTGGGCAAGTACACCTTCGCCGACGTCGCCTCCTACCGCCTCAAGCAGAAGCAGATCCGCACCCTGTCGGCCTGCGGCTCGCTGGTGGTGGTGGCGTTCTACCTGATCGCGCAGATGGTCGGCGCCGGCAAGCTGATCCAGCTGCTGTTCGGCCTCAACTACCATGTCGCGGTGGTCCTGGTGGGCATCCTGATGGTGCTCTACGTGCTGTTCGGCGGCATGCTAGCGACCACCTGGGTGCAGATCATCAAGGCCGTGCTGTTGCTCTCCGGCGCCGCGTTCATGGCGATCATGGTGCTCAAG
>OKWK01000740.1_pt1 | contig 9338 bp, 11 predicted proteins | sample 1607181 | NCBI WGS metagenome assembly OKWK01 (sample SAMN07501053, study PRJEB24779) | human gut metagenome | isolation source: stool | host: human infant | place: USA: Pittsburgh, PA
GGAAAAAGGGGGAGAATCGAAACTCCCCCATTTCCTCCGCCCTAACATAACGGAGTATTAAATTTATTAAAAAATAAAATCTAGAATTAAAAATAAAAAAATCAGCATTAAAAAAGGACTATTTCTAGTCCATTTTTACTCTTTTTGCTACTGCAATTGCAAATATACTTGCAACTATTACAGAAATTATTCCATTTATTGAAGATACTCCAAGTTTTTGTACAACTTCTACCATATTTGCTTCAAATGATAAGCCCATGGCTACTTTATTTTTTATAAATGTGTAAAGCAAGTAAAGAACAATGTAGGTTACTTGTCCGCATAGTCCTGCAAGAAGTGCTTTTGCTTTTTCGTTTTTCATTTTAATTTTGTGAAAAACTAAACCTGTAACAAAGCCCATCATAAATTTATTTATAAAGGTAAATGGAGCTGATGCAAAATAAAGTGGATTTGTTAGATCAAAAATTGCAGATCCTAATCCTGCAGCAAGTCCACCAAGTCCTGGTCCCAAAATAATTCCTGCTAACAAGCAAAATACATTTCCCAAATGAAATCTTGTATCTCCCATTGGAGTTTTTAATGGAATTTGGAAAAATGCTGAGAAAATAAATACTAGGGCAATAAAAAGTCCCGTATATGTAATTTTTTTTGTGGTTAATTTATTCATAAGTCCTCCTAAAAAATTTTCCATTACTAATTAATTATATAATATCTATCAAATTGTGTAAATATATCATTTTTCTATTAAAATTTTTATAAATATTCAGTATTTAAAATCTTTAATTTTAAAATTTTACTTGTAAAATAAAAATGTAACATGGGTTACAGAAAAATATTTATTTTTTTAATATAATAATTAAAAAGATTAAAGGAGTTATAAATGAGTGAATTTTTAGGACCAATACATTATATGATGTATGAAAAAATAAAGTTTCAAGATAAAATCACCAATTTTATTTTGGATGGAAATACAAAAGAAATTGACGGGAAAATCGCCCCGGTTTCAACTGATAATTTGGAAAATTTGATTGACCAAGAAAATATTCACGGTTGGCTTGATTCAAAAATTGATGTTGTAGAAAATAGACTTGCCTTTGCAATAAAAAATAGTGATAAAACAAAGGAAAAATTATTTAATTTTGGAAAAAAACAGGCTGAAGGAAAAAATTTCTCTGACTATAATGAAATTTTTCAAGATTTAAATACCATGCTTCTTGATGGAATGCCTTGTGATAATGGTCTTTCTGCAACAATTGATGAAAACGGAGATTTATTTTTAATTACAAATGTAAATACTCACGAAAAATATTTCAAAGATTTTATAAATCCAGAAGATTCTCTTTCAAATACTTGTGAAGGAGGCCACAGCCACGACCATCACGAAGCTTTTGAAATTAATAAAAATGGTTTTGAATTAAAAGAAGAAATTTCACCATATCATGAATATAGGTACGAATTTTTGAAAGGATATTTTGAAAATTCTCCTTATGGAATTGACCTTGTTGGTGGAATTAATTATAGGATTTATGAAAAATAAAAATTACTAATTAAAAAGTATAAACCTATTTTGTAAATGTATAAGGATTTTTATGCAAATAAAAGATGTAGTTAAAAAATTAAAGGATGATCCTCGAAATAAATCCTATACGGAAAGGGGAATTAATCCGATTTTTCAGTTAAATAAAGATTCTAAGATTTTAATAATTGGTCAGGCTCCTGGCAAAAAAGTTGAGGAAAGTGGGATTTTATTTAATGATAAGAGTGGAGAAAATCTTGTTGATTGGCTGGGAATAAGTATGGATACCCTACACGGCAAAAACTTTTCAATAATTCCCATAGATTTTTATTATCCGGGTAAGGAAAAAAGTGGTGACAAGGCTCCTAGAAAATTTATAGCTAAAGAATATCATCCCCTTCTTTTGAAAGAGCTAAAAAATATAAAATTAACTATATTGATAGGAGCCTATGCACAGAAATTTTACCTAAAGGATGATTTTAATAAAAACCTAACAGAGACAGTAAGAAATTTTAAAGATTATCTGCCAGAATATTTTCCTCTAGTCCACCCAAGTCCTTTAAATAATAGGTGGATGGCAAAAAATAAGTTTTTTAAAGATAAAACACTGCCAGAGTTAAAAAAAATTATTCAAGATATAATTTGAGAAATTTTGTAATGAAATAAATGATGCTTATTATAATAAGGAGGCTTTATGAAAAAACTAAGCGCAAATATTTTAGATGGTAAATTTGAACACTTGCTAGACGAAGACAAACTACAAATCACTCACCTACAAATAAAAAAAGGTGAAGAAATTCCAAGTCATAAGTCAGATAAAAATGTAGTAGTTGTAATTTATAAGGGCAAGGTTAATTTCACTGGAGAAAATGGAAATGAGATTATAGTTCCTGGCGATATAATAACTATGGAAGCTAATGAATTGCATGCCCTAAAGGCAATGGATGATAGTGATTTGATGGTTATAAAGGCAAAAATTTAATAAAATTTTTAAATAAAAAAGGATGTTGCAAAATGATTAAATCGTTTCAAAATAATCATAGGAAATTCTAATAAAGTTTCGCATAAATAAAGCGATAAGCTCAGTACGAAGCTTTAAAAAAATCTATGATAATAGGACGATAGTAATTTACAATTTGCAACATCCACTTTTTTATTTATTTTTCTTTTTAATTTTTAATTTTTTTCCTCTTCCAAACAACTTATCTGTTGAATAATTTAGGATATTTTTCTTGTAAACTCTTGCTGCAATTATATACATTAGGATTATTCCTCCTAATAAAATCAATAGAGAAATCATTCCTTGGAAAAGACTTGCATTTTCGTAGATCAATCTCATTGGCATGAAAAATGTTGACAAGAATGGAATGTAGGAAAGGATTTTTATAAATAAATTTGGTTCGCTTCCTACAAATGATGTGGAAATGAAATAGCAAAACATAATTATTAGCATAATTGGTGTTGCCATTTTTCCTGCATCTTCTTGTTTTTGTACCAAAGATCCAAGCATGGCTGAAAGGATTATATATAAAATCAATCCCAAAACCATAAATAAAACTATTTCAATAACCAAGTTTGTGTTTATTCCCTTGAATAAATCAGAAATATTTATATCTAGCATTGAACTTATCTTATCGTACAAACCTGTAAATTTAATTACAGCAAATCCCACAAGTCCTAATATCACATAAATTCCAAAATGAACGAGCATGGCAAGAATTGTTCCAAAAATTTTTCCTGCCATATAGGTTCCTGCTTTTACTGATGAGAAAATAAATTCTAGCATTTTTGAACCCTTTTCTATGGCTATATCTTGCCTAATTATTTGTGAATAAAAAATTAGGACAAAATACATTATAAAAATTGTTGCGAAAAGAGCAACCATATTTCCAGGATTTTTTAAATTATCTTTTATCTCGTGAAGATTTATAGCAGGTTTTTGGCTAATTATTGCATTTTGCTTGGCGTCAATATTTGAATTTTTCAAATTTTCTTTTCTTTGCATGGACTCTGCCAAAGAATTTATTACAAGCATTGGAGTTTTTGCTGTTGTATCCCCATAATAATCAAAATTTAAAAGTCCGTCTTTGTTTTTAACTTCAAGATAAGCTGAAATATCCTTATCATCAAGAGCTTTTTTGGCATCTTTTTTACTCTTAAATTCAAAATCTACCATAGGATTATTTTGGAAATTTTTCTTATATTTTTCTTCCGTAACAACCGCAATTGTATCGGGAGTTTTGGTTGAGTAAGAAATGTAGGAAATTATTCCAATAACTACTGCCATAATAAAAGGCATCAAAACCATAATCCAAAAAGAAGCAGATTTAAGGTGTTTTTTTAGGGTATCGGTAGATACGGTCATAAATCTATTCATTTTCTTCCACCTTTCTTGCAAAAATCTCGTTTAATGTTGGAGGTGATTGGTCAAAATATGGAACAAAACCAACATTATCTACAATTTTTTTGAAAATAACCTTGGCATATTCTTCATCTTTTAAAATAAATGTCCACATATTTTCATCTTGACTAATCATTTCAATATTTTCATCATTTAAGAAAAATAAATCTTCTTTTGATTCAACCACAAGTTTTTTTCTCTCGTAAGAATTTCTAATTTCTTGAGGAGAACCGTTTAAAACTATATTTCCTTTTTTAAGCATGATTAATTTTTGGCAAAGACTTTCAACATTTTCCATATTGTGAGATGAGAACATTATTGTCGTTCCCTCTTTGTTTACATCTTTGATTATTTTTTCAAGAAGTCTGATGTTGTATGGATCAAGTCCTGAAAAAGGCTCATCCAAAATTACAAATTCTGGCTTATAAATTAAAGCACAAAGAAGTTGGACTTTTTGTTGGTTTCCTTTGGAAAGCTCTTTTATTTTTGATGATAATTTTCCATCAATTTCAAAATAATCAAACCATTCTTTTAATTTTTGATCTGAAATTTTTTTCATTTTATTTAATTTTGCAAAGTATCTTATTTGATCTTCTACTTTTCTTTTAGGATCAAGAGATCTTTCTTCTGGCAAAAATCCAATTTTTTCTAAAGGAACTTTTGAAAATTTCTTGCCATTATAAGTAATACTACCATCATATTTTGTATAAAAGTTCATTATACACCTAAAAAGCGTGGATTTTCCTGCACCATTTTGGCCTATAACTCCAAAAAGTTCCCCATCTTTTACTTCAAAATCTATACCTTTTAAAGCATCAAGATCTCCAAAACTTTTACTTAGCCTATCTACTTTTAGCATAAATACTCCTTAATTTTGTAAAAACCTATTCATGATTATTTTACCATACAAACTGTAATAAAAAAAAGATAAGAAATTATTCCTTATCTTTCTGTTTTTCAAACTTTATAAATTTTAAAATTTCAAAATCAAGAGAATTTACCAAAATTGCAATTACAACTCCGACCAAGGTATCCAAAACCCTGTTTACTGCAAAATCTATTGCCCCAAAATTTTCTCCAGCATGATTTATGGAAACCGAAGCTAGGACTATGCACATTATTGAAATGGCGTTTGGTTTTTCCATGGAAGAAACTATCCAAATCAAAAAAGCCATAATTACCGATAATAAAAAATAATTTTCTATTTCATTAGTCAAATTTTTCTTTACAAATAAAAGATATAAAAATCCAACAAATCCACCAATAAAAGTTCCCAAAATCCTATTTAAACCAATATTAATTGAACCAGTCACATCGTTTTTTGTACAAATTATTGCAGCAATTGCCGAATAAAATGGAAGGGCATCGGGAGATCTAAAATGAGAAAAAGTGAAAGACAAAAACACAGCCAAGGCCGTTTTAAAAATTCTTTGTCCCGGTTTTTTTAGTTTCATAGACCAAGCCTGTCGATTAAAAAGTCAAAAAATGTTTGGTCGTTGACCCTGTTTGCCAAATATTTTTTGTTTTTAGAATTTGTTTCAACAACACTTCCCCTATCAAAATCTTCATTCACCTTGATAGCTTTTTCTTCAAAAATAAAAGCTTGAGGCTTAATAAGCATATACAAAAGCATAGCAGCCTTGATTTCTCTTTCATTTTTTGGATAAGCTTTGTACAAGTCTTTTATTTTCTCAAAAACAGGATCAGAAGTCGATTTTTCCAAAATTTCATCAGGTAAGGTCAATGAATTTGAAATATCAATTGGCAAAATAAAAGTTTCAACATCTTCCTTCAAAACAATATTTGCAGCCTTTGGGTCGGTGAAAAAATTAAATTCGGAATTTTTAGTAACATCCCCAAGAGAAAAGTTTGAAGCCAAAACAAAAATATGGTCAACATAAGAAAGAAAATCATCATATTTTACAATTGCTTTTGCAATATTTGTAAGAGGACCAGTCGCAACAATATCAAGTCTTCCACAATCTCTCGCCAAATTATACAAAAAATCCTCGCACCTTTCATCAGACAAATAATCCTTTGACTTATCAAAAATCACAGAATTTTCTCCCCTAATCAAAATTTCCTGATTTTTCAAATTAGTAGAAGCCCCCGCACAAATTGGCAAAATCAAATCTTCCATATTTGCCATAGAAAGAATATTTTTTGCAGCAAAATCAGCATCCATAAAAGAGCTTACAGAAGAAATTCCAACAATTTCAAATTCATTAGAATTAAAGGCCAACTTAAGCATCAAAATTTCAGACAAACTAAAATTAGTATCTATATAAACAAATGGTTTTTCTTTTTCCATAATTCACTTCCTTTTATAAAAATTATACTTATATAAAGAAATTTTTCTATTGATTAAATTTAAGGATTAAAGAAATAAAAAAATTATTTGAATTACTAAGGAAATCAAAAATTAAAATATAAACCAAACAAAAGAGATCTCTCCACAAGGTCGAGATGGGTAATACGTAAATATGATTTTAAGCTAAAGTTTGAATTGTAGGATTAGATTTTCTTAAATATTTAAATCAGTAATTAATAAAAATATAAAATTTTAAAATTTAAATAATCAAACAAAACATCCTTAAGCACTAAACCCAATCCCAAAATCACCCATCTCGAGCTAAGCCGAGAGATCTCATAGGTTAAGTAATGCGAATAATTCAAAAATTCATTGGAGTTACTAAGGAAATCAAAAATTAAAAAATATACCAAACAAAAGAGATCTCTCCACTCACTTCGTTCGGTCGAGATGGTAATATTTAGAAATAATTTTAAGCTAAAGTTTAAATTATTTAATTCTCTTTTCTTAAATATTTAAACTCAATAATTGAATTTAGAACTATAATTTACAAATTGAAAAATTAAAAATTTAATAAACCAAACAAAATATCCTTCAGCTATAAACCCAATCCAAAAACCACCCATCTCGAGCGAAGTCGAGAGATCTCATAGATTAAGTATGCGAATAATTAAAAAATTCTTTGAATTACTAAAGAAATAAAAAATATAAAATATAAAGCAAATAAAAGAGATCTCTTGTATCATATAGTTGTAGTCATTCTATAGAAATTTACAATAGAATATTATACACTAAACATAGTGTTGTGGAATGTTTGATATCTCTATAGCTTTGACTATTTCGTGGAGACTACAACCACATAGCTATGTTTTTTGTTTATTAGTTAGATAGCGCTTGACGCTTTATTGTACAAGGTTACATGACATTTCTTATGTGGATGCACAACTATATTTTTTTCGGAGGTTCTTATGATTTTTTTGGGGATTGATGTTTCTAAGTTTAAACACAACTGTTTTCTTTCTAATGGGGATAATTTTGATTTGGGTCAACATTTTGAAATTGAGAATTCTAGAGAGGGGTTTGATTTTTTATTTGATAAACTTTCCCCCTATGATAGGGATAATATTAGAATAGGACTAGAATATACGGGTAATTATCATCTTAATTTATCGAGATTTCTTCTTAATTTGAATTTTAATATTCATTTCTTTAACCCTTTTCAAACTAGTCTTTTTAGAAGAGCTGATAGTTTTAGAAATACAAAAACTGATAAGGTTGATGCTTTCTTTATTGCTAAGCTTTTAAAAACCACATATGATTCTAATCCTACTCTTTTTGAATTTTATCATAATTATGATCTTAAGTCACTATGTAGGTATAAGTCTGTTTTGAAAAAGGATAGGTCTAGATTAAAAAATTCTATTGTTTCTTGTTTGGATATTGTTTTTCCTGAACTTTGTAATGTTTGTAATGATGTTTTTTCTAAGTATGTTCTTGCTATTCTTTATGAGTTTTCTTCTGCTTATGAAATTTCTAAAGCTAATATTACTAGACTTTCTAATTTGATTAAAAATGCATCTAGGGGTGCTTATTCTAAGGATAAGGCTTTAGTTATTAGGGATGCTGCTAGAAATTCTATTGGGTATTTTTCTTCTTCTGTTTCTTTTCAATTGAAACAGTCTATTGATTATTTGTACTTTTTGGATAAGAAAATTGATGAGATTAATGAAATGATTAAGCCTTTGCTTGATGAGATTAATAGTCCTATTATGAGTATTCCTGGTGTTGGTATTGAGCTTGGTCCTACTATTATTTCTGAAATTGGGGATATTAGTAGATTTGATTCTTCTTCTAAGTTATTGGCTTATGTTGGCTTGGATCCTTCTATAAATCAATCTGGAACTTTTCATTCTTCTTTTAGTACTATGAGTAAAAGAGGAAGCTCTTATTTGCGTGATAGTTTGTTTAAGGCTGCTTTTATTATTAGTCAAATTGAACCTGTTTTTAAAGAGTATTATTTGAAAAAGAAGGCTGAGGGAAAACATCATTATGTTGCACTTACTCATGTAGCAAGGAAATTGGTTAGGCTGATATTTCATTTATTGAAAGAAGATGAAGTATATGTAAGTAAGGTTTAAAACTAATATTAGAATATTTTAAACCATCAAGCTTGATGGTTTTTTTGCCATGCTCATTTTTATGTAAAATTATATTTAAATCAAAGATTTAATGGAAAATAGGTCCATATTTAATGAATATTCATCAAATATGAACCTATTTTTATTAGTATAATTTTTTTATTTTTTACTTGACATCCGATAGTTAGTCTCCACTCATTGCATTCGGTCGAGATGGGGGATTATTAGATTGATTTTATTGCTAAAGTTTTTATTTCTAATTTTTTTAATTTATTTAATTTTCTTCCAAATTTTTCAATGCAAAAAACACGCTTACTACAAGTCCTTCGTCTTCTGCTACTTCTATTGTGTTATTTTCAAAATCGAAACTTGCTAAAAATTCGTCTTCTTTTATCAAAGAGACTAAATTTTCGTGGCTTATTAGTTGCATTTGCCTATTTATAATTTTTGCCTCGCTTATAGGTTCATCTTTAATTTTTTCTATTTTTAAATTTCCTATTACAGCTTGTTTTTTTCCTCTTAGGCTAAATAAATTTTTTATTTTAAATCTTGCAACTAATTTACCACTAGGACACAATTCATTGTACTTGCCATCCAATTTATAAGTCATTCTTTCATTTTCAAAAATTTTGTCATCTATATATATTAATTTTTTCATTTTTTTCTCCAATAAAAAAGCCAGCAGTATAAGCCGCTGGCATAATTTTAATAATTTTCTTTTAGATATTCTATTATATCATCAGATTCATACATTTTTTCATCACCAAAAACCATAAATGGAACTTGGACTTTGCCACCTATTTCTTCAAGGGCTTTTTTATTTTCTTCTCCACATCTTCCATCTTCTATATTATAAGATGTAAAATCTAATATTTTATTATCTTTCATATAATTTAAAACTTTTAAACTATATGGACAATCTGGTTTAAAATATAATTCAAATTTACTCATAATACTTCCTTTCCTAGTTTC
>OKWK01000742.1_pt1 | contig 9317 bp, 7 predicted proteins | sample 1607181 | NCBI WGS metagenome assembly OKWK01 (sample SAMN07501053, study PRJEB24779) | human gut metagenome | isolation source: stool | host: human infant | place: USA: Pittsburgh, PA
TGGTGATCGCCTACATGACCGCGCCGAGCGCCGCCAGCGCCCGCGACGCCAAGGATTGCGGGGTCGACGTGAGCTTCACCGCTCCGGCCAGGCTGGCGCCGACCCGGCCCGGCGAGTGGCTGGAGCACAGCCCGTTGCTGATCATCCTGCTGGTACTGCTGGCCGGTGGCTGGCTGGTCCACGAGTTCTCGACCAAGCCGGCGATCCTGGCGATCTCCGGGTTGAACACCTATAACCTGCTGTTCCTGATGCTCGGCGCGTTGCTGCACTGGCGCCCGCGCAGCTTCCTCGACGCGGTGGCGCGCGCGGTGCCGACCACCACCGGGGTGCTGATCCAGTTCCCGCTGTACGGCTCGATCGCGGCGATCATGACCACGGTCAACGGCAGCGACGGCGAGACCCTGGCCCACCATATCTCGACCTTCTTCGTACAGATCGCCTCCCACGACACCTACGCGCTGCTGATGGGCGTGTACTCGGCGGTGCTGGGCTTCTTCATTCCCTCCGGCGGCGGCAAGTGGATCATCGAGGCGCCGTACGTGATGCAGGTAGCCAACGAGCTGCAATACCACCTCGGCTGGGCGGTGCAGATCTACAACGCCGCCGAAGCGCTGCCGAACCTGATCAACCCGTTCTACATGCTGCCGTTGCTCGGCGTGCTGGGGCTGAAGGCGCGCGACCTGATCGGCTTCTCGTTCGTCCAGTTGCTGGTGCATATCCCGCTGGTGCTGGTGCTGCTCTGGGCCCTGGGCAGCACCCTGGCGTACATCCCGCCGGTGATGCCGTAGCGCATCGCCACCCCCGATAACTTCCTCTCCCTTCAGGGAGAAGGTTGGGGAGAGGACAGCCGCGCCGGGAAACGAGGTATCGGCGGATAACGCCTGTGGCGTTATCCGCCCTACGCAATGGGGCGGGCGAACTCCGGATGGTTCCCTCTCCCTTCAGGGAGAGGGTCTGGGGAGAGGCTGGCCGCCCCGGCTACTGCGCCACCCAGCCGCCATCCATGTTCCAGGCCGCGCCGCGCACCTGGTCGGCGGCTTCGCTGCAAAGGAACAGCGTCAGTCCGCCGAGTTGCTCGGGGGTGACGAAGGCCAGCGAGGGTTGCTTTTCCGCCAGCAGGTCGTGTTCCGCCTGTTCGGGCGAGACGCCCTCGGCGATGCGCGCGTCGATCTGCTTCTGCACCAGCGGGGTCAGCACCCAGCCGGGGCAGATGGCGTTGCAGGTCACCGGCGTGCGCGCCGTTTCCAGCGCCACACTCTTGGTCAGGCCGAGCACGCCATGCTTGGCGGCGACGTAGGCGCTCTTCCCGGCTGAGGCGACCAGGCCGTGGGTCGAGGCGATGTTGACGATCCGCCCCCAGCCGCGCGCGAGCATGCCCGGCAGGGCCAGGCGGGTGGTATGGAACACCGAGGACAGGTTGATCGCGATGATCGCGTCCCAGCGTTCCATGGGGAATTCCTGCACCGGCGCCACGTACTGGATGCCGGCGTTGTTGACGAGGATGTCGACGCCGCCGAAGGTCCGCTCGGCGAAGGCCATCAGTTCGCCGATCTGCTCCGGGCTGGAGAGGTCGGCCGGGTGGTGCTCTGCGCGCACGCCGCGGGCGCGGACCTGCGCCAGCGCCGCGTCGACCTCACCGAAGCCGTTGAGGAGCAGGTCGGCGCCGGCCTCGGCCAGGCTCAGGGCGATGCCCAGGCCGATGCCGCTGGTGGAACCGGTGACCAGGGCGGTCTTGCCTTTCAGGGTCATGCTGTTTCTCCCGCAGGATGAAAAAAGGGCGGATCAGACCAGGCCGGTGGCGTAGAACAGTCCGATGACGAAGAACACCGCCAGGGTCTTGATCAGGGTAATGCCGAAAATGTCCTTGTACGCCTCCCGATGGGTCAGGCCGGTGACCGCCAGGAGGGTGATCACCGCGCCGTTGTGCGGCAGGGTATCCATCCCGCCGCTGGCCATGGCGGCGACCCGGTGGAGGACTTCCAGGGGGATCTGCGCGGCGTTGGCGGCGGCGATGAAGGTATCGGACATCGCCGCCAGGGCGATGCTCATGCCGCCCGACGCGGAACCGGTGATGCCGGCCAGCAGGGTGACGGTGATCGCTTCGTTGACCAGCGGATTGGGAATGCTCTTGAGCGCGTCGGCCAGCACCAGGAAGCCCGGCAGCGAGGCGATCACCGCACCGAAGCCGTATTCCGAGGCGGTGTTCATCGCCGCCAGCAGCGAGCCGGCCACCGCGCTGCGGGTGCCTTCGGCGAGGCGGCTGCGGATCGCCGCGAAGCCGCTCGCCAGCACCAGCAGGATGCCCAGCAGCAGGGCCGCCTGCACTGCCCAGATCGCGGTGAGCTTGCCGACCTCGGTCTGCAACGGCGTGGCCATGCCGGCCAGTTGCAGGGTATGGACCTGGCCGTACCATTGCGGGATCCAGTGGGTGAACAGCAGGTTGGCGACCCCGACCAGCACCAGCGGCGAGAGCGCCAGCCAGGGATTCGGCAGGCGCAGGTCATCGGCGGTCTCCGGCTCGTTGCGCAGGTCGCTGCCGTAGCCTTCGCCGTTGCGCCGCGCCTTGTTCGCCTGGCGTCGCAGGTAGAGCATGCCCACGGCGAAGACGAACAGCGCGCCGAGGGTGCCGAGCCAGGGCGCGGCCCAGGCGTGGGTGCCGAAGAAGGTCGAGGGGATGATGTTCTGGATCTGCGGGGTGCCGGGCAGCGCGTCCATGGTGAAGGAAAACGCGCCGAGGGCGATGGTCGCCGGAATCAACCGCTTGGGGATGTCGCTCTGGCGGAACATCTCCGCGGCGAACGGGTAGACCGCGAACACCACCACGAACAGCGAGACGCCGCCGTAGGTGAGCAGCGCGCAGACCAGTACGATCACCAGCATCGCCTGGCGGGTGCCGAGCAGGCGGATCGCCGCCGCGACGATGGAGCGGGAGAAGCCGGCCAGCTCGATCAGCTTGCCGAACACCGCGCCAAGCAGGAAAACCGGGAAGTAGAGCTTGATGAAACCGACCATCTTCTCCATGAACACCCCGGTGAAGGTCGGCGCGACCGCGCTGGGATCGGTGAGCAGGACGGCGCCGAGGGCGGCGAGGGGGGCGAACAGGATGACGCTGTAGCCCCGGTAGGCGGCCAGCATCAGCAGGCCCAGGGCGGCAAGGGCGATGATCACGCTCATCGGGCATATCTCCACGGCGCTGCGGGGCGCGCTTCGCATGGGGAAGGCGCTCCGGGCCTGTTTCTTGTTGTCGAACGGTGCGGGCACCGGCGTGACGGCCTGGAACGGGGCAGGGCCGTCGGAAAGGCACGTTGCGATAACCGTGCCAGGCCCCAGAGTCGCGGTTTTCGCGGGCTGCGGCGAGACGAAGGGGAGCGTGGGGAATAGCGTTGTCTCAAAATGGAGACATAATCGAGCGAAAGTTCCGTGGCTACGTAGGTCTCAGTTCGTCTCTATTTAGAGATGGGTCCCGTTATCGAGACGCATGCCCAGCGCCACGATCTTCTTGTACAGGGTCGAGCGACCCAGGCCCAGGCGTTTCGCCGCTTCCACCACATTGCCGGCACTCTGCGCCAGGGCCCGTCCGATCAGGTCGCGCTCGAAGGCTTCGCGGGCCTGTTGGAAATCCCCGACCGGCCTGTCGTCCGCCGCTCGAGGCAGCTCCGGCAGCGGTTGCAGGGGGCCGAGCGCCGCGCCGAGGGCGGCGGCGTCCAGCAACGGTTGGTCGGCCAGCAGCAGCGCGCGTTCCAGCACGTTGCGCAGTTCGCGAACATTGCCCGGCCAGGCATGCCGGGCGAGCAGCGCCAGGGCGTCGCCGCCGAGTTCGTGGAGACGGCCGTGGTCGAGGCTGTCGAGGATCGACTCGCAGAGCGCCGGGAGGTCGTCCAGGCGCTGGCGCAACGGTGGGATCTCGATCGGCAGGACGTTCAGCCGGTAGTAGAGGTCAGCGCGGAAACGGCCTTCGCGCATCGCCTGCTGCAGGTCGATGGAAGTGGCGGCGACCAGGCGGATGTCGCTGCGGATCACTTCGTTGGAACCCACCGCTTCGAACTCTTTCTCCTGTAGCACGCGCAACAGCTTGCCTTGCAAGGCCAGCGGCATGTCGCCGATCTCGTCGAGGAACAACGTGCCGCCCTGGGCCACCTGCAACTTGCCTGGCCGGCCCTTGCGCTCGGCACCGGTGAAGGCCCCCGGGGCGGTACCGAAGAATTCGGCCTCCAGCAGGCTTTCCGGGATCGCCGCGGCGTTCACGCTGACGAAGGCCTTGTGCGCCCGCGGCGAAGCGCTGTGGATGGCGTGGGCGAGCAGTTCCTTGCCGGTACCGGTCTCGCCGAGCAACAGCACCGGCGCTTCGCTGGCCGCGCCACGGCGGGCGCGGCGCTTGACTTCCAGGCTGGCCGGACTGGTACCGACGAAGTGGCTGAAGCTGTACTTGGCCTGGCGCGCCTGCAATTGCGAGCGGGTCGAGGCCAGTTCGCGCTGCATGCTCAGGTAGCGGGTCACCAGCGGCGACAGCGAACGCAGTTCGTCGAGCAGGGCGAAGCCGATGGCGCCGATCACCTCGCCGGCGTCGTCGTGGATCGGCAGGCGCATCACCACCAGCGGGTCCTTCGCGCTGTCCATCATGTCCAGCAGGATCGGCTTGCCGCTGCGTACCACCTCGCGCAGCAGGCTACCGGGGATCACGCTTTCGCAGGGCCGGCCGATGGCCTGCGCCGGGTCGGCGAGGCCGAAACGCTGGGCGTAGCGCTGGTTGATCCAGACGATGCGGGCCTCGCGGTCGACGATCACCGTGCCTTCGCTGGAGCCTTCGACGATCTCGAACAGCGAACGGATCGCCTGCTGGCGTACGCGTTGGTAATCCTGGAGGCTGTCGGCGTCGTTCATCGGCGGCTCCTGCGGCGGACGGCGAAACGGCCCGCCACTGTAGCCGGGAAGCCGCTCGCGGTGAAGGCTCAGGATTCCTCGACGGCCAGCGCGGCGGCGCTTTCCCGCTGCGCCTGGGCGGCGGGCGAGCGGACCTGGAGGATCAGTAGTGCGGCGAGCCCGGCGGGAATCGCCGCAAGCATGAAGATGTTCTCCACGGATATGTGCATGCCCAGCAGCAGGCTGCCGAACAGTGGGCCGAGGATCGAACCGAAGCGGCCCACGCCCAGCGCCCAGCCGGTGCCGGTGGCGCGTACCTGGGCCGGGTAGAAGTTGCTGGCGAAGGCGTTCAGGGTCAACTGCCCGCCGATGATGCAGAAGCCGGCGGCGAAGACGAACGCCAGCAGCCAGCCCGGCGCCATACGCTCGCTGAGCTGGCGCAGGCGGGCATAGGGCGGTGCGTCGCGGAGCAGGCGCGGCAGCGACTCCGGGAGGAACAGGAGGAGGAAGGGGAACAGCAGCAACGGGGTGACGCCGCCGGCGAGGAACACCGCCTGCCAGCCGAAGCCGTCCATGAAGGCGGCGGCGACGAAACCGCCGGCGGCGCCGCCGAAGGAGAAACCGCAGGCCGCCAGGGTGACCATCAGGGTACGCAGGCGCGGTGGCGAATACTCGGCCATCAGCGCCATGGCGCTGGGCATCGCCCCGCCCATTCCGATGCCGCAGACGAAGCGCGCCAGCATCAGGTTTTCCAGGGAACCGGCGAAGACCATCAGGACGGTCAGGCTGGCGTAGATCAGCACGCAGCAGAGCAGCACCCGGCGGATGCCGAAGCGGTCCGCCAGCGGCGTCACCAGCAGCGAACCGACGGTCAGGCCGAACAGGTTGGCGCTGAACACCGGGCCGAACGCGGCCTTGTCCAGGCCCCATTCCTGGGCCAGGGTCGGCACCACGTAGCCGAGCACCTGGGCATCGTAGCCATCGGTGACCAGCAACAGGGCGAGGAGCAGCAGCAACAGCCACTGGTAGCGGGACACGGGGCGCGCGTCGAGCGCCGCGCGAAAGCTGGCGATCTGGTTGTGCATCGCAAGGTACCTGAGGTTCTTATTGGTGATGGGGCGTCCGGCGGACGCCCCCCTTTATCTTCAGGAGCGGGACTCTGCGGTCCCTCAGGCGGCCGGGGTGTCCGGCTGGTTGGCCGGATGGGCCTGGCGGAACGCCGGATGGGCGGCGGCCAGGTCGGCGACCCGGCGGATCCGTGGCCAGGCGTCCAGCGCCACGCCGAAGCGCTCGGCGGCGTAGAGCTGCGGGACCAGGTAGACGTCGGCCAGGCCTGGCCGGTCGCCGAAGCACCAACCCTGGTCGCCGATCAGTTGCTCGACGGCGGCGAGACCCTGGCCGACCCAGTGGCCGATCCACTGCCGGACCTGCTCTTCGTCGTGTCCCCACTGGCGCAGCAGGTTGAGCACGCTGGCGTTGTGCAACGGGTGGATGTCGCAGCCGACCAGCGCCGCGACTCCGCGCTCGTGGGCGCGGCGCAGCGGATCGCTGGAGAGCAGGGCGGGGTGCGGGTAGCGCTCCTCGAGGTACTCGATGATCGCCGGCGACTGGATCAGCAGCTCGCCCTCGTCGACCTGCAGGGCCGGTACGCGGCCCTGCGGGTTGAGCGCCAGGTAGGCGGGTTGGCGGTGTTCGCCGCCGTCGCGGACCAGGTTGACCGGCAGCGACTGGTAGTCCAGCCCCTTCAGCGCCAGGGCGATGCGCACCCGGTAGGAGGAGGTGGAACGGTAGTAGGTATAGAGCTTCATCCGCGCGCCCCCGGATGGGCCGCGAGCACTTTGCCGCGACATTCGCCGAAACCGATCGAGACGTGTCCCTCGCGCTTGCAGCGGGCGCGGAGGATGACCTCGTCGCCGTCCTCGAGGAAGCGCCGGGTCTCGCCGGAGGCCAGTTGCACCGGCTGCTTGCCGCCAGCGGTGATCTCCAGCAGCGAGCCGAACTGGCCGGGCTCGGCGCCGGACAGGGTGCCGGAGCCGAACAGGTCGCCGGGCTGCAACTGGCAGCCATTGACGCTGTGGTGGGCGACCATCTGCGCCACCGTCCAGTACATGCTCAGGCTGTTGCTCAGGGTCAGGCGCTGCGGCGGCAGGCCTTTCTCGCGCAGGCCCTCGGTGAGCAGCAGGACCTCCAGCTCGATGTCGAAGGCGCCGTGGGCCTGGTCGTTGTCGTCGTAAAGATACGGCAGCGGCCGCGGGTCGCCTTCGGGGCGCGCTGGCTGGGCGCGGCGGAACGGCTCCAGGGCTTCGGCGGTGACCACCCAGGGCGAAACGCTGGTGATGAAGCTCTTCGACAGGAACGGGCCGAGCGGCTGGTATTCCCAGGCCTGGATGTCGCGCGCCGACCAGTCGTTGAGCAGACAGAAGCCGGCGATGTGCTCGGCGGCGCGGGAAACCGGGATGGCTTCGCCGAGGGCGTTGCCTTGGCCGATCCAGATGCCTAGCTCCAGTTCGTAGTCCAGACGCGCACAGGGACCGAACACCGGCTCGCTGGCGCCGGCCGGCAGGGTCTGGCCGTTGGGCCGGCGCACTTCGCTGCCGGAGACGCGCACGGTCGAGGCGCGGCCGTGGTAGCCGATGGGCACGTGCTTGTAGTTGGGCAGCAGCGGGTTGTCCGGGCGGAACAGCTTGCCGACGTTCTCGGCATGGCGGATGCCGACGTAGAAGTCGGTGTAGTCGCCGATCCTGGCCGGTAGGTGCATTTGGCACTCGGCGGCCGCATGGAGCAGCTCCGGGCGCTCCGCGGCGCCTTCGCCGAGCAGCTCCAGCAGGCGCTGGCGCAGCGCCACGCGGGCCGGTTTGCCGAGGGCGAAGAAGGCGTTCAGCGCGCCGCCGCGGGTGGCTTCGGCGGCTTCGCCGGCGGCCCCCTCGAACAGCCCGGCGGCCAGCGCCGCGTCCAGGTCGAGGATCGAGTCGCCGATGGCCACGCCGCAACGCGGGCTCAGGCCGGCACGGCTGAAGATGCCCAGCGGCAGGTTTTGCAGGGGAAAGTCGGCATGCCCATTGGCGGAGGCGACCCAGCTACGAGTGGGGGTTGGCTGGTTCATGGGGTTATCTCCGTTGCGGGTTGAAGGTGGATACGAGCGACGCCCAGCAGGCATCGTAGTCATTCTGCAGGGCCGGCGTCTCGAGGGCGGCACGGCTCGGCCGGAGGACCTGGCTGGTCTCGAACATGAAGGCCATGGTCTGGTCGATCCTGTGCGGCTTGAGGTCGGCGGCGATGGCCTTGTCGCAGCTTTCCGCGTCCGGGCCGTGGGCGCTCATGCAACTGTGCAGCGAGGCGCCGCCAGGCACGAAGCCGCCGGCCTTGGCGTCATAGGCGCCCTGGATCAGGCCCATGAACTCGTTCATCAGGTTGCGGTGGAACCATGGCGGACGGAAGGTGTTCTCGGCCACCATCCAGCGCGGCGGGAAGATCACGAAGTCGATGTTGGCCAGGCCATGGACGCTGGTGGGGGAGGTCAGCACGGTGAAGATCGACGGGTCCGGGTGGTCGAAGCTGACCGTGCCGATGGTGTTGAAGCGGCGCAGGTCGTACTTGTAGGGCACGTTGTTGCCGTGCCAGGCGACCACGTCCAGCGGCGAGTGGTCAAGCTCGCAGGCCCACAGCTCGCCGAGGTATTTCTGCACCAGTTGCAGCGGCTGGCGGCTGTCTTCGTAGCGCGCCACCGGGGCCAGGAAGTCGCGCGGATTGGCCAGGCCAGGGCTGCCGATCGGGCCGAGGTCGGGCAGGCGCAGCGGCGCGCCGTGGTTCTCGGCGATATAGCCGCGTGCCTCGCCGTCGAGCAGCTCGACGCGGAACTTCATCCCGCGCGGGATCACCGCGATCTCCAGCGGTTCGACCTGCAGCGCGCCGAGTTCGGTGCACAGGCGCAGGCGGCCCAACTGCGGGACCAGCAGCAGTTCGCCGTCGGCGTCGTAGAAGCAACGCTCCATCGAGCGGTTGGCCAGGTACTGGTAGATGCTCACGCCGGCGGGCTTGTCGCCGGGCGCGTTGGCGGCCATGCGCAGCAGGCCGTCGAGGAAGTCGGTGGGCTGCTCGGGCAGTGCCAGCGGGTCCCAGCGCAGGCGGTTGGGGGTCGGCGCATCCAGTTCGGCACCGGCGATCTGTCGTTCCAGGCGGCGGAACGGCGGATGCTTGGCCGACGGCGTGATGCGGTATAGCCAGGTGCGCCGGGCCTCGCTGCGAGCCATGGTGAAGGCGGTGCCGGAGAGCAGTTCGGCGTACAGGCCGTAGGGCGCTTTCTGCGGGGAGTTCTGGCCGACCGGCAGGGCGCCGGGGAGCGCTTCGCTGCTGAATTCGTTGCCGAAGCCCGATTGATAGGCGAGGGCAGTGGAGTCGAGGTTCATCTGAGGCCTCCGGGGAGTGGGGGCAGCTTGCCGCCGATCCGCCGGGGACCT
>OKWK01000743.1_pt1 | contig 9309 bp, 7 predicted proteins | sample 1607181 | NCBI WGS metagenome assembly OKWK01 (sample SAMN07501053, study PRJEB24779) | human gut metagenome | isolation source: stool | host: human infant | place: USA: Pittsburgh, PA
CACCGCCGTCACATCGCGCGACCCCACCGGCTCGCCGCACTCCGGGCAAACCATGGTCGGCCGGAACTTGTGGCCACAGGCCTTGTGCACATACTCCACCGGAGCGCCGCGGCCCTCGTCGAGCCAGCGGTCGCCCCAGTTGGCCAGGGCCAGCAGCACCGGATGCAGGTCGTGGCCCATCTCGGTGAGGCGGTACTCGTAGCGCGGCGGTCGCTCCTGGTAAGGCACCTTCTTCAGCGCGCCCGCCTCCACCAGCCGGCTCAGGCGGTCGGCCAGTACCTGACGGGTGACCCCGAGGCTGGCCTGGAACTCATCGAAGCGGCGCATGCCGAGAAAGCAGTTGCGCAGGATCAGCAGCGTCCAGCGGTCGCCGAGGATCGCCAGGCTGCGCGCCATCGAACAGGGCGTTTCGCCGACTTCTTGCCATTTCATGGGGTTCTCCCGGAAAAACCTCCGTCCATTCTAGGGGGCCGCTTCGGAGCTTGACCAGTTCCAAATTGGAACTTAGTATCCGGCCGAAAAGGTCATGGACCCGGCGCGCTCCTGCCAGGATCGGACAAACCAGCACTACGGACGGGTCCCATATCAGCGCCCGCATAGTAAGTTCCGATTCGGAACTGTAGAAGCGTCGAGCATGAGAGGGAAAGGCCGATACGACGGGGCGCCGTGTGCCGCCCGCGCGTCGTCCTTGCAGCACAGCGTCAGGCAGTCCCGAAAGAACGAAGCCCGCACGGCTGGGGTGTGCCCCAGGTTGCGCCGGCAACGACAACAACGAGGAACACACCGTGACTACGCCGTCCCCGCAATGGAAGAAGACCGCCTGTATCCTCTGCAGCCTCAACTGCGGGCTGGAAGTGCAGACCGAGAATGGCCGCATCAGCAAGATCCGCGGCGATGACGACCACCCCGCCTCGCAGGGCTACGTCTGCGAGAAATCGCAGCGCATGGACTACTACCAGAACGGCGCCGACCGCCTGGACACGCCGATGCGCCGGCGCCCCGATGGCAGCTACGAAGCCATCGACTGGGACACGGCGATCCGCGAGGTGGCGGAGAAGTTCCTCGCCATCAAGCGCAGGCATGGCGGCGAAAGCATCCTCTACTACGGCGGCGGCGCGCAGGGCAACCACCTCGGCGGCGCCTACGGCGACAGCACGCTGAAGGCCCTCGGGGTGAAGTACCGCTCCAACGCCCTGGCCCAGGAAAAGACCGGCGAGTTCTGGGTCCAGGGCAAGATGTGCGGTACCGGCGTGCACGGCGACTTCGAGCATTGCGAGGTGGCCATCCTGATCGGCAAGAATCCCTGGCAATCCCATGGTTTCGCCCGCGCCCGCGTGCTGCTCAACGCCATGGCCAAGGATCCCGCGCGCTCGATCATCGTGATCGACCCGCGCCTGAGCGAAACCGCCGCCCTGGCCGACTTCCACCTGCAGATCCGTCCGGGCACCGACGCCTGGTGCCTGGCGGCGCTGGTCGGGATCATCGTCCAGGACGGGCTGCTGGCGCGCGACTGGCTGGCCGAGCACACCAGCGGCTACGAGCACATCGTCGACGAACTGAACGCCATCCCAGTGGCCTACTGCGCCGAGACCTGCGGGGTGGCGGAAGACAAGCTGCGCGCCGCCGCCCGGCGGATCGCCAGCGCCAGCAGCGTATCGGCGCTGGAAGACCTGGGCATGCAGATGAACCTGCACTCGACCCTCGGCAGCTACCTGCAACGCCTGGTCTGGTTGCTCACCGGCCATTACGGGCGCCCCGGCACCAGCAACGCCTTCGTGCCCTTCCTCTCGCTGTCCAAGGCCAGCAAGGGCGATACCTCGATGGGCAAGAAGGGCGCGCCACGCGTCGAGAAGCGCAGCCCGGTGGCCAACGCCAAGATCATCATCGGCCTGATTCCCTGCAACGTGATTCCAGAGGAAATCCTCACCGACCATCCCAAGCGCTATCGCGCCATGCTGGTGGAGACCGGCAACCCGCTGCATTCGCTGGCCGATAGCCAGCGCATGCGCGAAGCCATGCGCGCCCTGGAGCTGTCGGTGGTGATCGACGTGGCCATGACCGAGACCGCGCGCCACGCCGACTACGTGCTGCCGGCGGCGAGCCAGTTCGAAAAGGCCGAGGCGACCTTCTTCAACCTGGAATTCCCGCGCAACGCCTTCCATCTGCGCGCGCCGCTGTTCCCGGCGCGCCCCGGCACCCTGCCGGAAGCGGAGATCCACGCCCGCCTGCTAGAAGCCATGGGCGTGCTCGGCGAGAAAGACTACCGGCCGCTGCGCCTGGCCCTCAAGCTCGGGCGCAAGGCGTTCTCGGCGGCCTTCCTCGCCGCCGCGGCGACCCGCCCCAAGGTCATGAAATACGCGCCGGTCCTGCTCTACCGTACCCTCGGCCCGACCCTGCCCGCCGGCATGGAAGCGGCCGCGGCGATCTGGGGCATCTGCCAACTGCACGTGCTGAACAACCGCAAGACCGCTGCCCGCGCCGGCTTCGACGGCTTGCCGCCGCTGGCCGCCGACCGCCTGTTCCAGGCCATGCTCGACAACCCGTCCGGGGTGGTCTTCGCCGAAACCACCCACGCCGAAAGCTGGCAGGCCGTCGCCCGTCCCGAACAGCGGATCAACCTGCACATCCCCGAACTGTTGCCGGAACTGGCCAAGCTCGCCCACAGCGCGCCACCCCACGATCCGGCCTACCCGTTCATCCTCGCCGCCGGCGAGCGACGCAGCGACACCAGCAATACCGCCGTACGCGACACCGGCTGGCACCGCCGCGGGCGCTACGGCACCCTGCGCATCAGTCCGCAGGACGCCGAGGCGCTGGGCTGCGCCGACGGCGAGGTGCTGCGCGTGGTGACCCGCCGCGGCGACGTCGAGGCGGAAGTGGAGATCAGCGACATGATGCAGCCGGGCAATATCTCCCTGCCCAACGGCCAGGGCCTGGACTACCGCAACGCCGAGGGCGAGGTGGTGCGCCGGGGCGTGGCGCCCAACGAGGTGACCGACTGCACCCAGCGCGACTTCCTCGCCGGCACGCCCTGGCACAAGTACGTGCCGGCGCGCCTGGAACGGCTGGCGACGCCCGCCGCTACGAACGCCTGAGCCAGGGAGGACGATCATGACCTTCGTCGTGCTGGAAGAATGCATCCGCTGCAAACACACCGACTGCGTGGAAGTCTGTCCCGTGGACTGCTTCTACGAAGGCCCCAACTTCCTCGTCATCCACCCCGATGAATGCATCGACTGCGCGCTCTGCGAGCCGGAATGCCCGGTCGCCGCGATTCGCGCCGAGGACGAGGTGCCGCTCGGGCAACGGCAGTTCATCGCCCTCAATGGCGAACTCGCCGCGCATCCCAACTGGACGCAGATCACCCGCAAGAAGCCGGCGCCCGACGACCACGACGCCTGGTTCGGCCTGCCGGGCAAGCTGGCCGAACTCGACCGCAACGGCGCCTGAGGCGCTGACGGTGCTCAGGCTTCGGCGCGCGAACGCATGAGCCGCCGGTAACGGCGGGTCTGCAGGAGCGCGCCGGCCTGCTGCGCGAGCAACGCGCACAGCGGCGACACCCGTGGGTTGGTCGCCCTGCCCCGGCTCAGCTTGCGCAACTGGAACTTCACCGCGGCCATGTTCGCCAGCGAGGCCAGGGGTTTGTTCCTCCAAGTTATCGGCCGCAACTGCGGCGCCGAGTCCTTGCCGGCGCGCCAGTCGCGCGGCAGGTTCGGCTCGATCGCCAGCGCCGTGCCGATGCCGACCATGTCCACCCCGCTGGCCAGCACCTGCTCGGCCACCGGCCGCCGGCGGATGCCGCCCGTGACCATTACCGGCATCCGCGCCGCCGCGCGGATGTCGCGGGCGAACTCGACGAAGTAGGCCTCGCGGGCCAGGGTCCGCCCGTCGCGCGCTTCGCCCTGCATGGCCGGCGCCTCGTAGCTGCCGCCCGACAGCTCGACCAGGTCGATGCCCAGGCCATCGAGCATCCGTACCACCTCGCGGGCATCGTCGGCGCTGAAGCCGCCGCGCTGGAAATCGGCGGAATTCAGCTTCACCGCCACCGCGAAGCCAGGGGCAACCTCGGCGCGCACCGCCCGGACGATCTCCAGCAGCAGGCGCGCGCGATTCTCCAGGGAGCCGCCCCAGGCGTCGCTGCGGCGGTTGCTCAGCGGCGAGAGGAACTGGCTGAGCAGGTAACCGTGGGCGGCATGGATCTCCACCCCGCTGAAGCCGGCCCGCTCGGCCAGGACGGCGCTGCGGGCGAACCGCTGGATCACCTCGGCGATCATCGCCTCGTCCATCGCCTTCGGCGTAGCGAAGTGCCTGGACATCCCGCCCAGTTCCAGCGGCACCGCCGAGGGCGCCCAGGCCTGCTGGCCGAGATTGGCCTGCATCTGCCGGCCGGGATGGTTGATCTGCAACCAGAACTGCGCGCCGGCGGAACGCCCGATGCGCGCCCAGTGGCGGAACTTCTCCAGTTGCGCGTCGTCTTCCAGGACCACCCCGCCGGGGCCGGTCATGGCACGGCTGTCGACCATCACGTTACCGCTGATCAGCAGCCCGGCGCCGCCGTCGGCCCAGGCCTGGTAGAGGCGCATCAGGCGTTCGGAGGGGGCCTGCGCGGCATCGGCCATGTTCTCCTCCATGGCGGCCTTGGCGAGGCGATTGGGAATGGTCGAGCCGTTGGGAAGCGTCAGCGTGTCGAACAGGTTCATGGGCCTACCTCATGAGGACAGTGGCCCGACGATAAGATTGAAGTCGACTTCAAGGTCAACGCTTTTTTTTCCGCGCCGCCTGAGCCCCGACCGGGTGCCGGGAGCGCGCCCCGGCACCCGGCGCGCTCAGCCGCGGATGAAGGCCAGCAGGTCGGCGTTGATCACCTCGGCCTGGGTGGTCGGCATGCCGTGCGGGAACCCCGGATAGATCTTCAGCGTGCCGTTGCGCAACAGCTTCGCCGAGAGTACGCCGGAATTCTCGTAGGGCACGATCTGGTCGTCGTCGCCATGCATCACCAGCACCGGGATGTCGATGCGCTTCAGGTCATCGCTGAAGTCGGTCTGGGAAAAGGCCACGATCCCATCGTAGTGGGCCTTGGCGCCGCCCATCATGCCCTGCCGCCACCAGTTGCGGACGATCCCTTCCGAGGGCTGCGCCCCGGGACGGTTGTAGCCATAGAACGGGCCGGCGGGAATGTCCTGGTAGAACTGCGCGCGATTGGCCGCGAGCTGCGCCTGGAGATCGTCGAAGACGCTCTTCGGCAGGCCGCCCGGATTGCCCTCGGTCTTCACCATCAGCGGCGGTACCGCGCTGATGATCGCCGCCTTCGGCACCGGGTCGTCGGGATAGCGGGCGATGTAGTGGACGACCTCGCCGCCGCCGGTGGAATGGCCGACATGGATCGCCCCGCGCACCCCGAGGCGCTCGACCACCGCCGCCACGTCGTCGGCGTAGTGGTCCATGTCATGGCCGTCCCAGACCTGGCTGGAACGACCGTGGCCACGGCGGTCGTGGGCCACTACGCGAAAGCCCTCGGCGAGGAAGAACAGCATCTGCGCATCCCAGTCGTCGGAACTCAGTGGCCAGCCATGATGGAAGTAGATCACCTGGGCGTCGCGCGGCCCCCAGTCCTTGTAGAAGAGTTCGACGCCATCCTTCGTTGTCACGTAACCCATGTCGCTTCTCCCGATCGGTGTGGATGCAGGCAACGGCGCCACCCTGCGGCCGCCGTCCCCTGTGTAGAGTAGAAAGCCGCCTGCGTTGCGCCGCCTGGACGAGGAAAACGCGACCGGCGGTAGCGCCCATGCGGCCTGGCGAACCCGTCGATGGAGGCGAGTTCGTCGCCCGGCCGTGAAACCACCCTAGGCTTGAAGTAGGCTTGAAGGTCAACGCGTTTCGAGGTGCGACATGAAAATCGGCGAACTGGCCAAGCTCACCGGCCTGGCGACATCGCGCATCCGCTTCTACGAGGCCAGCGGCCTGATCCGCTCGCAGCGCAAGGCCAACGGCTACCGCGACTATGCGGCAGACACCGTGTGGATCCTGGAGCTGGTCACCGGCGCCCAGGGCGCCGGCTTCTCCCTGGAGGAGATCGCTCGCCTGCTGCCGAGCGGCGACGGCGCCTGGCAGCACGGCGAGCTGCTCGAAGGCTTGCGCCGCAAGGTGGCCGAGATCGAGGCCCTGCAACGACGCCTGGAACAGAACAAGGCACAATTGCTGGTGGCCATCGAAAGCATCGAGAACAAGCCGGACGGCCTGCAGTGCACGGAAAACACCCAGCGCGTGCTGGAGCGCCTGCGCGAGGAAGGCCCTCCCCAGACGGTCGGGCGTCCACGGCAAACCCGCTCGCGGGGGTCCTCTCCCACGCCGGCGGAGCAGCGGCTTTCCGACGCTTGACCTTGAAGTCGACTTGAATCTTAGAGTGACGCCAACCCACCCGGACAGCCTGCCGAAACCGGCTGCCGACGGGATCACTCACCGAGGAAGGTCAACGCAATGACCAAGCGCATCCTGCACGTCGTCACCAACGTCGCCCACTATGCCGATCCGACCCAGCCCACCGGGCTGTGGCTGTCGGAGTTGACCCATGCCTACGAGATCTTCGCCGCCCGGGGCTACCAGCAACGCCTGGTCAGCCCCCGCGGCGGCGAGTCGCCGCTGGAGCCGCGCGCCCTCGGCTGGCCCCACGCCGACGCCAGCGCCAAGGCCTGGCTGGCCGACGAGGCACGCCTGGCGCTGCTGGCCGACACTGCCGCTCCCGAGCAGGTCGACGCGGAGGCGTTCGACGCCATCTATTTCACCGGCGGCCACGGCGTGATGTGGGACTTCCCCGACGACGCCGGGCTGCAGCGCCTGACCCGCGAGATCTACCAGCGCGGCGGCATCGTCTCGTCGGTCTGCCACGGCTATTGCGGCCTGCTCAACACACGCCTGGACGATGGCCGCCTGCTGGTCGCCGGGCGCCGCCTCACCGGCTACTCCTGGATCGAGGAAGTGCTCGCCGGGGTCGCCCGCAAGGTGCCGTACAACGTCGAGGAAGAAATGAAACGACGCGGTGCGCTCTACGAAAGAAGCCTGCTGCCGTTCACCAGCAAGGAGGTGGTCGACGACCGCCTGGTCACCGGGCAGAACCCGCAGTCGGCCAAGGCCACGGCCGAGCAGGTGGCCGCCCTGCTCGGCTGAACGCGGCGTGTCAGTCCTGCGCGCGCCTCATCTGGAAGTCATGGCGCCGCTTGCCGATGAAGAACGATTCTGCATCGTCCCGTCGGCCAGGGGCCGCAGGATCGTCGCAGTGCTGGTCGTGTGGTAGGGGTCGAACTCGTCGAAGGGCGACGCGGCGGCCTACGCCAGCGGCTTGAGCATGAGGAAGTTGCGCACGCTGTAGTAACCCTGCGAATCCTGCCAGTCGAGAGCAGCCAGGTTCTGCATGCCGGCCTCCCACGGCTGGTTGTCGAACAGCGCCTCCACCGTGCGCTGGTTGCCGAAGGCACAGAAGAAATGCCGGAACCAGTGCAGGCGCGCGTCCAGCGGCTCGGTGCGGATCGCTCGCTCGATGCTCGGGAACAGCCCGGCCGGCAGCGGCGGCGCCTTGCCTTCGGCGCCGCGCAGGCCGAGGTTGCCGATATGCACCTCGAAACGCCGCTCGCCGATCTCCCAGGTCTCCACCATCACCTGGTCCTCCTCGGCCTGGCCCCAGAGCGCGGAAAGCAGCACGTGGAAAGAGTTGGAGGCGAAGTTACGCAACGCGTCCTGCAAGCCGTCCTCGCCGCTGCCGATGCCGGCGAAGGCTTCCTGCAACTGGCGCTCGTCCTCCAGCAGCACGTCGACATCCAGCCGCCCGGTCTTCTCCCCCGCATACCAGGTGGCGCGGATCGCCGGTAGCCGCCCGGCTGGCGCCACCCATTCGCCGTGCACGACGCAGTCGATCCGGTGGGATTCGAACAGAGCAGCCAGATGCTGCGAGACGGAGACCGCTTCCATGGGTTGTCCTTGCATGGTCGAGGGCGCGCCGCCGAGGCGCTGCCCGGCGAGGCCGGCGAGGCCGGGCGAAACGCGGCATAGGGTAGCGCAGATCGGAACCCTCGGCGCCGCCAGCTTCGCCACGCTGGCGCAGCGACAGCCAAGAGCCCTCCTGCCGTCGCTGCTGCGAGCGGGGCCTCGTCCACCTGGCTGGTCTGGCGCAGGCGTGGGACAGGTCGGGCCGAAGCACCCTCCCAGGCCCTGGCCGAGAACTCGGGCGCATAGGCAGGGAAACGCATCGGTAACGATGAGCCGGACGTAGTGCGCAGGAACCCGGAAGGGAATGCGACATCAGATTTTTCTGTTTGGCAACGTCCGCGGCTGCTTCATGTGTTGGCCGAACAAGAATGACCATCGGCAAGCCCGCGACGTTGTTCTGCGTCTGTCCTTCAGACCGACTCGACGGTGACCCAGTAACGCGTCAGGTAGCGCACGCGCACCGGCAGCGACTTGCCCAGGTTCTGCAGGACCGCGTCGATCCGGTCCAGGCGGTAGGCGCCGGAAAGGCGCAGCTCCGCCACCTCGGCGGCGCAGCGCAACACCCCGGTGCGATAGCGGGACAGCTCGGCGATGAACTCGCCCAGCGGCCAGTCCACCACCGTCAGCACGCCCTGCGTCCAACTGCCTTCGCCTTCGCGCAAGGGCGTCGACGAGTAGCCGCGTCGCTCGTCGAAGAGAGCCTGCTGGCCGGCTGGCAGGCGCATCGGCCGGGTCGGCGTTTGCAACGGGCGTAGCTCCACTGCATGGCTGAGGACGCAAACGCGCGTGCGCGGCCCCTCGCAACGCACGCTGAAACGGGTTCCCAGCGCGCGCACGCTGCCTTGTGCGGTGTGCACGAGGAACGGGCGAGCGCTCTGCGCGCTTTCCACGAGGATCTCGCCCCGCCACAGGTACGCCTGGCGCAGGCTTTCGTCGTAGGCCAGGTCCAGCGCGGTGGCGCTGCTCAGGTCGACCCGGGTACCGTCCGCCAGGCGCAGTTGGCGGCGTTCGCCGACGCCCGTGCGCTCCCCGGCGAGGAGCGCACGGTAAGGCAGGCCGCCGCTCGCCAGCCAGCCGCTACCCGCGGCGCAGGCCAGCAGGGCGAGCGTCTTGAGCAGCGCTCGGCGCCGCGCACGCACGCCTGCCAGCGTGTGCAAGGAGGTCTCCGCCGGCAGCGCCGCCCATTGGCCCTGCAAGCGCTCGATACGCTCCCAGGCCCGACGGTGTCGCGGGTCGGCCTCCAGCCATTCGCGCCAGGCCTGGCGCTCGCCATCGTTCGGCGGTTCCGCGCCGAAGCGCACGTACCAGGTGGCGGCGGCCTCCAGCACC
>OKWK01000744.1_pt1 | contig 9260 bp, 5 predicted proteins | sample 1607181 | NCBI WGS metagenome assembly OKWK01 (sample SAMN07501053, study PRJEB24779) | human gut metagenome | isolation source: stool | host: human infant | place: USA: Pittsburgh, PA
CCCACACTTTATCCACAGGTTTCCCCCAGACTGTCACCTTGCAAACACCCCATTAGCGCATTATCTTGTATCCCCATCGTCGCCACCCCCTATATCTTGGGTTTCGAGCGCACGAACGGCTACAACGGAACCAACCGCGCACGGACCACTCTGATGGCTCCGGCGGCTCCGCAAAAAAGCATTTTCCAGACGTACTGAAAGCATCGACGGCGCTCACCGCAAGGAGCCCTTCATGACGATGGAAAAGCGGTACGGGTGTTGCAACGGACGCTGTAAACAGACAGTCAACACCACTAGGTATTGTGTTCGACGGCAAAACGCCACGAACCCGCCAGGGCCAGGGAGGCACGCACAGTCCCCACCCTCAGCATTCGAATGAAGCAGCCGCCGCGAGGCCGGCTGCCCGGCTCTTTATCGATTCAAGGGAATGGGCGCCCCGGCGCCCGCTAGCAAAACCATTACGAGAACGTGGAGATACCCACCCATGCATACCGACACCACACGCGAGAACCCGCAGGCCAGCGCGCCGCAGGCCGCCGATTCGTCGCAGGATCTGGCCGCCACCGCGCCGGGCCAGCTGCGCGTGATCAAGCGCAACGGCACCGTAGTCCCCTACACCGATGACAAGATCACCGTGGCCATCACCAAGGCGTTCCTCGCCGTGGAAGGCGGCACCGCCGCCGCCTCGTCGCGTATCCATGACACCGTGCGCCGCCTGACCGAGCAGGTCACCGCCACCTTCAAGCGCCGCATGCCGTCCGGCGGCACCATCCACATCGAAGAGATCCAGGACCAGGTCGAACTGGCCCTGATGCGCGCCGGCGAGCAGAAGGTCGCCCGCGACTACGTGATCTACCGCGAAGCCCGCGCCGCCGAGCGCAAGAACGCCGGCGCCGCCAGCGATGTCGCCCAGCCGCACCCGAGCATCCGCATCACCCGCGCCGACGGCAGCCTGTCGCCGCTGGACATGGGCCGCCTGAACACCATCATCAGCGAAGCCTGCGAAGGCCTGGCCGAGGTGGACGGCGCGCTGATCGAGCGCGAGACCCTGAAGAACCTCTACGACGGCGTCGCCGAGAAGGACGTCAACACCGCCCTGGTGATGACCGCGCGCACCCTGGTCGAGCGCGAGCCGAACTACTCCTACGTCACCGCCCGCCTGCTGATGGACACCCTGCGCGCCGAAGCCCTGGGCTTCCTCGGCGTGGCCGAGAGCGCCACCCATCACGAAATGGCCGAGCTGTACGCCAAGGCCCTGCCGGCCTACATCGAGAAAGGCGCCGAGTTCGAGCTGGTCGATGCCAAGCTGAAGGAATTCGACCTGGAGAAACTGGGCAAGGCCATCGATCACGAGCGCGACCAGCAGTTCACCTACCTCGGCCTGCAGACCCTGTACGACCGCTACTTCATCCACAAGGACGGCATCCGCTTCGAACTGCCGCAGATCTTCTTCATGCGCGTGGCCATGGGCCTGGCCATCGAGGAGAAGGACCGCGAGGCACGCGCCATCGAGTTCTACAACCTGCTGTCGTCCTTCGACTACATGAGTTCCACCCCCACCCTGTTCAACGCCGGCACCCTGCGTCCGCAGCTCTCCAGCTGCTACCTGACCACCGTGCCGGACGACCTGTCGGGCATCTACGGCGCCATCCACGACAACGCCATGCTGTCGAAATTCGCCGGCGGCCTGGGCAACGACTGGACCCCGGCACGCGCGCTGGGCTCCTACATCAAGGGTACCAACGGCAAGTCCCAGGGCGTCGTGCCCTTCCTGAAAGTGGTCAACGACACCGCGGTCGCGGTCAACCAGGGCGGCAAGCGCAAGGGCGCGGTCTGCGCCTACCTGGAGACCTGGCACCTGGACATCGAGGAATTCCTCGAGCTGCGCAAGAACACCGGTGACGACCGTCGTCGTACCCACGACATGAACACCGCCAACTGGATCCCCGACCTGTTCATGAAGCGCGTCTTCGACGACGGCTCCTGGACCCTCTTCTCGCCGTCCGACGTCCCCGACCTGCACGACCTCTACGGCAAGGCCTTCGAGGAGCGCTACGAGTACTACGAGGCCCTGGCCAGCTACGGCAAGCTGAAGCTGCACAAGGTCGTCCAGGCCAAGGACCTGTGGCGCAAGATGCTCTCCATGCTGTTCGAGACCGGCCACCCGTGGCTGACCTTCAAGGACCCGTGCAACCTGCGCAGCCCGCAGCAGCACGTGGGCGTGGTGCACAGCTCGAACCTCTGCACCGAGATCACCCTGAACACCAACAAGGACGAGATCGCCGTCTGCAACCTGGGCTCGATCAACCTGGTCAACCACATCGTCGACGGCAAGCTGGACACCGCCAAGCTGGAGAAGACCGTCAAGACCGCGGTACGCATGCTCGATAACGTCATCGACATCAACTACTACTCGGTCCCGCAGGCGCAGAACTCCAACTTCAAGCACCGTCCGGTCGGCCTGGGCATCATGGGCTTCCAGGACGCCCTGTACCTGCAGCACATCCCCTACGGTTCGGACGCGGCCATCGCCTTCGCCGACCAGTCCATGGAAGCCATCAGCTACTACGCGATCCAGGCTTCCTGCGACCTGGCCGACGAGCGCGGCGCCTACCAGACCTTCCAGGGCTCGCTGTGGTCGCAAGGCATCCTGCCGATCGACTCGGAGAAGAAGCTGATCGAAGAGCGCGGCGCCAAGTACATCGAAGTCGACCTGTCGGAAACCCTCGACTGGGCGCCGCTGCGCGAGCGCGTACAGAAAGGCATCCGCAACTCGAACATCATGGCCATCGCGCCGACCGCGACCATCGCCAACATCACCGGCGTCTCGCAGTCGATCGAGCCGACCTACCAGAACCTGTACGTGAAGTCGAACCTCTCCGGCGAGTTCACCGTGATCAACCCCTACCTGGTGCGCGACCTCAAGGCCCGCGGCCTGTGGGACCCGGTCATGGTCAACGACCTGAAGTACTACGACGGTTCCGTGCAGCAGATCGAGCGCATCCCGCAGGACCTCAAGGACCTCTACGCCACCGCGTTCGAAGTCGAGACCCGCTGGATCGTCGAAGCCGCCAGCCGTCGCCAGAAGTGGATCGACCAGGCCCAGTCGCTGAACCTGTACATCGCCGGCGCCTCGGGCAAGAAGCTCGACGTGACCTACCGCATGGCCTGGTTCCGCGGCCTGAAGACCACCTACTACCTCCGTGCCCTGGCCGCCACCAGCACCGAGAAGTCCACCATCAACACCGGCAAGCTCAACGCCGTGTCGGCCGGTGGCAACGACGGCCTGCAAGCCGCCCCGGCCGCCGAGCCGAAGCCGGCGCCGGTGCCGCAGGCATGCAGCATCGATAACCCCGACTGCGAAGCCTGCCAGTGATCGCGCGTCGCTGAACGGCGTCCGTGTCGTGGCCGGGCAAGCCGGACTCCTCGAGTGGGTCCGGCTTGCCCGGCGCCTGACGGTCGCTCGTCCAGCGCCACGCTGGCAGCGCAAGGCCCCTCGCCAAGGCCAGGAACAATCCCCTTCTTCCCTCCGGGGGAGAAGAACGGCCCGGCCAGACCGTGCCGGACCACCGCTTTCGCGTGCACCTCACGCCCCATATCCAGGCCGCCGAGACGGCCGCCAGACCAGGAGAGAGCAAGATGCTGAGCTGGGACGAATTCGACAAAGAAGACCCGACCGAAGCCAAGGCCGCGCCCGCCGCCGCCCAGGCCGTTGCCCAGGGCCATGACAAGCTGGACGACGAAGCCGCCGGCTCGGTGGAAGAAGCGCGCGCCGTTTCCGCCGACGACTCCGACGCTGTCGCCCGCGCCAAGAAGGCCCTGAACGACCTCGACATCCAGGAAGGCCTGGACGACCTCGAAGGCTCCGCCGCGCGCGTGCAGGTCGGCGACAAGCAGATGATCAACGCCCGCGCCGACCTCAACCAGCTCGTCCCCTTCAAGTACGACTGGGCCTGGCAGAAGTATCTGGATGGTTGCGCCAACCACTGGATGCCGCAGGAAGTCAACATGAACGCCGACATCGCCCTGTGGAAGAGCAAGGACGGCCTCAGCGCGGACGAGCGGCGCATCGTCATGCGCAACCTCGGCTTCTTCTCCACCGCCGACTCGCTGGTCGCCAACAACCTGGTGCTGGCCGTGTACCGCCTGATCACCAACCCCGAGTGCCGCCAGTACATCCTGCGCCAGGCCTTCGAAGAGGCGATCCACACCCACGCCTACCAGTACTGCATCGAGTCGCTGGGCATGGACGAGGGCGAGATCTTCAACATGTACCACGAGATCCCCAGCGTGGCGAAGAAGGCCTCCTGGGGCCTGAAGTACACCCGCTCGATCTCCGACCCGATGTTCCAGACCGGCACCCCGGAAACCGACCGCCAGTTCCTGCGCAACCTGATCGCCTACTACTGCGTGCTGGAAGGCATCTTCTTCTACTGCGGCTTCACCCAGATCCTCTCCATGGGCCGCCGCAACAAGATGACCGGCACCGCCGAGCAGTTCCAGTACATCCTCCGCGACGAGTCGATGCACCTGAACTTCGGCATCGACGTGATCAACCAGATCAAGATCGAGAACCCGCACCTGTGGGACGCCCAGATGAAGGACGAGGCGACCCAGATGATCCTCCAGGGCACCCAGCTGGAGATCGAATACGCGCGCGACACCATGCCGCGCGGGGTGCTGGGCATGAACGCGGCGATGATGGAGGACTACCTGAAGTTCATCGCCAACCGGCGCCTGACCCAGATCGGCCTGAAGGAAGAGTATCCGGGGACCACCAACCCGTTCCCGTGGATGTCGGAGATCATGGACCTGAAGAAGGAGAAGAACTTCTTCGAGACGCGGGTTATCGAGTACCAGACGGGCGGTGCCTTGAGCTGGGATTGATGATGGTGTAAAAAGTCGAGACCATTAGTAGCGCTGTGCCACCACATGGATTGTTGGGGAAGCGATAGAAAGACCGAAGCCCCGCCTTGTGCGGGGTTTTTTATTAGGAATGAAAATGCAAATAACTAAACTAACCCTCCATCGCTTTAAAAAATACAGAGATAAAGAAATATCAATAAAACCCGGACTATCACTTTTTGCCGGACCTAATAACGCAGGGAAAACCACCATATTACAAGCTTTCGCAGTTTGGGAATTCTGCAAAACTGTACTTGAGATGGAGAAAGGCAGCGCTAGCATTCGGCAAGGTTACGCTGGTCAAGGCCTAGGAATGGGAGCAGATGATTTCCTAGTCATTAACACACCGTCTCTTAAACACCTATGGACAAATCTTAACACTCAAAGAGACAGTGAAAATGATGGGTACACTCTATGGATAAAAGTTGACTGGACTGATAGGGACAACGCAAAGCATTTAACAATAGGCCTATCACTCGCAAATGATAGAATATTTATAAAAACAATATCAAGCAACATTCAGGAAGATGAAAAATCACCAAACATTGCTTATATACCACCTTTTGCAGGCATAACAACAAAGGAACAAAAAGCGACACCTGCCCAACAGAGAAGACTGATAGGACAAGGGCTACCCGGCGCAACCATTAGATCAACTCTTCTCAATCTATTTAATACCAACCAAGCAAAGAGAGCAGCCTTTAAAGACAATCGCGGCAGAATTCCTAGGCACCAATTACGAGAGATTAGGGATTCGGACCCATGGGAGATCCTCTCCACAATAATAAAAGAAGTATTCAAAACAGAGATTACAGTAAGCCCATACAATGAGGCATACCACACCTATATAAAGCTCACAACTTACAAGGGAGACTTCAATGAACGAGGACTATTTACTCGATACTCAAATTATACCCCTAGAGATCTAACTGCGGAAGGAAGTGGCTTTCTACAGTGGCTAAGTGTATTTGCTTTTGCGCTTTCCCCAGAAACCGACTTGATACTTCTTGACGAACCAGACGCTCACTTACACTCCACTCTTCAGCATGAAATAATAAGACAACTTGAGAAAGTAGCAGAAAAAGCAGGAAAGCAGATATTTTTCTGCACTCACTCTCCAGAGCTAATAAAGGCACACCCTGCAGAAAAAATTCTTTCAATAAACAGAGACTCAATCTCATATCTATCTGACGACCAAGGGAAAATAATATCACTATCTGGCATAGGCAGCGAATACTACCCATTGTTAGACAACACAAAAAAGACCAAAAAAATACTATTTGTAGAAAATCTATCTGACGCAAGAACAATATTCAATATCGCAAGAAAACTTGGCTTCAACATTGAAAACAAAATCGTTATATGGCCTTGGGCTTCTAAAGGTCATGAGCGCAAGCATTTATTCAACCAACTCCTCCTTGAAATCCCTGAGTTAAAAGGGATAAGCCTAAACGACAGAGACAATGAAGAGATAAACACTGTAATAGCCGAAAACCTTCGGGATACTACATATCCCACACCAAATGCGCAGACTAGACTTTACTTCAAAAAATGGCGAAGAAGATACATTGAAGGCTACTTCCTTCACCCCGACCCAATAGCAAGGGCAGCCAATCGACCAGCAGACGAAGTAATAAGACACGTATTAGATAACTTTGCAATCAACATTGCGGGCCGGATAGTAACTCAACAAAACGAGCCTGCAGCGCTCCTCGACTGCCGTGCAAAATCAATATTATCCGAAGACACAAATAGCATCCAAAGCGTCTTCCAAGTTGACAAATACAAAATAGTAAATGAATTATTACCAAACGAAATACACGAAGATTTCCATATATTAATTAGAGAAATCTTACAGTTACTACAAATTAATGAACAAGCTTAAACAGCTGAATCCAAAGCATAGTTGAATTTTCCTTTCTGAAACGAATAGATTTCAGTGCGCCTTTATTTCTCCCCCCGGCGAGTCACTTTTGCCAATCGCGGCAAAAGTAACCAAAAACGCTTGCCCCTGCATCCGGCCCCAGCCGCTTCGCGACTGGGGTTCCCTCCCTCCATCGCCGTTCCGGGGGCACGCCGCCACGGTCCTTCATGGACCGAGGCGGCTTTCGCGGCATCCTGCCGCTCAACCCCCTACACGACGATTCCGCTCGGCCTCCTGATGGGGCGGACCGGAGCGTCGGATATTTCTCTGGAAGAGGTAGGGCAAATCACGCACAGCGTGATTCGCAAGATGGGGCAGAGTTGCCAAGCGCCGGGCGGCGCAGGTTTGGTAAAAAGCCTTGTTTCATGTGGTTTCTTTGATAGAGAGAGTCTTTCAGCTTCGCTCATTCCGCTCGGTTGTTTCGTTCCTCTCGTCTCAATACTCTGCCACCGGCGCCTAAGAAACGCTAAACCACGCAGCGGCCAGACCGCTCCCGACAGCCAAGCGGCTTTTTTGAGTCTGCGGTATTCTCTCGCCCTCAAAATCTCTGCGACGCCGGGAGTGGACGAATACAAGACCCGAAAGGGAAATATGTCCGGCCCTCTGCGTGGGGTTTTCTTAACTCCCGGCACCCCAGCCCCAAGAAAGCTGGTCACATCACGCAGAGGTAACGGAAATGCCTATCACCAATCCCATATCTCCATCCACACCGCTTCATCCCACCACCTCCCCGGAGGTGCGCCATGTCTGACGCCCCCCTCCACTACAGCCGTTTCACCCACCACCATCGGGTCCTGCGCGCCGTGCTGCTGGATGAGGAAGGCTGGTTCGTGCTCTCCGACCTGGCACGGCTGCTGGGCCGTTACCTGGGTGGTCGGGCGCCGGCGGCGTTGTGTGACGAGGCGCCGTGGCCGCTGGCGACGGCGGAACAGCGCGAGCACTTGTTCGCCCTCTGTCATGTGCTGGAGCGGCATCTGGACACCGATCAGTGGCGGCTCGCCTGGCTCCATGACGAACGCCACGGGCCACGCCAGGACTGCCTGGTCAGCGAGTCCGGGCTCTACGCTCTGCTCTGGCTCGCAGTGCCTGGCGCGGCACGGGGTTTGCGCCGTTGGGTCAGCGGCTCGGTGCTGCCACGCCTGCGCAGCCAGTCTCACCCCAAAGCCACGCCCCAGCGCGCCGTGCTGCACTGGAAAACCGCCGAGATCGACACCCTGCACTGGCAAGGCAAGACCTGGATCCCCCTCTCCGACTGCCCCCAACTCCTCGACCGCCCACGCCCGCTGATCCGGGCCTGACCCCGCCACATGCCCTGAAAGGAGTCAGGGCTTGAAGCAGCGGAGTGACCTGCTTTTACATGACTACTTGTCGTGGCCTGCAATCAGCACCGGCCTGTAATCCATCGCGGCCAACCAGAATTATCTGCGACTGACGGATAGGCTGGGCTCAGATTAATTGCGAGCGAGCATGCAATCCATGCGCCGGGCTTGCAATCCATCACCGCGGGTTCACGCTCTTTGCGACTGACGTTCAGGCCTAGAAGCCCTTGTTTCCGCTTTCTATATTACCAAAGGCTTGCGCGACAACTGGGATGATATCTATACAAAAGCATGAGGCTTCATTGAAGCCTCATGCTAAAGTAATAATTATCTATTTAGAACCAAGAAGAGCGAAAGTTAAATTGCACACATTCGAGTCAGATGTGTATGTGAACCCAATACGTAAATTGGCTTTCTGGGGGTGCATAAAGTAGTCCCAGCCGCCAAGAATTCCAATCACAGGAACTCTGAAAGACTCTCTCGTCTCAAATGGTTTCCCCATCACTGAACGAACTTGCTCTTTACTCATTTTTCTAACTAGAGGTTCAGGCAGTTCCCCTGAGTAAGCAGCAGAACCCTCCACAGTGTCAAATATGAATCTTCTCAAGAATCTTGTTTTCTGCTCGGAAGTTTAGTTCAAGTCCTTTTTCTGGAGAGAGCGTTAGGTGTTCAGAATGTTCGTAGGGGCTCTCCAGTTTTCCAGACTTAACCAATCCAGCACCAACAATCTCCTCATGGGATTTTCCGATGCTATCAATTAATTTAACGATCAGCTTCTTCTCCATCAGTACCACCCCTGTTCTTTGTTCACCATGTGTAGTTCTGCGCGCGCCCTCTCAATATCATCTTCGGAGAACCCCTCCTCTAGCAATCCTTTCTTGACGGCATCGAAATTGCTATCGACTGCTGCACGCAAGTCGGAGGCATCCTTCTGTTGCTTTTCTTTGGTGTTACGTCCTCCGTAGGTTTCACTGAACCTCTGATGCACTCTAGCTGGTATGGCAACACTCCCCCCTTTCTTCATTAATTTGCGAATTTCTCCATAGGGGATGTCTGGATAAATAGCTCTCAAACTCGTCGCCAACGCACCTTGAGCCGGCATATGGTCAAGA
>OKWK01000745.1_pt1 | contig 9211 bp, 5 predicted proteins | sample 1607181 | NCBI WGS metagenome assembly OKWK01 (sample SAMN07501053, study PRJEB24779) | human gut metagenome | isolation source: stool | host: human infant | place: USA: Pittsburgh, PA
GTCAGCCGCTGGTCGCACACCAGCGCGTAGTCGAAACCGTAGGTCAGGGTCCGCTCGCCCTTCTTCAGCAAGGTGTAGCTCTTCTCGGCGGCCTGGAAGACTTCCTCCAGCGCCTTGGCGCTGTCGGCATCGTCATTCTTCTTGGCCAGCGCGTCACGGGCCTGGTCGACCGAGGCTTCCTCGGCAACGGACAAACCGCTGATAGACAGCATCAGCGCCGCCGCGCATGTGTACCCCCTGATTCTCATGGCGCTATCCCCAGAGATTGTTCTTGTTTTTGGGTATCTGCTACTTGGTGCGCAGGTGTATGACGTCGCCACCAGTGCCCAGCTCACGGACCTGGTTTTCAGTGATCTTGTTGATCTGCGGAAACTCGCGGAACGCCAGCAGGCTGACGGTGCGGTCGTCCACCAGGCGCATGTCGCGATCGTTCAGCGCCAGCGCGTTGCGGGGCTCCTGCCCACTCGGGAAGATCACGAACAGGACGTTCTGGTCCCAGATTTCCTCGAAGCGCGTCCGGGTGAAGCTGATGTTGCCCAAGGCCGGATCGGCGACGAAGACGTGATCGTTGTAGACATCGCGCACCACCACGAAATGCTTGAAGCCGGCATAGTGGATGGGGACCAGCGCCGGATGCTCGAGAGCGTCCAGGTCGCTGAACTCGGCGCGAAAACCACCGCTCTTGTAGCCCAGCGCAGCGGCGTAGCGCTTCATGTCGAGCAGCGAGAAACCGCGGCGCTGCACGATCTTATCGGCCTCGCCATAGCGCAGCAGCCCTTCCATGACCTGGCGTTCCTCGAGGTTGCGCCCGAGGTAGTAGTCCAGCAGCGTGGTAAGCGCCGCCGAGCCGCAGCTGTAGTCATAGGCCTGGCGGATGACGTTGCGGAACTGCAACTGGCTCATCGGCTCCAGTTGCACCGATTCGCGGTAGGGTCCATTGGGGGTCAGAGGCTGGCTGAGGTTGACCGTGCCCTGCGGTTGCGGCTTGGTATCGACCGTCTGGGTGAACCCGAACAGTCCGGTCAGACTTCCCAGCAAAATCTCGAACATCGCCCCGTCGTACCTCTTTCGGAGAAAGACCCCGCCGATGCCTCGGCGAGGTCTTCGCGTCTCGACTCGGTTCCTGGATCAGTGACCCCAGACCTTGATGGTGGAACCGGCCATGTTCAGCCCGGAGACGGTCAGCGAGCCGATGCTGGCGGCGCTGGTGTCGCCCACCTTGATGGCGCCAACGGTCACGTCGCCGGTGATGGCCGGCAGGCCGATGGCCAATTGCTGGGTCGACTTGCCGCCGATATCGGTGGTGACGACGTCGATGGTCAGCGGCTTGGTATCGTCGATGGTCAGCGCCGGCAGGCTGATGTTCTCCAGCCGCAGGGAGCCGCCGTTGGTGTCGGTATCGGTGTAGGTCACGGCCCCGACGGAGCCCTGGAAAGTACCGGAAATGCTGATGCCTGCCTGGCCGGTCACGTCGGACAGCGCGCCATCGTCCATGGCTTTCAGGTCGGCATGCGCCAGCAAGGGAGCAGCCAGAACAGCAGTTGCAAGGAACAGGTGCTTTTTCATTGTTATTTCTCCAGTGTTCAGGTGTGGTTTGCCCCAGGGCACTGCCGTTTGCATCCTGTCCCCGGCAGATCGACCGGCATCTCGCCGGTCTCCAGGTCCGGTACTGCTTCCCTAGGTGTCCCGGACATGGATTCGGTAGAGCCTCATGCTCTCTCGTCCTGGATTCCAAGCTACTGGGCCACCCCTTCCGCCGCCAGCCCATCCAAGGGATGGAGCGATGGCGGCTGCCGCTCACGCCTCGCTCAGCAGTCCCAGGCTTTTACCCTTTAGTACGGCTTGCGTTCTGCTCTTCACACCCAGCTTGGCGAACAGGTTGTGCAGGTGCCACTTGATGGTGGCTTCCGACAGGTGCACCGCCTGCGCGATATCGCGGTTCGACAAGCCCGCCGCCACCAGCCGCAGGATTTCCCGTTCGCGATGGCTAACATCCTGATTTTCATCGAAACTTTCCGGGTCCACGGAGAGCTTCCGGCACTGCTCGCGGAGCAGGTCGGCCAGCCCCTGCCAGGCCGCGGCACGCTTGGGCTCCGCTTCCCTCCAGCTTTCCCACATCGGCAACAGCCACAACGCGTCGTCCTGGAACAGCCGGCGATAGCCGAGATTCCAGGCTTCCTCGAGCGTGGCGAGGAACAGGCCGATGGCTTTTTCGCTGTTACCTTTCTGCCAATACGCCACAGAAAGTAACAAGGACAAACGCAGCCGCCGATCCCTCTGGTAAGCGGAAGAGTAGCCGGCCAGACAGCTTTCCAGCTTGCTCTGCGCGCGTTCCGCGTGACGCTCGGACAATGCCAGCCGAGCCTCCGCCAGGACCAGGGCGGTCTGTGCGTCGGCGTGCCGCTCGCCGGAGAGCCCGGCAAGATGCCGCTCCAGTTGCAGGCAGACCCGTTCGGCTTCGTTCGGACGGCGCAGCCACAGCAGGAACTGCACCTTGCAGCTCATGGCGTGAGCATAGACACGCTCGTAGCCGGGCGAGAGCAGACCGCTCAGCCATTCGTCGAGTTGCGCCAGCCCCTGCTCGGCGGCGCCGGAGAAGAAGCGCGCCTTGGCCATGACCAACTGGCCGCGACTGAGCAGTTCCACCGGCGTCGCGACATCCCGCCAGACCGTCGCCAGCGGTAGTTCGGCGAGCACGCCGGCATGCCGGTCCTGCTCGTAGAGCAGGTCGGCATAGGCCAGCGACAAGGGCCCGCCGACCCGGCTGCGCCGGCCGAATACCTGCTCGACCCGGTTGCGCGCCGACTCGGCGATCGCCCTGCCCCGCTCCAGGTCGCCACTCTCCTTGCAGATCAGGGATTCGATCAGGCTGGTCACCACCTGCAGGTACTCGCTGTCGGCGACTTTCAAGTCCTCCCGCGCGGAACCGATGGCGCCGGCGGCCTCGGCGTAGTCGCCGAGCAGCGCATGCGCCGAAGCCTGCACGCAGAGCAGGCTGGCGCGGAACACCGGCTGGTTGCTCGGAACCATGGACAGCCAGTGGCGGGCGACCTTCAGGCAGGCTTCGAGCTTGTCCTGGTAGAGCAACACCAGGGCCTTGAGCACCTGGGCGGCGGCGAGCAACTCGCCGAGCCCGAAGTGCATGACCTTGCCGCGCCCCTGCAAGAGGCGGTGGCTGACCTCCTCGATCAACGCCTCGGCCTCGGCGAAGCGTTGCTCGAACGCCAGTTGCCAGGCGTAGAAGATCTGGAACACCGGATGCTCGCGGATCACCTCGGCGGGAATGCCGTTGAGCATGCCGAGGATGCCGTACACCCGGTTACCGGCGATCAGGCGCGCGCCCTGGCGCTCCAGCAACTCGGCGGCGAACAGGTAGTCGCGGGCGCGAAGGGCGTACTTGATCGCCCGGTCGGCCAGGTCGCGCCCCTCGCACCAGCGCGCCGCCGCATGCAGCAACGGGGTCGGATCGGCATGCCGGGACAGCCGCCCCTGGAGGAACTCGGCGAACAGATGGTGGTAGCGGAACCATTCGCGCTGGTCGTCCAGGGCGATGACGAACAACTGCTCGTTCTGCAGGCGCATGAGCATGTCCAGGCCGTCGCGACGTCCGGTCAGCGCATTGCACAGTTCCGCATTGAACTCGTCGAGCACCGAGGTCTGGTCGAGGAACAGCTGCAGGTCGGCGGGCAGGCTGGCCAGCACGTCTTCCGCCAGGTAGTCGGCGATGTTCCGTTCGGTCCCGGAGAGCCCGCGGAGGAAACCTTCCCGGTCGGTATTGCGACTGAGGGCCAGGGCCGCCAGGTGCAACGCCGTGATCCAGCCTTCGGTGCGCTTGAACAGCAGCTTCAGCTCACGCTCGCCCAGCTCCAGCCCCTTGAGATCGAGGAGAAACGCATCGCTCTCCTCGCGCGAAAGTCGCAGGTCTTCCGCGCTCAGGCAGAAGGTCCAGGGCTTGAGGGTCGGCTCGTCGACCAGGAAGCGCGGGCGGAAGCGGGTCGAGGCCACCACCCGCACGTGATCGGGCAGGTTCTCGATCAGGTAGCGAACCCCATGCGGCAAGGCGGCGTGGCGGATGCGGTGGAAATCGTCGAGGAACAGGTACAAGGGGCCTTCCAGGCGACGCAGGTCGGCGAGGAAGGCATCCAGGATACCCTCCAGCGGCACCGCGACGTCGGTGCCGAGCAGATTGGCGGTATTGCCGCCGAATGCCGGGACCACTCGCTGGATGCTCGCCAGCAGGTACTGGATCAGACGCTGCGGTTCGCTGTCGGTCTCGTCGCAGGACAGCCATGCCACCGCCGCGCCCTGCTCCAGCAGGCGCAGGCGCAACTGGCAGAGGATGGTGCTCTTGCCGAAGCCGGCCGGCGCGCTGAGCACCATCGCGCGTCGCCCGCGGGCCTCGTACAGGCGGTCGATCAGCGCCTGGCGGGGCAGCAGCGGCAGCCCTCCGGCGCTTGGCGGGAACAGCTTGGTCTGCAACAGCGGAATGGTGCTGGCGGGAACCCCGTCGCGATGGCCCATGGTCAGAGCAGGCTCAGCTCGCGGGCTCGCCGGATCGCCTGGGTGCGATTGCGCACCTTGAGCTTTTCGTAGATGTTGTGCAGATGCCATTTGACGGTCCCCAGGGCCAGCGACAGGCGCTGGCCGATTTCTTCGTTGGATAGGCCCTGTGCGGCCAGGCAGACCACTTCGCGCTCGCGCTCCGTCAGGCCTTCCTCGAGCGCATCCTGGGGCTTGCGCACGCCCTGCCCGGGCCAGATGCCGAGCAGGCCGCGAATGAAGGTCTGTAGCGCCGGCTGGCGCTCGGTGGATTCGAGTTGCTGGAGCAACTGGCGAATGCCGTCGCCTTCCTCGATGAAGAGGCTGCGCACCCCTTCCCGTTCGGCATTGATCAGGCATTCGCCGAGCAGGCTGTTGGCCCGTTCCTGGTAGCCCAGGCGCTGATAGCTGAGCGCCGCCAGGATATCCAGGCGCAGGCGCTGCAGGCCGTGCCAACCGGGCTGCAAGGTGCCGCGCAACTGAGTGATCTCGTGCAGCGCCTCGCTGAAATGTCCTCGCCCCTGCAACAGGCGCACGCGGCTCACGCCCAGCGACCAGTTGACCGGGTTGAAGGCCATGTTGCGGTAGTGTGCCGCCATCTTGTTCCAGTCCACGCTCTTCAACCGCTGCTCGGCGCGCTTCAGGCGGTCGGGGCCGCTGTCCTGGAGGATCAGGTTGATCTCTTCGGCCATGGCCTGGGCGAAGAAGCGCCACGACTGATTGCGCGAGGCCAGGGCCTGCATCGCCGCCAGGCTGGCCAGCGCCTCCTTCGGCCGTCCCAGCAGGCGCTGGGTGCGCGCCAGGCAGATCTGCCCCTGGGCATAGAAATCGATCGGATTGATCACATCCACATGCCCGAGCGCCCAGCCCAGGCGCTCTTCCAGCCCGTCCAGCTCGATCCTGTAGTAGGCGGTCAGGGCCTCGGTGATGGTCGGCAGCGCCAGCGCGCTCCTGGACTTCTCGAACAGCGGCCGGGCACGCTGGCGGAGCCGCTCGATGAGCAGTTGCGCCTGCTTCACCTGGCCCTGCTCAAGTGCGAGGATCACCTCGACGTTGGCCAGTTGCATGTCCAGGTAGCGCCCTTCGAGGAAATGATTGCGCTGCTGCGCCAATCCCAGCAGGCGCCGCGCCTGGTCGCCCTGGCCACGGACCACCTGGGCCAGCGCGGCGGTGATCAACACCGCCACTTCGAGGAAGGCAGCGTTCTGCCCGAGCTGGACCTCGACCCGGCGAGCCAGGGCGATGCACAGTTCCAGATCGTCCTTCTGCAACGCCACCACCGCCTTCACCGCCAGCGCGGAGAGGTACTGGTCGCCCATCGGCCCGTCGCCGCGGCTCTCCCCCCAGCGCGCCAGCAGTTCGTCGATGATCCGGTTGGCCTCGCCCAGGCTGAGGTCGCTGGCCCGCGACCAGACATCGGTAAGGACCAGGATCGGATAGCGCTCGGCGATTTCGTCCGGCACATGCTTGCGCCAACGGTAGATCAGGCTGAGCTGGCCGCGGTTGATCAGCTCCAGTCCGCATCCGTCGACCAGCGCGGCGATCATCTCCGGGTCTTCCGCCGCACAGGCATGCTCGATGGCGAACGTCGGCATGTGGTGGTTGGTGAACCACAGGCTGGCGTTGAAATGCAGTTGCTTGAAACGGTCCGGATCGGAGTCGCGCAGGCGGTTGCGGAGGAAGTCGGCGAACAGCAGGTGGAAGCGATACCACTGGCGTTCGCGATCCAGCGGCAGGAGGAACAATTGCATGGACTCCAGGCGCTCCAGCAGCGCCTGGCCGTCCTGGCGCCCGGTCAGGGCGTTGGCCAGGTCGCCGCTCAATTGGCTGGCAACGCCAAGGGCCAGCAGCGCTTCCTGCAGGTCGCCAGGCAAGCGTTCGAAGACCGCCGCCAGCAGATAGGCGCTGACCGCCTGCTTGTCGCCGTCGAGCAGGGCCATTTCCTGCACCTGCGGTTGCTGGCGCAGCCACAGGCTGACGAGATGCACGCCCACCACCCAGCCTTCGGTCTGGCCATAGAGCGCCTTCAGGCAGGGCTCGTCCAGATAGAGACCGCTGCGTTCGAGGTATTCGCGGGTTTCCTCGAAGCCGAGGCGCAGCTCCTCGAGGCCGATTTCCAGCAACAGTCCCTTGGCCCGCCAGGTAGCCAGGCTCAGCGCCGGCTGCGAACGCGTGCCCAGGGCCAGGACCAGCCCGGGCGGTGCGTACTGCACCAGGCGGTTGAGGCCGGTGAAGATGTCCGGGTTGCTAACCAGGTGCAGGTCGTCCAGCACCAGCAGCAACGGCCGCGCATAGCGATCGAGATCGCCGAGCAGGCTTTCGATCACCGCCACCACCGGGACCCGCATGGTGTTCTGCAGGTAGGTCTGGGCGTCGTCGCCAAGCTGCGGCACGGCTTCGCCCAACGCCTCGATCAGCTGCCGGCAGAAACGGGCGGGGTCGTCGTCTTCTTCGGCCAGCGACAGCCAGGCCACCGCCTGGTCTGCTACAGTGCGCTCCCTGGCCAGGGCGGCGAGCGCGCAGGTCTTGCCGAAGCCGGCAGGTGCGGAAAACATCAGAACGCGTGAATGGGGATTGCGATCCAGCAGGTTGCGGATCGCGGGGCGAAGAGAATATTCGGCTGGCACCTGAGGCGGCACTATTCTGGAGCGCGAAAGGCTGCCGGCTGCTGGATCCTGTACTGCATCCACGGCCTGTATCCCTGTGTCATTATCATTGTGGTACGGAGCCAAATCTCCGTGGGATATTTCCATAATTAGCAGATCACCCTTCTTACGTAAACTGAAGAAATGGCTCTAGGATCGACGATTCCGGCGAACTAGAATTCCTGACTGTCCCACTACCCCCACTTTCCATGCCCAGTTGTCATGTTCACCCCCTGCCCTACCATAGCGACCCAAGCTGTCTCTTTGCCATCATCCATGAGGCGCCCGGTGCGGTGATGCTCGATTCGGGTCGCCCCATCGCTACCCGTGGACGCTATGACCTTATGAGCGCCTGGCCATTGGCAGAACTGGCGCCGCTGCCCGACGAATCGGCCAACCGCTTCTTCGCCCGCCTACGCGAAGCGGCCGGAAGCCTGGGCCCCGCGCAGCTGCCAGCGCCGTACGAACTGCCCTTCGCCGGCGGTCTGCTGGGCTATTTATCCTACGACCTGGGTCGGCGCATCGAGCGCATCGGCGAACACGCCCGCGATGACCTGGGCCTGCCGCTGGCCTCCGTCGGCCTGTATGCCTGGGCGCTGATCAGCGACCACCAGGCCGGCACCAGCCAACTGGTATTCCACCCGCGATTGGACGAGCGCGAACGCCAGCGCCTGATCGCCCTGTTCAGCGAGGAAACGCAAGGCACGGCCGGCAACTTCAAGCTTCTGGGAAAATTCCGACGGAGCATCAGCGCATCCGACTATCGGCAGGCGATCCGCCGCATCCAGGACTACATCCAGGCAGGCGACTGCTACCAGGTGAACTATAGCCAGCGCTTCCAGGCCGCTTGCAGCGGCTCGCCGTGGCCGGCCTATCGCGCCCTGCGCGAGGCCTGCCCGACGCCGTTCTCCGGCTACCTGCGACTGGCCGACGGCGCGATCCTCAGCCTGTCGCCGGAGCGCTTCCTCAAGCTCGGCAAGGGCAAGGTGGAAACCCGGCCGATCAAGGGCACCCGCCCGCGCGGCAAGACGCCCGAGGAGGACATGGCGCTGGCGGCGTCGCTGCTGGCCAGCCCCAAGGACCGCGCGGAAAACCTGATGATCGTCGACCTGCTGCGCAACGACATCGGACGCAGTTGCCAACCTGGCAGCGTACGGGTACCGGAGCTGTTTGCCCTGGAAAGCTATCCCAACGTGCATCACCTGGTGAGCAGCGTCACCGGCGAACTGGCGCCGGGCAAGGACGCCCTCGACCTGCTGGAAGGCAGCTTCCCCGGCGGCTCGATCACCGGCGCGCCGAAGATTCGCGCCATGCAGATCATCGACGAGCTGGAACCGAGCCGACGCGGCATCTACTGCGGCAGCCTGTTCTACCTCGACGTGCGCGGCGAGATGGACAGCTCGATCGCCATCCGCACCCTGCTGGTCAGGGACGGCCAGGTCAGTTGCTGGGGCGGCGGCGGCATCGTCGCCGACTCGCACTGGGAGGACGAGTACCAGGAAACCCTGGACAAGGTCCGGGTGCTGCTGGAAACCCTGGAAGGAATGGCCGGGACAGCGTCCCCGGAATAGAAAAGAGCCCGCGTTCCGCGGGCTCTTTCATCGGCGGCGCGGCTACAGGCTCAGCGAACGGCTGGAAGCCTTGAGGAACTCGCGCTTGAGGTCTTCGTAGGTATGCACCGCGGGGAACTGGGGAAACTCGCGGATCACGTTTTCCGGGGCATGGAACAGGATGCCGGCGTGGGCCTCGGAAAGCATGGTGGTGTCGTTGTAGGAGTCGCCTGCGGCGATCACCCGGTAGTAGAGGCTCTTGAAGGCGATCACCGACTGCCGCTTGGGATCCTTCTGGCGCAATCGATAGCCGACCACCCGGTCGCTGTCGTCGATCTCCAGCTTGTGGCACAACAGGGTCGGGAAGCCCAGCTGGCGCATCAGCGGCTGGGAGAACTCGTAGAAGGTGTCGGAGAGGATCACCACCTGGAAGCGCTCGCGCAGCCAGTCGACGAATTCCACCGCCCCCTCCAGCGG
>OKWK01000747.1_pt1 | contig 9186 bp, 7 predicted proteins | sample 1607181 | NCBI WGS metagenome assembly OKWK01 (sample SAMN07501053, study PRJEB24779) | human gut metagenome | isolation source: stool | host: human infant | place: USA: Pittsburgh, PA
CCCCACTGTTCGTCCATTTCCGCGCAGACGATGACGTCACTGCCCGGCTGTATGCGCGAGGTTACCGACTGCGGCCTGAGTTTTTTAAGTGACGTAAAATCGTGTTGAGGCCAACGCCCATAATGCGGGCGGTTGCCCGGCATCCAACACCATTCATGGCCATATCGGGGTCGGTTCCGGCTGAGGGCGAAATGACACCCTAAGCGTTAGCTCTGTGTCGTTGCACGATGTCAGCGACGGTATTCTTGCTGATACCGAGCTCGCGTGCGATCCAGCGATAGCTGCGTCCCTCGGCCCTCATCGCAACCACCTTAGGCAAAAGTCGGTCTGATTTTGGTCGCACTCCGGCCTGACGACCAAGCCTCTTACCACGTGCCTTCGCAACAGCAAGGCCTGACTTGACCCGCTCGCTGATGAGATCCCGCTCAAACTCCGCAATGCCGGAAAGAAACGTCGCCAGCATTCGTCCATACGGCGACGAAAGATCGAACGCCATTCCATTCATGGCTATCACGGAAACCTTCCAGTTCTCCAGTTCACGTAGCGTATTGAGCAGATCGAGCGTCGAGCGCCCCCACCGGGAAAGCTCAGTGACCAGGATTGCATCAATTTGTCTGGACTGGGCAAGCGCCAGGACTTTCTTTCGCTCGGCCCGGTCGAGTTTAGTTCCTGAACCTGTTTCCTTAAATATTCCCACCACGTCGTAGCCGGCACGGCCGGCGAAGGCTCGCAGATCAAATTCCTGGCGTTCACAAGACTGATCCGCTGTTGAAACCCGGCAGTAAATGGCGGCACGATGTCCCAATTGAACCCTCCTGGATTTTTGTATCGGAACGCCCTGATTTATATGGGCTGGCTGTTGTCCAAAACAGACTATACTTCAAAAGGGACGAATTTGTATGTCACGACGCCATATTTTCACCGAACGGCAGCGAGCAGCGCTGTTCGATCTGCCCACGGACGAACTGTCGCTACTGAAGTTCTACACGCTGGGCGATGATGACCTGGAAAACATTAGGCAGCGCCGCAGACCGGAAAACAGGATTGGCTTTGCCCTGCAACTTTGTGCCTTACGATATCCGGGCCGTGCACTGGCTCCTGGTGAGATGATCCCGCGTGAAGTCCTTTCCTTCGTCGGTGCTCAGCTTGGAGTTCCGGCTGATGCGCTTCTCACTTATGCCACACGGCGCCAAACCCGTCAGCAGCACATGGACACGCTGCGCGAAATTTACGGCTACAAGACCTTCACGGGCCGTGGTGCCCGTGATCTGCGGGAGTGGACTTTCGGCCAGGCCGAAGATGCCAGATCAAACGAGGATCTTGCTCATCGTTTTATTGTGCGGTGTCGGGAAACTTCCACCATTCTGCCCGCAGTATCGACAATCGAGCGCTTGTGCGCGGATGCTCTGGTCGCCGCTGAGCGGCGGATTGAAACGCGGATTGCGGAAAATTTAACAGCGGATGTTCGCGATCACCTGGACAAACTTCTGAGTGAAATGCTCGCCGGCAATATCAGTCGTTTCATCTGGCTTCGCAACTTCGAGGTTGGTAACAACTCGGCTGCTGCTAACCGTTTGCTCGACAGGCTCGAATTTCTGCGTACCCTGAATATCAATCATAGTGCTTTGGCCAGCATACCTGCCCATCGCATTGCCCGGCTGCGTCGGCAGGGTGAACGCTACTTCACCGACGGTTTGCGTGACATCACTTCGGACCGCCGCTGGGCGATCCTTGCCGTCTGTGTTGTGGAGTGGGAAGCGGCGATTGCTGATGCCATAGTCGAAACCCATGACAGGATCGTAGGAAAAACCTGGCGGGAAGCGAAGCGCCAGCATGACGAAACAATTTCCGGCTCTAAAGCCACACTCACGGATACGATCCGTACCTTCACCGCGCTGGGAGCTTCGTTGCTTGAGGCCCGCAGTGACGGAACCCCGCTGGAGATGGCTGTCGCCAGTTCGGTTGCATGGGACCGGCTCGCTCAACTGGTAGCGACAGGGACTCAACTCAGCAACACGCTAGCCGATGAGCCTCTTGCATATGTCGGGCAGGGATACCATCGCTTTCGTCGTTATGCGCCCCGCATGTTGCGCTGTCTGAAGCTCGAAGCCGCGCCGGTCGCCGGACCATTGGTAGCAGCAGCTTTGTCGATCGGAGAGATGAAAGGTGTTGCATCGCCAGAAAGGCGTTTCCTGCGGCCCAGCTCCAAATGGAACCGTCATTTACGAGCTCAGGAAAAAGGAGATACCCGTCTTTGGGAAGTGGCGGTACTCTTTCACCTCCGGGATGCTTTTCGTTCCGGAGATGTCTGGCTCGCTCATTCGCGCCGCTATGGTGACCTCAAGCAGGTACTGGTGCCGATGATCGCGGCGCAGGAAAATGCAAAACTGGCCGTGCCTTCCAACCCACAGGATTGGCTGGCAGACAGAAAGGCGCGACTCACGATCGCTCTTAAGCGGCTGGCCCGGGCTGCCCGTAACGGCACTATTCCGCACGGTAGCATAGAAGATGGAACGTTGCGGATCGACAGGTTGACAGCAGACGTGCCGGATGGTGCCGAGGCACTCATACTGGATCTGTATCGCCGAATGCCGTCCGTTCGGATTACCGACATGCTGCTTGAAGTTGATGCAGCCCTTGGTTTCACAGATGCGTTTACCCATCTGAGAACCGGGGCTCCATGTCGCGACCGGATCGGTCTGCTCAACGTCCTGCTCGCTGAAGGGCTCAATCTGGGCCTGCGTAAGATGGCGGAAGCTACAAACACGCATGATTACTGGCAGCTCTCACGCCTTGCCCGCTGGCATGTTGAAAGCGAAGCCATGAACCAGGCATTGGCAATTGTGGTGGCCGCGCAGGGTAAACTGCCGATGTCACGCGTCTGGGGGATGGGCACGTCAGCATCGAGCGATGGTCAGTTTTTCCCGACAGCGCGGCATGGCGAAGCCATGAACATGGTCAATGCCAAATATGGTTCTGTTCCCGGCCTCAAAGCGTATACTCACGTAAGCGACCAGTTCGCGCCATTCGCTTGTCAGTCGATCCCGGCGACCGTGAGCGAGGCACCGTATATTCTCGATGGACTACTGATGAACGAGGTCGGTCGCCATGTTCGCGAACAGTATGCCGATACAGCAGGATTCACCGACCATTTGTTCGGAGCCAGTAGCCTGCTCGGCTACAATCTCGTTCTGCGAATCAGGGATCTGCCATCGAAGCGGTTGTACGTATTTAATCCCGATACGACCCCCAGGGAGTTACGCAAGTTGGTAGGTGGAAAAGCCCGGGAGGATCTTATCGTTGCGAACTGGCCTGATATTTTCCGTTGTGCCGCGACGATGACCGCTGGCAAAATCAGGCCCAGCCAACTCCTGCGCAAGCTCGCTTCTTACCCACGACAAAACAACCTTGCAGTTGCGCTTCGTGAAGTTGGTCGTATTGAACGGACCCTTTTCATTATTGAGTGGATCCTGGATACGGACATGCAGCGGCGTGCTCAGATCGGTCTTAACAAGGGAGAGGCCCACCATGCGCTCAAAAATGCGCTCCGTATCGGGAGGCAGGGGGAAATTCGCGATCGCACGACAGAGGGGCAGCACTACCGAATCGCTGGGCTCAATTTATTGACTGCGGTGATCATTTACTGGAATACCGTCCATCTTGGTCATGCCGTCACGGAGCGGCGGAACGAAGGGTTGGATGTTCCCCCTGAATTTCTTCCCCACATATCCCCATTGGGCTGGGCGCACATTCTACTGACTGGCGAATATCTTTGGCCCAAGGAACCGAAAGCTTAGGGTGTCATTTCGCCCTCAGCCGGAACCGACCCCATATCAATGATTTTCTGGTGCGTACCGGGTTGAGAAGCGGTGTAAGTGAACTGCAGTTGCCATGTTTTACGGCAGTGAGAGCAGAGATAGCGCTGATGTCCGGCAGTGCTTTTGCCGTTACGCACCACGCCTTCAGTAGCGGAGCAGGAAGGACATCTGATAGAAACAGAAGCCACTGGAGCACCTCAAAAACACCATCATACACTAAATCAGTAAGTTGGCAGCATCACCAGCGTACCGCAGAAGTCTACTATTCAAACGTACATTTTAATGAGTATGAAAATTCATGTTAACCCATCCAGTAGATTTCAAAAATATCCGATTATTAAATTTCTTTAGATTGAAGGAAGAGTTTGTATTATGCTATATGACAAATGCTGTTTTTTAAAAAACTCAAAGGGAAAAAATGATCAGATTAGAGCGAATTTATATAAAAGGTTTTAAACATCCAAATTCAACCTTGAATTTGATATTCTCGCCGAGTAATATATCGGTTATATATGGTGACAATGGCTCAGGCAAAACAACTCTTTTAAAAATACTACATGCAATATTTGAAAAGGATGAGTCCGTATTAAAGATTAATGAAGTTGTAACCGTTGATATGTATTATTCCGAAAACGAAAGTTACGACAGAGTTACAATTAAGAAAAAATACGAGACCATCAAGCGTGAACTTATTGGCACTGAAGAAATAGAACAATATGATTGGACAAGTTATGATAAATCTCCCTTATCTAATCTATCTTCACTATTACTAGGAGTAGAGCGCGGAGTCATTACTCAGGCTACAAGAATTGACCCTAGACTTGTTTTTGATTTTTTCCGAACGAGGAAACTTTTTTTAAACAAAGAAAGAGAAATGTTCAGTATAGCTAATGAGATGGCCACTTACCTAAAAGCTCACTCAGGCAGATATACAGCAAGAGCAGAGCCTCATAGGTTTGAGTTTTTCAAAAAAAACCTTAATCTTCAATCTGTTAAGATGGAGAATATCGAGAGCCTAATAGCTGAAAAATACAGACAGGCTCGTATAACAGCAACAAAAAGGATACAGAGTGCCTTATTTGATACCCTTTCACTTGCTATAAGTTTGAATGAAACTGAAAACAACAATGGTCCAGTACAACATGTTCGAATACCAAACGATTTCGGGCGATTACTTCTAGAGAATAAAGAAAGAATTAAAGAAGCACTAGATGATGGTGAGGAAAATAAATTCAAGAATACGGTGGTTGAAATTTTATCGAGTGAAAACCTTGAAAGCGAAGTTGAAAAATACAAACAACACCCAATTTTGAGTCAATTGTTTATAAATATGATCAATGAACTTAAATTAGAAAAACAGATGTTAAGTTCTATTAATTTACTTATAGATACGTTTAATAGCTTCCTCATTAATGGTAAGGAATTATTAGTAAATGAAAACCAAGTTGTTGTTAAAGCTGGTTCTGTAACCCATGGTATAAATTTATTATCCAGTGGTGAAAGACATATACTCACATTTTTATCAATAATACTATTTGAAGGTAGGGAACGCGATTTCCTTATTATAGATGAACCTGAAATATCTCTGAACATTAAATGGCAAAGAGAGCTAATGCCGCTACTTTCTGAGCTTTTACCAACAACACAAATAATAGTCGCATCACACAGCCCATCCCTGGCAAATAAAAACCCACATTTTCTTAGAGAACTTGAATTAAAATTAGGCTAAGATATGAAATACGAGATTGGAGAGATTCTTAACCAGGCAATAATGACTGGAACAATTAGCCTGGTGGTAGAAGGTATTGATGATATCAAAATTTACGAGACAATATCTAATGAAGTTGGAAAAAATGTTATCGTATTTCCTATTGGATGTGTTGAAGGATACTCACCAGGTTGTGGTCATGTTATTCCTGCAATGGATGCAATCTGTGAGTTACCAGAAGGTGATAAAGAACACAAAAAATACATACTTGGTATAATTGATAAGGACGTAAAAGACTTTAGGGGAGAAATACCTGTAAATCCGTTGGTTTTAACATTGAGATATTATTCATTGGAATCACATTTTATAAACAAAGAAGTAGTAAAAGAATCTCTTTCTTTAAATACAAAGACTCCACCATCACTATTAACGGATGAGTTTATATCATTGATTTTTAACGATATATTCTATGAAAGTGAAAGCTTATACCTGATGTCTTTAGAAGCATTAAAATGTTCAATTGATAACACTTATGACTCTTGTTTCCAGTATAGTTTTTCAGAAGGAAGGATTTTCTCAAGTGATGACCAAAGAAAAATATTAGAGAAAAGAGATGACTTGATATCTTTTTCTGAGTCATTGGGCATAACAGCAACAGTAGAAAACTTAAAAATCATAACCAAAGGAAAATGGCTTATCCATTATGTTAGTCATAAACTGGCAAACGCGTGCTCGACAATGCATACTAATTGCGGAGTTCCACCGCAATCACATTGTGTAGTTTGCGAAAGTGGATCTGATAATAAAAGCTGTCTTTATAGAACAAAAGATGGTGTAACACCAAAGTCATTCAAAAACTCATTGTTTGGAAATATGAATAGCCCAGACATTCAATATATCAAAGATAGAATTAGTGTTATGGCATAATTAAAGTAAATTGAGGTGTGATTATTTAGAAAAAATCATCTTGCTTTATTTAAAAGCTTCACAGTTTTACTTAGATTAGACAACCATTTAACACTAATGGTTGTCATAATTTTTTTCGTTAGTGAATGTTGTTAGATAACTTCCAAACTAGAAATTTTTAATTATTCATTTTCAGCCTAAGATTCATTAGTTAGTGTGTCTTGGCTGTTTTTAAAGGCCCGCTTTCTGGCTAAGTTGAGATGTTTGCGTGTGGATTATGTTTCAGCTTTTGTCGAAATTTCTTTGCTCCGGGCCTGGAGCTGCTGCAGGGCTTCCTGCATATCGTCCTAGTTCAGGCTTCTTTGTGATTTCTTGCCGGGCTGTTTCTTTCTGCGTGAGGTCTGGCCGTCAAAGGACGGCAGGGCTTGTTAACGGGTATTGCCCTTCAGCCGGCTCGTTGCAACGAGCAGTGTGCACACCGGGCCATGCTCCTCGAACCACTGATGCTCATAGCCATCAGTCTTGATGAGTTTTCTAGTGCAGGCCCGACGCGGACGTGGCTGATGTACAGGCGGCGGCTGCAGCTTGCGGGGGATCCATAAACCGGCCTGTGTCCTCAGCTTGCGTACCTAAAATTGTCTAATCAATGGCTCGTTAGAAATGTCCACTGTTTGTTTATACCAAGCGGTCCGGACTAACGAGTGAGTTGTTGACCAGGCGAAAACTATAACCTTGGACATTAATTAGGCATTAGCATTGAGCACCTACATATCGTGTCTAGCCAATGTTGAAATGTCGTGCTCAAAACAAGTCAGAGATGACGTCTGGGAGAGTCTGGAAAATTCCTTCTTTAGTCTTAGTCAGGCCTGGAGGATGGTCGCGGATGCCAGGCTTTCTCAGCAATCATCAGTTTCCGAACGGTCTCTTTTGAAATCCGGACACTGTATTCTGTGGTCAGTATTCGCCAGATTGCTGTCGGATTCATACCCCGGCCGCGTGAGCGAATAAGCTGCAGGGCCTGGTCTCTGATGGTGGTGTTTAACTGATGGTTGCCGGGCTTTCCACGGCGCCGGCTGACCAGACCAGCTGGCCCCAGCTCACGATAGCGTTTAATCAGGCGGGAGCACTGACGACGGGTGAGCTCCATGGATTCCGCCACTTCTGCCAGCGTAATTTCCCGCGCCACATAGGCCTCAATCAAATCCAGGCGCAACGCTTCATGTAATGTCAGAAGCACTGGTTTTTTGTCGTCCATTTTTCTCTCATCATTCAGCCGTGTCAGATCTGCAGGTGAGGGAAGGGCTCATCGCTTCAGGCTGGGGACAAAATCCTGCGGGCTGGCCAGCACCGGATTGATCGCCCTTAGCTCTTCCAGTACGCGCTCCTGGGCACGCCTGCGGGGCATTTTTTTGCTGCGCATTCGCTTTCCTTCAGCCTCCAGCTCGTCCTGTTTCTGCTGCGCCAGTTTCAAAACGGCACCCAGTCGTTTGTTGTCAACAAACGCACCCTGATCAACGCTGGCCAGTTTATCGAAAATCTTATAGCCCAGTGGCCGGTGCAGATGCCGGAAAGCAATGCTTCCGTCAGGGTAATCATAAACGGTAATTTTTTCACCTGCTATGCGCGAATTTTGTTCTGTGGGTTCAATGATATACATCACTTTATCATACTGAAAAGTCAGTGCTTTCGATAAGGTCCGCAGCTCCTGCCAGGCGAAGATATCATTCAGCTCCAGTGGACTCTGTGTGACCGGACGGTGCAGATCTTTAGGGTATTTTGCCGGCCGGGAGAAACGACGGTTAAAATCGGACATGAAATGTTCAATCCACTGATTGGCTTCAGCAACCGAGCTGATGTTCTGCAGGCGCATCTCTTTAATCAGGCGATCCTGGAGCGTTTTATTTACCCGTTCCACGCGACCTTTTGCCTGGCTGCTGTTGGCACAAATCAATTCGATCGCCAGTTCCCGGAGAGCCCGTCCGAACTGGGTTGTGCCGGTACGTCGGCTTTCCGGTCCGCTGACCCTGAACACCGCATGCTTGTCGCTGTAAAATGCGACAGGTTTACCATGTTTATCAATGTATTGCCGGGTAGCCATCATGTAGTCAAACGCGTTTTCTGAATCACAGAATCGCAGGTGCATCAGGCGACCGGTGGCATCATCCATGAAGACCAGAAGACAGCATTTTGGGGCTCTGCCTTCGAACCAGTCATGGTGAGAGCCATCGATCTGAACCAGTTCGCCGAGACAGTCGCGACGATAGCGTGGCTGGTAAACCCGGGTTCGCCGGCGGGAATGAGGACGCCAGAGACCGTCGGCTGTCATCCAGTTACGGACGGTTTCAACAGAGAGATGAATATGATGGCGTTCAGCCAGTTTTTCGGTTGCGAGCGTTGGGCCAAAATCTGAATAGTGGCACCGGATCAAATCCAGGGCTTTACAGCGTGTTTCTTCATCGATCCGGTTGTTTGCAGGACGTCCACGGCGGGAAGATGCAAACGCGGTTGCGCCATCTGTCCGGTACAGGCGCACAAGACGCTGCACCTGACGAACACTGAGTTCAAGAATATCTGCAGCGTCGCGCTGAAGCAAAGCCCGGTCAAATACTCGCTGAATGATGCCAAGCCGGTAAAGTTCTTTGACTGTCATAGCCACCAACATAAGATCGCGGTCCTGTGCTGAGCAAAATGAAGGCTTAGCGTACACGACGCGTGTGAATTGTGCTGAGACGACAATAACGCTTTGTGCTGACA
>OKWK01000750.1_pt1 | contig 9132 bp, 7 predicted proteins | sample 1607181 | NCBI WGS metagenome assembly OKWK01 (sample SAMN07501053, study PRJEB24779) | human gut metagenome | isolation source: stool | host: human infant | place: USA: Pittsburgh, PA
CACGCCGCTGTTTTCCAGGGTTTCCTTCAGTTCGCGCACGGTCGGGCCGTAGGCGTTGCGCGCGGACACGTCGATTTCCTTGAGCGCGAATTGCGCATCGCCCAGGCCGCGCAGTTGGAAGCCGCAGGCGGCCAGCAGGGTGGTCATACCGATCAGCGCGGCGCTGGTCAGGATACGTTTCATCAAGCTTCCCTCACTCCTGTTGATCAGCGCCCCCGGATGGCCGGGGGCGTCCAATGGAATCGCGTATCAGTTGGCGACGATGTTGACCAGTTTGCCCGGTACCACGATGACCTTGCGGATGCTCAGGCCTTCGGTGAAACGCAGCACGTTCTCGTTGGCGCGCGCGGCGGCCTCGACATCCTCGCGGCTGGCGCTGGCGGCCACGTCGATGTGCCCGCGCAGCTTGCCGTTGACCTGCACCACCAGTTGCAGGGTGTCCTGCACCAGTGCGCTCTCGTCGACGCTCGGCCAGCGCGCATCGATCACCGCTTCGGCATGGCCGAGCTGGCCCCAGAGCACGTGGCAGATGTGCGGAGTGATGGGCGCCAGCAGCAGGACCACGGTTTCCAGGCCTTCCTGGATCAGGGCGCGGTCCTGGGCGTCCTGGTTCGGCGCCTTCTCCAGCACGTTCATCAGGGTCATCACCGCGGCGATGGCGGTGTTGAACTTGTGGTGCTGGCCGACATCCTGGCTGGCCTGCCTGATCGCCAGGTGGATGGCGCGGCGGACCTGCTTCTGCGCGTCGTCCAGGGCGGCGACGTCCAGCGCGCCGGGGAGGCCGGCGCTGACATGGGCGTGAGCCAGGCGCCAGACGCGGCGGAGGAAGCGGTTGGCGCCCTCGACGCCGGCGTCCGACCACTCCAGGCTCATGTCCGGCGGCGAGGCGAACATCATGAACAGGCGGCAGGTATCGGCACCGTACTGGTCGATCATCGATTGCGGGTCGACGCCGTTGTTCTTCGACTTCGACATCTTCTCGGTGCCGCCGATCTCGACCGGCTGGCCGTCGCTCTTCAGGCGTGCGCCGACGACCTTGGCCTTGGCGTCACGCTCGACCTCGACGTCGGCCGGGTTGAACCAGTCCTTGCCGCCGTTGGCGGTGGTCCGGTAGTAGGTATCGGCGACCACCATGCCCTGGGTCAGCAGGTTCTTGAACGGCTCGTCGCTGCCGACCAGGCCCTCGTCGCGCATCAGCTTGTGGAAGAAGCGCGCATAGAGCAGGTGCAGGATGGCGTGCTCGATGCCGCCGATGTACTGGTCGACCGGCAGCCAGTAGTCGGCCGCCTTCCTGTCCAGCATGCCGCCTTCGAACTGCGGGCAGGCGTAGCGGGCGAAATACCAGGACGACTCGACGAAGGTGTCCATGGTGTCGGTTTCGCGCTTGGCCGGCTGGCCGCATTTCGGGCAGCTGCATTCGTAGAATTCCGGCATCTTCGCCAGCGGCGAACCGGAGCCGTCCGGTACCACGTCTTCCGGCAGCACCACCGGCAACTGGTCGGCTGGCACCGGGACGTCGCCGCAAGCCTCGCAGTGGATGATCGGGATCGGGCAGCCCCAGTAGCGCTGGCGGCTGATGCCCCAGTCGCGCAGGCGGAACTGGGTGCGCGCCTGGCCCAGGCCCTTGGCCTCGAGGTCGGCGCCGATGGCGTCGAAGGCGGCCTGGTAGCCGAGGTTGTCGTACTTGCCGGAGTTGACGGTGAGCACGGACTCGTCCTTGGCGCCGTACCACTCCTTCCAGACGCTGGACTCGAAGTCGTCGTCGCCCTCGACCTTGGCGATCACCTGGCGGATCGGCAGGCCGTACTTGTTGGCGAACTCGAAGTCGCGCTCGTCATGGCCGGGCACCGCCATCACCGCGCCTTCGCCGTAGTTCATCAGCACGTAGTTGGCGACCCATACCGGCAGCTTGTCGCCGGTCAGCGGGTGTTCGACGAACAGGGAAGTGGCCATGCCTTTCTTCTCCTGGGTGGCGATGTCGGCCTCGGCGACGCCGCCGCGCTTGCATTCGTCGATGAACGCCTGCAACTGCGGGTCGTTCTGCGCGGCCTGGGTGGCCAGCGGGTGTTCGGCGGCGACGGCGACGTAGGTGGCGCCCATCAGGGTGTCCGGACGGGTGGTGAACACCTTCAGTTGGCCGGCGTGGCCGATGGAGGCCTGGTCGTAGGGGAAGCCGATCTCCATCCCACGCGACTTGCCGATCCAGTTGCGCTGCATGGTCTTCACCTGCTCCGGCCAGCCGGGCAGGTTGTCGAGGCTCTCCAGCAGTTCCTCGGCGTAGGCGGTGATCTTGAAGTAGTACATCGGGATCTCGCGCTTCTCGATCAGCGCGCCGGAGCGCCAGCCGCGCCCGTCGATCACCTGCTCGTTGGCGAGTACGGTCTGGTCGACCGGATCCCAATTGACCGTGCCGTTCTTGCGGTAGATCACCCCTTTTTCGAACAGGCGGGTGAACAGCCACTGCTCCCAGCGGTAGTAGTCCGGCTTGCAGGTGGTGACCTCGCGGCTCCAGTCGATCGCCAGGCCGAGGCTGTCCAACTGCGACTTCATGTAGGCGATGTTGTCGTAGGTCCAGGCCGCCGGGGCGACGTTGTTCTTCATCGCGGCGTTTTCCGCCGGCATGCCGAACGCGTCCCAGCCCATCGGCTGCAGCACGTTGCGGCCCTGCATGCGGTGGTAGCGGCTGATCACGTCGCCGATGGTGTAGTTGCGCACGTGGCCCATGTGCAGCTTGCCGCTCGGATACGGGAACATCGACAGGCAGTAGAACTTCTCCTTGTCGGGTAGCTCCCTGACGAGGAAGGACTGGTGTTCTTTCCAGTAGTTCTGGGCCTGGGTTTCGATCTCGAGTGGCTGATATTGCTCGTGCATGGCGCTACTTAGACGTGACTGTTCGAAAGCCTCGTAGCATACATGACCCCCACTCCTGTCGATAGCCCGCGCCGTTTGTCGCCGGGGGCGGTTCAGCCGAACGGGAACGCTAAGCTTTCCCTATGGGCCGTCGATGGCTGGCTGCCCAGTGGTACCTTCAGAGGTGTTCGATGGCTGAGCTGCAACGCGCGAGTGTGACGGGAGGTGGGCTGTACGAGAGGCTGCTGCAGCGTCTCGCCCTGGCTCTGGATGAAGCGGATACGGCCGAGCGCCTGCGTGACGAGCATCCCACGGAGCTTGAGTTGCGTGGTTTGAGCGAAGCGGAGATGGGGCTGATACGCGCCTATCTCGACCAGGACCTGCACTGGTTGCGCGGCTGGCATGCGGCCGCCGAGGAGCTGGCGCTGCTCGAGCGCCAGCCCGGCAGGACACCCCGGCCGCCCCGGCCGCAACCGCCGGCGCCGCGTCGGCACGTCTCGTTGAAACAGCGGCAACTGCTCTGTGCGCTCTGCGGTGCGCCGGTGCAGTGGAGCAAGGGGCATGGCGTGTTGCCGTGCGGCCATTGCGGCTCGCAACTGTTCCGTTCGGGCAACGACCGCTAGGGTCTCCTTCCCGGAAGTTTCGCCAGGCGTCGCGCAATCCTTTAGATTGCCTCTTCCGACAGGGAGGGGGCGATGCCGATCCGTTATTTCTTCAAGCAACTGCTGCTGCCGCCGGGCGGCCTGTTGCTGCTGCTGTTTTTCGCTTTCTGGTGGCGCACCAGCCGACCGAGGCTGGCGCGGCTGTGCGGTGTCTGCGGGTTCTTCGGTCTGTGGCTGATGAGTATGCCGCTCAGTGTGGAGCGGATGGGGCGCTGGCTCGAAAGCGAACCGGCCCTGCTGGCGGAGGATCTGCCGGGCCTGGCGCAGCGCGCCGACGCCATCGTCATCCTCGGTGTCGGCCGGCAGACCAACGACCCGGCCTGGGGCGACGATGCGCCGAGCCTGCTGGCGGCCGAGCGGCTGCGCTATGCCGCGCGGCTGGCCAAGACCTCGGCGCTGCCGGTACTGATCAGCGGCGGGTTGCATTACGGGCGCCCGCCCAGCGAGGCGGCGCTGATGGCCAATGCCCTGTTGCAGGACTTCGGCGTGCCGACGCGCTGGCAGGAAGGTCTCAGCCGTACCACCTGGGAAAACGCCACCCTGAGCGCCCCGCAGTTGCGCGAGGCCGGCGTGCGCCGGGTGGTGCTGGTGACCCAGGCCTGGCACATGCAGCGGGCACGCTGGAGCTTCGAGCGCCAGGGGTTCGAGGTGATCCCGGCGCCGGTCGGCTTCCTCGGCGGGGCCAACCTGCGGCCCTTCGGCGGCTGGCTGCCGGAAGCGCAGGCCTTCTGGCAGAGCGGCATGCTGCTGAACGAGGCGATCGGCCTGGTCGGCTATCGCCTGTTCTACCGCTGAGACGCAACCGGCGCCGCAGGGGCGCCGGTCTTTCCAGGAGGGGCTGGTTTCAGCCGAACAGGCGTCGCTCCTGCGGACGCAACTGGCGGCCGAGCAGAGCCCATAGCAGCAGCACGCCGGCCAACCCGGCCAGCGGCCAGACGCGGTATTGCAGATAGGGCGTCAGGCCCTGCATGGGAATCACCTCGCCGCGCAGGATGCCCTGCTGGAACTGCGGGATCTGCCGGACGATTCGGCCATAGGGATCGATCAGGCCGGTGACGCCGTTGTTGGTCGCGCGGATCATCCAGCGACCGCTTTCCAGGGCGCGCATCTGCGCCATCTGCAGGTGCTGCAACGGGCCTATGGAAGTGCCGAACCAGGTGTCGTTGCTCACTGTCAGCAACACCTGGCTCTGCGCCGCGAGCGCGGCAGCGAACTCCGGGTAGACCACTTCGTAGCAGATGTACGGGGCGATCTCGTAGCCCTTGGCCTTGAGCAGCGGCTGGTCGGCCGGGCCGCGAGCGAAGTCGGACATCGGCAGGTCGAAGAAGGCGATCAGGCCGCGCAGCAGGTCCTGCAGCGGCACGTACTCGCCGAACGGCACCAGCTTCTGCTTGAGGTAGGTGCCCGCGCCTTCGCCGACCACGGTGATGCCGTTGAAGTAGCGACTCTTGCCGTCGGCGAGACGTTCGCGCACCGGGACCCCGGTGATCAGCGCGGCGTTCTTCTCGTCGGCGACCTGGCCCATGGCGCCGAGGTAGCCGCTGGCCATGTCCTGGAGAATCGGCACCGCGGTTTCCGGCCAGACGATCAGGTCGACGTCCCGCTGCGGCAGGCTCAGGTCGCGGTAGAGGTCGAGTTGCGCGCGGACCTGATTCGGGTCCCATTTCAGCTCCTGGGCGATGTTGCCCTGGATCGCCACTACCCTCAGCGGTTCGCCGGCCGAATGGGTCCAGGCGTGGCCCTTGAGATAGAGGCCGGCCGCCCACGGGCCGAGCAGCAGGACCAGCCCCAGAAGCAGGCTGGCACCGTGCGGGAAGAGGCGCGGCAGGTTCACCAGCAGGGCCGCGCTGAGGGCGATGACGAAGGAGGACAGCCATACGCCACCCACCGGCACCAGCCCGGCCAGCGGTCCCTGCAACTGGCTATAGCCGGCGTAGAGCCAGGGGAAACCGGTAAGGAACCAACTGCGGAACAGCTCCAGTGCCAGCCACAGGGCGGCGAACGCCAGGGCGTCGCCCAGCGGCGCGTTGTCGCGGCGCAGGCAGCGCGCCCACAGCCAGGCCGGCAGGGCGAAGAAGAAGGCGACGCCGGCGGTGAAGCCGAGCATGAGGAAGCTCGCCAGCGGCACCGAGGCGGCGCCGTAGTCATGGATACTGACGTAGATCCAGCTGGTGCCGGCGCCGAACGCGCCGAAACCGTACCACCAGCCGCGCCACAGGGCGGACTTGCCGGGAAGGCCGCGCAAGCCGAGATAGAGCAGGGCGATCGAGAGGATCGCCAGCGGCCAGTAGACGAAGGGCGCCAGGGCCAGGGGTGTGAGCGCGCCTGCGGCGAGTGCCAGCAGGTGTCCGGGCCAGCCGGGACGAGAAATCCAACGCATCGAATGTCCTTAGAGCCTGTTCAATGTCCGACTGCGCAGACCGGGGCCGCCTTCGGCTGCCGGACGGCAACGTCCGCGGCGACAGGGGAGTCTGGCGCAAGGCGCAAGAGTAAAGGAGGGGCTGGCGAGACGCCAGAAGGACGGCGCGGGAAGATGCCCCCTCCGCCGCGGCGGAGGGGGCGCGCTCAGTTCTGCAGGGGAGACAGGCGCAGCAGATGGACGCGGCGGCTGTCGGCGTTGAGTACGCGGAAACGGAACTCGCCCAGCTCGACCACTTCGTTGCGCTTGGGCAGGTGGCCGAAGGCGCTCATCACCAGGCCGCCCACGGTATCGAATTCCTCGTCGGAGAATTCCGAGCCGAAGAAGTCGTTGAAGGCGTCCACGGGGGTCAGCGCCTTGACGATGAAATCGCCGCTGGGCAGCGGCTTGATGTAGCTGTCCTCCTCGACGTCGTGCTCGTCCTCGATATCACCGACGATCTGTTCCAGCACGTCCTCGATGGTCACCAGGCCGGCCACGCCGCCGTATTCGTCGATGACGATGGCCATGTGGTTGCGGTTGGCGCGGAATTCGCGGAGCAGCACGTTGAGGCGCTTGGATTCGGGGACGAAGGTGGCCGGACGCAGCAGTTCCTTGATGTCGAAGGGACGCTCGTCGTTGTGCAGGATCAGTGGCAGGAGGTCCTTGGCCAGCAGTACGCCCATGACGTCGTCGAGGCTTTCGCCGACCACCGGGTAGCGCGAGTGGGCGGCTTCGATGATGGCCGGAAGGAATTCCTTCGGCGTCTGGGTCGAGCGGATGCTCATCATCTGCGAGCGCGGCACCATGATGTCGCGCACCTGCAGGTCGGCGACCTGGATCGCCCCCTCGACGATGGACAGCGCCTCGCTGTCCAGCAGCTTGTTGTCGTGGGCATCGCGCAGCAGCTCGAGTAGCTCCTGGCGGTTTCTCGGCTCGTGGGCAAAAGCCTGGGTGATCTTGTCCAGCCAGGACTTGTGCCCGTTGCTCGATCGGTCTTCGCTCATTTTTCCTTGCTCGGTGGCTCTTCGTCGTCGCAGGCGTACGGATCGGGATGACCCAGTTCCGCCAGCAATTCACGTTCCAGTGTTTCCATTTCTTCCGCTTCGGCGTCGTCGATGTGGTCGTAGCCGAGCAGGTGCAGGCAGCCGTGGATCACCAGGTGGGCCCAGTGGGCCTGCAACGGCTTGCGCTGTTCCAGGGCTTCGCGGGCGACCACCGGGGCGCAGATCACCAGGTCGCCGAGCAGCGGGATATCGAGAAGCTCGTCCGGGACATCGGCGGGGAAGGACAGCACGTTGGTCGCGTAGTCCTTGTGCCGGTAGGTGCTGTTCAGTTCCAGGCCTTCGGCCTCGTCCACCAGGCGGATGGTCAGCTCCGACTCCGGACGCTGGCGCAGGGCCAGTTCGCACCAGGCGCGGAACTGTGCTTCGGAGGGCAGGTCCGGGGCGGCGCTGGCGACCTGCAGGTCGAGCTCAAGCGGCATCGTGACCGCCCTTGCCCGTTCCCTCGACCGGCCGCACCTGGCCTTGCTGGCGGTTCTCATGGCGCTCGTAGGCTTCGACGATACGCTGCACCAGCGGGTGGCGGACCACATCCTTGGGCTTGAAATGGGTGAAGCTGATGCCGGGGACGTCCTGCAGGACCTCGATCACGTGCTTGAGGCCGGAGCGGGTGCCGCGGGGCAGGTCGACCTGGGTGACGTCGCCGGTGATCACCGCGGTGGAGCCGAAGCCGATCCGGGTGAGGAACATCTTCATCTGCTCGACGGTGGTGTTCTGGCTCTCGTCGAGGATGATGAAGCTGTTGTTCAGCGTGCGCCCGCGCATGTAGGCCAGCGGCGCGACCTCGATGACGTTGCGCTCGATCAGCTTGGCCACGTGTTCGAAGCCGAGCATCTCGTAGAGCGCGTCGTAGAGCGGGCGCAGGTAGGGGTCGATCTTCTGCGACAGGTCGCCGGGAAGGAAACCGAGCTTCTCGCCGGCCTCGACCGCCGGGCGCACCAGCAGGATGCGGCGGATCTGCTCGCGCTCCAGGGCGTCGACGGCGCAGGCCACGGCGAGGTAGGTCTTGCCGGTGCCAGCCGGACCGATGCCGAAGTTGATGTCGTGGTCGAGGATCGCCTTGACGTAGCGCTGCTGGTTGGCGCCGCGCGGGCGGATGTGCGCCTTGCGCGACTTCAGGGTGACCTGCGGCGCGCTCTGCAATTCCTCGAGGTCTTCCAGGCCGGACTCCTGCAGGTACAGGTGCACGGTGTCGGGGGTGAGATCGGTGCCGTTCTGCGCCTCGCGGTAGAGACGCTGCAGCAGGCGTTCGGCGACCTTGGTCCGGCGCGGTTCGCCGGCCAGTTCGAACTGGTTGCCGCGGTTGCGGATCTCGATGTCGAGGCGTTTCTCGATCTGGTGGAGATGCTCGTCGAACTGCCCGCAAAGTGTCGCGAAGCTGCGGGCGTCGAACGGCTCGAGGATAAAGCGATGAAGTTCCTGGGGGGCGTTCAAGGTGTTCTGTCGTACTCGCCAGTGGCTGATTGATAGGGAAGAGAATAACCGCTGGATATCGTCGCGCAAAGTTGCCGTATCGCGGCGGCGCTTTCCCGGTTCCCGCTGAAACGTTGGTGCACCGTGGCGGCGGGAAGGTTCAGCGAGCCCGCCGTACGGTCGTCGGCCTCAATGCAGGGTGCTGTCGATCAGGGTACCGCGCAGCGAGTGCGGCAGCGCGTCGTCGATGTGCACCTGGGCGAACTGGCCGATCAGGCGTGGATTGTCGCAGCGGAAGTTGACGATCCGGTTGTTCTCGGTGCGCCCCTGGAGCATGCCTGGGTCCTTCTTCGAGAAGTCGGTGACCAGGATCCGCTGGGTGCTGCCGACCATGCGCCGGCTGATCTCGTAGCCTTGCTGGTGGATGCGGCTCTGGAGGATCTGCAGGCGCTGTTTCTTCACTTCTTCCGGCAGGTCGTCGGCGAGGTCGGCGGCGGGCGTGCCGGGCCGCGCGCTGTAGATGAAGGAGAAGGAGAAGTCGAAGCCGACGTCCTCCACCAGCTTCATGGTCTGCTCGAAGTCCTTCTCGGTTTCGCCGGGGAAACCGACGATGAAGTCGGAGCTGATGCAGATGTCCGGTACCGCGGCCTTCAGCTTGCGGATACGCGACTTGTATTCCAGCACGGTATGGTTGCGCTTCATCGCCGCCAGCACGCGGTCGGAGCCCGACTGCACCGGCAGGTGG
>OKWK01000755.1_pt1 | contig 9002 bp, 7 predicted proteins | sample 1607181 | NCBI WGS metagenome assembly OKWK01 (sample SAMN07501053, study PRJEB24779) | human gut metagenome | isolation source: stool | host: human infant | place: USA: Pittsburgh, PA
ATGCGAAAGGACATGTCCTTCAACTACCCAGCCCGCACAACGTACTTGGCCTCGATGTCCCGCTCCCAGCGCTTCTGGTTGGTCAACGGATCGCCGTTGTCATCACGGCGCATATAGACTTCGTTGGCGTTGCTGTAGTCGGCATCCCAGCCTTGGGCATATCGAGTCATGAAGCTCAACCCAGGCACACCGAAAGGCTCCATATCCAGGTCATAGCGCACTTGCCATGACTTCTCCTTCGGCGAGTTGAAGTCGCTGTACTGGATGGAGTTGTCGAGGTAGATGGAGTCCGATTGGCGCAAGTAGTCGAAGTCATCATCGCCATTGTTGCGCTGGAGACCCACCAGCACTGTGTGAGCGCCGAATTGGATGCCGACCTTGCCGCTCCAGATGTTGTTATCGAAGCTCCCGAGGAGCTGCTTCCCTTCATCGACCGCCTTGTAGTAGTTCAGCCCGCCGATCAAGGCGACATCGTCCGCAAGCGGGTAGCTCAGCGTGGTGCCCGCGTAATATTGATTCCAGGCATCCTTAGTTATTCATTACCGCTACGGCATGAAACTCGATATCGCCAGGGTCGTGGCCACTACCCCGACGGACTCTAGCTGCGGTGTGATGCCGGCCCAGATGACCTACGAGGACTCCAATGGCGATCTGAATATTCTTGAATACCGGGCAGCCGGGACAGGTTGCCGTAATCAAAACTAGATAAATGACATCGCGCTGACTGAAATGTAATTTCCAAGTCACCCTGACGTTATTTGGCATGTGGAAATATGACCAAGGCGTGCCTGGCTATGCCCGGCGCGCTTGGCACATATATGCGACCACACAATGACAACTGCCAATAACATCAGGAGCATTTATGAATAACAGAACCCTGTTAGGACTTTCTCTGCTCACTCTGAGCGTCAGTACCGGGCAAGCTGCAATGGCCGCCGACGAGAAAGGCGAGGGATTTATCGAAGGCAGCAGCCTGACCATCCTCAATCGAAATCTCTACTTCAACCGTGACTTCCGCAAAGGCCAGTCCAGCAGCTCGGGTAATGGCTATTCGGAAGAGTGGGCGCATGGCGTGATAGGCCGATTCGAGTCTGGCTTCACCGAGGGCACCATAGGCTTCGGTGTCGATGCCTTTGCCATGCTAGGACTTAAACTTGACACTGGCGACGGCCGTTCAGGAGCCGGTGGCTCAGTCGATGTGCTGCCTTACAACAGCCTCGGGCAGGCTGAGGATAACTACTCCAAACTGGGTGGCGCGGTGAAAGCTCGGTTCATGGATACCGAGATCAAGGCAGGCGACGTCTTTCCCGTCAGCCCGGTCGTCCAATACGGTGATGCACGGCTTTTACCGGAGAGTTTTCGAGGTGTCACCGTGGTCAACAGCAGCGTGGAAGGACTGTCGCTTCAGGGCGGTCGCCTCCACTCGATGAGCCAACCCAATACCAGCAGCATGCGCGACGGCTTCGCTACCTTCTACGCGGGCGAAGTGGACTCGCCATGGATCGCCTATTTCGGTGGTGATTACACGCTTAATGACAACGTCGGCTTTAGTCTCTACACCAGCCGCCTCAAGGATGCCTGGAATCAATATTACGCGGGCACCACGCTGATAGCGGCAGCATACTCTTGCATGGCCTGCTCATTGGCCTGAATCATCCGACCATAAACACGATCAGCGCCGCCTTCTGCCAGAGTGGCTGAGGAAACAACCATAGCGGCAAGGGCTGCAATAACTTTGAGGCTTTTCATGTTTAATCACTCCTTCAAGGTGGTGATTAAAATATATCCGCTCAACCTGTCATAAAAATGAAGTCAAAGTTACATCGCCGTAATGCTTCCTGCCGCGTTACCCGGGCGAGTCAGCTTGGCGCGTGGCTTGCCCGGGTTTGTAAAGCTATAGCTCCTGCGGTGCGCGAACCTTCTGTGTACGCTGCCTTCGCATCAGCCAGTACGCGGCCGGCAAAACCAACATGGACATCAGCGGCGCGGTAATCATGCCGCCGACCATGGGCGCGGCGATGCGCTTCATCACCTCAGATCCGGCACCTCCGCCCCAGAGGATTGGCAACAGGCCGGCGATGATCACGGCCACCGTCATCACCTTGGGCCGCACACGCAGCACCGCGCCTTCACGAATTGCCTCCAGTAGGGCCGGATCACCGCTGCGCCCGGTATCCACACGCGCATGCCAGGCGTTCTTCAGGTACAGCAGCATGATCACCCCGAACTCGGCCGAGACGCCGGCCAGGGCGATGAAGCCCACGCCGGTGGCCACCGACAGGTTGAAGCCGAACCAGTAGAGCAGCCAGATGCCGCCCGACAGGGCAAAGGGCAGGGTGGCCATGATCAGCAGGGCCTCGCCGAAGCGGCTGAAAGTCAGGTAGAGCAGCACGAAGATAATCAACAGAGTCGCCGGCACCACCCAGGCCAGCCGCGCATTGGCGCGCTCGAGGAATTCGAACTGACCGGAGTAGGAGACGGTCATGCCGGCGTCGAGTTGTACCCGCTCGGCGACGCGTTGCTGCAACTCGCGCACGGTCGATGCCAGGTCGCGCCCACGTACATCGACATACACCCAACCGGACAGACGCCCGTTCTCGCTGCGCAGCATTGGTGGCCCTTCGGTCAGACTAACCTGGGCGACGGTGCCCAAGGTGATCTGCTGGCCGGCTTGCGTGAGGATCGGCATACGCCGTAGTGCCTGCGGACTATCTCGCCACTCCTTGGGATAGCGCAGGTTGATCGGGAAGCGGGCCAGTCCTTCAACCGTCTCACCAATATTGCTGCCGCCGATGGCGCCCGATACCACCGCCTGCACATCGGCGATGCTCAGGCCATAGCGCGCCGCGGCCAGTCGATCGATCTGGATGTCCACGTAACGGCCGCCAGTAAGGCGTTCTGCCAAGGCCGAACTCACCCCAGGCACCTCTTTGGCCACGGCCTCGATATCGCGCGTTATGCGCTCGATGTCGACCAAGGAGGTTCCGGACACTTTCACCCCAATGGGGCTCTTGATCCCCGTCGCCAGCATGTCGATGCGGTTGCGGATGGGCGGCACCCAGATATTGGACAGCCCCGGAACTTTTACCGCGCGATCCAGTTCCTCGATCAGCTTTTCGGGTGTCATCCCCGCGCGCCATTGATCGCGTGGTTTGAACTGCACCGTGGTCTCGAACATTTCCAGCGGTGCTGGATCGGTGGCGGTCTCTGCTCGCCCGGCCTTGCCGAATACCCGTGCCACTTCGGGCACCGTGAGGATCATCCGGTTGGTTTGCTGCAGCAGCTGGGTGGCCTTGCTGGCCGGCAAGCCGGGCAGGGCTGATGGCATGTACAACAAGTCGCCCTCGTCCATCGGCGGCAGAAACTCTCCTCCGAGTCTGCTGAGGGGCCAGAGACTGGACAAAAACACTAGCAAGGCCAGCGCTAGGGTCACCTTAGGCCAAGCCAGCACCCACTCCAGCACCGGCCGGTATGCACCGATCAGCCAACGATTCAAGGGGTTCTGTTGTTCGCTGGGGATATGCCCACGAATCCAGTAGCCCATCAGCACCGGTACCAAGGTGATCGAGAGGCCAGCAGCGGCAGCCATGGCATAGGTCTTGGTGAATGCCAGCGGGCCAAACAGGCGACCCTCCTGGGCCTCCAGGGTGAAGACCGGGAGGAAAGACAGGGTGATGATCAAAAGGCTGAAGAACAGCGCCGGCCCGACCTCGGCCGCAGCTTCGCCGATCACCCGCCAGTGCGCCTCGCCCTGAAGCGGTTCACCGGGGTGTCGAGCCTTCCAGGCCTCGATGTGCTTGTGCGCGTTCTCGATCATCACCACGGCGGCATCGACCATGGCGCCGATGGCGATTGCGATCCCGCCCAGCGACATGATGTTGGCATTGACGCCCTGGTAGCGCATGACGATGAAGGCCATCAGGATGCCCAGGGGCAGGGTGATGATCGCGACCAGCGACGAGCGCAGGTGCCAGAGGAAGATCAGGCAAACCAGGGCAACCACCGCGAACTCTTCCAGCAGCTTGTAGCTGAGGTTATCGATGGCGCGGTCGATCAATTGCGAACGGTCATAGGTGGTGACCACCTCGACGCCGGCCGGCAAGCTGCCCTTCAGGCTGTCCAGCTTGGTCTTCACCGCGGCGATGGCATCGCGGGCATTCTTTCCGGAGCGCAAGATGACCACGCCGCCTACCACTTCACCCTGGCCATCCAGCTCGGCAATGCCACGACGCATCTCTGGCCCCAGCTGAATGGTGGCCACCTGACCCAGCAGCACCGGAACTCCGCTGGCCGAAGCCCGCAGCGGCACATTGCGGAAATCCGCCAGGCTCTCTAGATAGCCTGAAGCCCGCACCATGTACTCGCGCTCTGCCAGCTCCAGGATGGCGCCGCCGGTTTCCTGATTGGCGCTCTTCAGCGCCGCTTCGACCTCCTGCTGAGTTACCCCATAAGCCACCAGCTTCTGCGGATCGAGCAGCACTTGGTATTGCTTGACCATGCCGCCGAGGGTGGCCACTTCGGCTACGTTGGGCAGGCTCTTGAGTTCGTACTTGAGGAACCAGTCCTGCAGTGCCCGCAGCTGGGCAAGATCATGCTGGCCGCTGCGGTCGACCAAGGCGTACTGGTAGATCCAGCCCACGCCGGTGGCATCCGGCCCAAGGGTGGTGGTAACACCCTCGGGCAGGCGTTCCTGCGCCTGGTTGAGGTACTCCAGCACCCGCGAGCGCGCCCAGTAGAGGTCGGTGTCGTCCTCGAACAGCACGTAGACGAAGGAGTCGCCGAAGAACGAGTAGCCGCGCACCGTCTTCGCCCCCGGTACCGAGAGCATGGTTGTGGCCAGTGGGTAGGTCACCTGGTTCTCGACGATCTGCGGTGCCTGTCCGGGAAAGCTGGTTCTGATGATGACCTGGGTGTCAGATAGGTCCGGCAGTGCATCCAACGGCGTGTTGCGCAGCGACCAGATGCCCAGGGCGGTAATGAACAGGGTCGCCAGCAGCACCAGAAAGCGATTGCCGATAGACCAGTGGATCAGGCGTGCGATCATGGCTGGTCTCCTTCCTTGCTGAGCTGCTCGATCATCAGGCCGGAGTTTTTCTGGCGGGCGCCGATACGTACGTGATCTCCTGGCTTAAGTCCCACAGCTACTTCTGAGCTGACCAATGGAAAAGCCATGGTCATACCTGGCATATTCAGGCTCTCGAAGGGCCCGTGCTCCAGGGTGACTGACTCCGCGTCCAGAGCACGAATCACACCGTGAGACACATGCAGCCCCTCCGTGCTGTCCTGTTCTGCATTGCCGGCCAGGATGCCCTGCAGGCTGGCTTCCGAATCGATGAGGAACTGGCCGGAGGTAACGACCGCCTGACCTTCCTCGAGACCGGACAACACCTCCAGACGCCCATCGGCCTCGCGGCCCAAGGTGATTTCCTGGGGGCGGTAGCGTCCGTCGCCTTCGGCCAGCATCACCAATGCACGCTTGCCGGTGCGAATCACGGCTTCACTCGGCACAAGAAGCGTGGATTGTTCGACGGCACTGTTCAGGCGTACGGCGGCGAACATGCCGGGGCGCAACTTACCGGCAGGGTTGGGTAGCTCGCTGCGTACCGTGAGCGTGCGCGTTTGCGGATCGGCACTCGGCAGCAAGGCTATGACGCGGCCCAGCAGCGGTCGATCAGGAAAGGCCGTCAGGTTGGCGCGGATCTCGTCCCCGACCTGGATACTTCCGGCCATGGCCTCGGGTATCGCCGCATCGAGCCAGACACTGGACAGCCCGTTGATCAACGCCAGATCCTGCCCGGCTTCAACGGTCATCCCGGCGCGTACCTGCAAGGCTTGGAGCTCGCCGCTGATAGGTGTGGTGAGGGTTTGCACTGCCCGCGGTTTGCCGCTGCGGCGAACCTGCTCTATCAACGCTTGTGGCATGCCGAGCAGGCGGAGGCGCTCTTGGGCCGCAGTGATCAAGCGGGCGTCACCGGTACGCAGTACCGCGAGGAACTCCAACTGCGCGGCGGACCACTCGGGAATCAGCAGGTCGACCAGGGGTGTTCCAGCTGGCAGTACATCGCCAGGGGCACGCCCGTAAACCCGCTCGACGAATCCGCCAGCGCGGGCCTGGAGGTTCGCTACCTCTCGCTGGTTATAGGCCAGGGAGCCGACCACCTCGATATCCGAGGGCAGTACACCGCGGATCACCGTCGAGGTTCGCATTCCGAGGTTCTGCACGGCTTGAGCGGGGACGCTCAGGACAGACGGATCTTGCTCGGATCCTGCGTATTTAGGGACAAGCTCCATATCCATGAAAGGTGACTTGCCCGGTTTATCGAAGCGCTGCTCAGGCTGCATCGGGTCGTACCAATAGAGCACCTTGCGCTCGTCCGTCGGTGCGGAGCTAGGCAGTAGCTCGTGTTTGGCTTGCCGCTGGGCCAGCCAGTAGCCACCGCCCGCCGCGCCAATGCCCACGGTCAGCACGGCGACCGCAAAACCAAATGTCGATATCTTCATTTCAGGCCCTCCACATAGGCGTAGTACAGGCTTGCGGAGAGCTGGCTCAACTTGCGCTGCTGTTCAATCTGCCGCAGTTGCGCATCAATCAGGTCGCGCTGGGCAGTAATAACGGATGTGAGCTGGCTGTTACCGGCTTGGTAGGCGGCCAGTTCGAGATCGGCACGTTTGCTTGCAAGCGGGATCAAGGTTTTTTCGGTGCGTGACAAGGTCCTGCGCAGTTGCTCAAGCTCGGCAATACCGCCTTCCAGCTCAGCCTGATGGGCGCGCAGTAATGCTTCCTGCTCGGCTTCCATCTGCGACACGCTTTGTTGTCTGGCGTTGATCTTGGGCCCCTGACGTGTGCCTACGAACAACGGCAGGTCGAAGGTAAATTGCACCATCACCATATCGCCGAACTGGTTGTCGCGATTGTTGTAGGCAAACTCAACACCCCAGTCGGGGGTCTTCTCGGCGATGGCCTCGTTCAGCTCGGCGCTAGCCTCGCCGACTCGGGCGGAGGCAGCGCGCAACTCAGGGTGTGAGGCAATGCGTTGCTGCAGGTGCGGTGCCACCAGGTTCAGACTGGGAACACCTCCTTGCAAAGGCTGGTCAGCCTCGTTGCCTATCCAGCGGCGCAGCTTGGCACGAGCTACTGCCACATCGCGATTCAGTTCATCTCGCCGATCTTGTAACGCCAAAGCTTCCTGGTCGGCCTGCAACAGCTCGCCAGGCTGAGCACTACCGCCGGCAATCAGCGATTGCACGGTCGAGCGGAGCATCTCGATCTGACGGTCCAGTTGATCGAAGAGGCCAACACTGCGTTCGGCGTAGTACACATCCAGCCAGCTCACTGCCGTCTGGCGCTTGATCTCCAACTGCATGGCACGCTGCTCGGCCTCGGCTCGGCCTACTGAAGCCTCGGCCAACTGGCGCCGAGCCTGACGCTTGTCACTGTTGGGGACTTCCTGCATGAACCCAATGCGGCGCATGGTCATGGAGTCACGATTAAGCGTGTAACGGTCAGGGCCTTCGATCGGCAGGTTGTCGATGCCTAGAATCAGCTTGGGATCGGGCAGGGCGTCTGCGGGCTCGACAGCCTGCTGTGCCGATGCCACCTGCGCCTGGCGCGCGAGGTTCTCAGGGGCACTCTGCTCGGCCAGAGCTTGGGCTCGTTCGAAAGTTAGGGGCTGCGCCTGCGCGGCAAGCCAGGGAGCTGCCCAGAATGCGGCAGCCAACACACCGAGAAAGCCACGGCGTGGAAAAAGGAAAGCGGACATGCTTTCGCCTCCAATGCGATTGATCGAAGTCGCGACTACGAAACGTGACCGCGACGATGCGCCTGACTGTAAGGCGCGGGATGATCACTGCATTAGACGAAACGAGGAGGGCGCCAGAGTCCTGCGGGCTCTCGCTTAATCACCGACTGGGTCAGCAATATCTCGGGGCGTGAGGGGAGAGGGGATATGCTCTTGATCACGGTGGTCTGGAGAAGTCCTCCGGTCTTGCATTCCTGGCCGGGTTTGCAAGGGGACTTCTTGGCCACCCCATCAGACTTGTCCATTTGCTCGCAGCACGGAGCATCGGCCATTGCATGGCCCTGATGATCGGCGCTCTGCATCGGGCAAGGTTGTGCCGGCATGCTGAAAGCCACACCGCCGAAGGTCGGCAGCACGAGGCTAGCAATCATTAGCAGGATCAATCCAATCCGACGCACAGCAATTCACCAGTCGGGGCAATAGGCCGACGATAGCAGATTGCCCCCGAGCCATGAATGCTCCTTTTGACGATAACAGCACTTCGTTGATTTGGATCAAATAGAGTGTCTAGTCTCACAGGGCGAGCTGATTTTGTAGCGGGTGAGATTTCAATCGAGCAAGCGATAGAGTTCAGGCCAAAGAGGATTCTATAATCACTCCACAATTAGCTATAAAGCTCATTAGTGCACAAAATGCAGCGGGATGTGGAACCCTGAGGTGCCGCTGAATGAACGCAACGCAGGGTATCGGCTGGCATGGCAGAGCCTGGATTTCACCCGGGCTGGGCATTTTTCTGGGGCAGGCGGGTAGCCAAGATTGGCATAGCCACATGGCGCATCAAATTACCGTCAGCTTGAACGGCAGCTTGACTGTGAAGTGTACATCCTCGTCGGTGACGGCAAGGGCCATCTGCATCAGGGCAGGGGTGGCCCATCAGATCGAAGCTGACGAAGTGTTGTCGATCTACCTCGACGCGCTGTCCGATGAGGCGCGAGCACTTCCCGATAACATCGGGGAGGGCATCACTCCGATTCAGATGGGCGATACAGCATCGCTGCGAAAATTGCTGAGCAGCTCCGATCCGTCAGCCCAGCAAATTCGGGAAATGGTGCGCCTTGTTCTCAACCTTACGACTCCGCCGGCCTCCGATCCGCGACTGCAGTCGGTCCTCGCTGCGTTAAAAGAGCCGATTAATGGCAGGCAGGCGTTGGCCAAGCGCGTTCATCTGTCGCCTACCCGATTCTCACATTGGTTCGTCGAACA
>OKWK01000756.1_pt1 | contig 8979 bp, 9 predicted proteins | sample 1607181 | NCBI WGS metagenome assembly OKWK01 (sample SAMN07501053, study PRJEB24779) | human gut metagenome | isolation source: stool | host: human infant | place: USA: Pittsburgh, PA
CTTTTTTTGAATACCTGATACTCTTCCATGGACAACAGTAGCTCCTCTTGCCCCTTCTTTTTGGGATATTTCTATAACCTTATCTGCATTTTCTTTGTTAACTATTACATACAAAGCTTCATATTCCATATTAACTTCTCCTTTATAATCTATTGGTGTTGTAAACATTATTGACGTATTTTTTTTATCAAATTTATCTTTCAGAAAATCCAACAAATCATCTATTAAATTATCGTTAACTAGGGCTGAAACTATTTCTTTTTTTTGCTTTTCAATTCCCAAAACTTCAAGTATATGGTCATTGGCTGATCCTTCTGCCAAAAGACAATTTATGGATTTAGCTCCATTTTCACTCAATTGTTTCATAATTTTTGATCCATTAGATCTTGGTGTTATTATTCTTAAATATTTCATTATCCTTCAATAGCCTCCTTATAAAAAGAACCCATTATCATTATAGTAATTACTGGCATTAGAGCAACAAAGGCTATAACTCCAAATCCATCCGAAATATTTCCAGCAACTCCCTGACAAAATCCTAAAATAAAGGTAGCTGTCATTGGTCCTGATGCAACTCCGCCAGAGTCAAAGGCAATTCCTACAAAAAGTTGAGGTACATTTCTTGATAAAATTAGGGCAAGTAAAAATCCTGGTCCTATTACCATCCACAATTTAAACCCATCTATCTTTATCCTGAACATAGCAAGCATTACTGCAAAGGCAACTCCAATTGATAGGGCCTTCATAATTGATGACTTATGGATTGATCCTCCTGTAACTTCTTCGACTTGTTCAGATAATACAAAAACTGCAGGTTCTGCCAAAACAACCAAAAGTCCCAAAATAAATCCAATTAAGGGAACAAATTTAAAGTCAGAATAATTTTCTCCCATAATTCTTGCAAGTTCCATATATCCGCCTTCAACACTTGTTAAAAACAAAATCAAACCTATATAAGTATAAATAAGGCCCAAATATAGAGTTTTTTTATTTTTTATTTTAAAAACTAGCTTATCCATAACAAAAAATACCAAACTTATGGGTAAAATTGCAAAAGTTGAAGATTTTAATCCAGAAATCAAAGCAGATTGGTGGGCTGCTTCTTCTAGAAAAACATTTGTAGAATCAATTGACATAGACATTATAAGACCTGCAAGAATTGGTCCTGCAGATGCTATTCCTACAAGGCCAAATGAGTTCTCTTCACCCTTACTCTCTCCTTTTAATTTACTTACTCCAAGACCAAGGGCTATTATGAATGGAGTTGTCATAGCTCCTGTCGTTGCTCCCGACGCATCAAAAGCTATAGCATGGCCAAATTATTTGAAATAAACATAAGAATAAAAATAATTCCATAGATTGCCATGATCAAAGTTGATAATTTTATTTCCTTAAAAATCCTGTAAAGACCAAGGGCAATCATAATCCCTACTCCAATTGAAATTATTGCTACAATCAAAAAAGATTTTATTCCAAGAACACTTGTTACTTGATTTGCCAAAATCAAAAGGTCTGGTTCTGCTATAGAAATTGTAAATCCTATAAAAATTCCAAAAACTACAACTTTAATTATATTTTCAGATTTTGCTATAAAATCCCCCATATAAGATCCAATTTTTGAAATTGAAAGATCTACTCCCATTAAAAATATAGATAAACCAAGTATAACTCCTGCACAACCAAATAAAAATTTTATAATTAATTTATTGTCAATAGGTCTAAATAAATTTAAAATTAAAACCAAAACAGCAATGGGCAAAACCGCCTTTGAATTTTGCTTTATTTCTTCCTTAAATATATATACCACCTCTTTTATTGTTTTTTATTGTTTGTATATTTAACAACTAAATTCTTGGTATAACAAAAGAGCCAATCATTAGACTGTCTCTTTTGCTTATTTTTTATTAATCTCTAACTTGGTTAGCAGTTAAAATTGTAAGTTTATATACGTCTTCTTCGTTACATCCTCTTGAAAGGTCGTTTACTGGTTTGTTTAATCCTTGAAGTATTGGACCTAAAGCTTCATAACCACCAAGTCTTTGTCCAATTTTATATCCAATATTTGCAGCTTGTAGATCTGGGAAAATAAACACTTTTGCTCTTCCTGCTACATCTGAATTAGGAATTTTCTTTCTTGCAACTTGTGGTGAAATTGCTGCATCAAATTGCATTTCTCCATCAACTTTAAGTTCTGGATCCATTTCTTTTGCAAGCTTTGTAGCTTCTTCTACTTTTCTTGCAAGTTCATGTTTTGCAGACCCTTTTGTTGAGAATGATAGCATAGCAACTATTGGATCAATTCCAAATTCTTCAGCTGTTTTTGCGGCTTCTACTGCCACCTCTGCAAGCTCGTTTGATTGAAGTGTAATATTTATTGCTGTATCTGCAAATAATAATTTTTCTCCGTTAGGTCCTAACATAATCATAACACCAGAAACCCTATTTACACCCTTTCTTGTTTTGATAAGTTGAAGGGCTGGTCTTACTGTATCTCCAGTAGGATTTGATGCTCCTGAAACCATTCCGTCTGCCTTTCCAGTTTGAACTAACATTGTACCAAAGTAATTGTTATCTTTCTTTAGTATATATTCACCATCTTCTCTGGTGTTTTTGCCTTTTCTGATTTCAACGTATTTATCAACTAATTCATCAAGTAGTTCACTTTCTCTTGGGTTTATGATTTCAATATCACCTAATTTAACCCCTTCATCGTCTGCTACTTTTTGAATTTCTTCTCTATCTCCTAAAAGTATTGGAACTACAAGTCCATCATTATGATGTCTAATAGCTGCTCTTAGGACTCTTGAGTCACAACCTTCTGGAAATACTATTCTGCGGTTTTTACCCTTAATATTTGCAGTAGCAAGCTCCATAACTCCATCTTGTGCCATAATTACCTCCTAATCATAAATCGATATTAGCATATATATTATACCCTAATTAATTAATTTATCTTCTATAATTTTGCTTTTTTTAAACATTCTTTTTCTTTATCAGAAAGTTCAATTTCACTTTCACCATTTGTTATTTCTTTAAGGTAAGTATTTGAACCATCTTGAGAATAAAGATTTGTCAAAATTATTCCGTTATGGTAAGAATCCAAAAGAGTAAGAGAAAATGAATTTCTTCCTCTTTGGCTGTCAAAGGCATCATAATGAACAACAGCCATTTTGCTAACAGCTCCCATTGTTGTATTTTTTGTATCAGAAGACCTTTGGTCAAGTGACTTTATCTCTCTATTTGATTGTTCTATTTGATCATTTAATTGTAAAATTAATTCTTCAAGATTTATATTGGGATCCTTGCCCCTAAGTAGGTGGTCATATCTTCTTTTTTGTCTTTTTAATTTGTTATTATTGGCCTTAATCATAGAATATTCTAATATAACCAAAATAAACAAGACTACTATAGCTATTATTTGTCCCATTTCTTTTCCCTCTCCTTGATGATTTTCATATTATCCTTATACAATTTATCACAGAAATTTATAATAGATTTGTAATTTGTTTTTTTATAATTTGGATCACTTATATTTACTTCATTCATAATAAGATTAATAAAGGAAGAATGGATAGCTTCTTTTACAAGCCTAAGACCTATTTCCCCATCGCTGATTGCAGCAATATTACCATGTTTTAAAATAAAATCACAATCTTGCAAAACAATAATCATAAGCTCGATTGTTCTTTTTGGAGCCTTGTTTGCATCAATAATAAACTTATCATAGTCATTAATCTGATCATCCTTATAGGCCTTAATCAAAACATTTACCTTATCAATATCTTCTTGCATCAATTCTTTTAATTCTTCGGCATATTTTTTAAATTTTTTCTCAAGTTTTTGTGATTTTTTATTTAATTTTTCATCGCCATAATCTTTTTTTGCCATCATTAAAATTAAATTCAAACCCAGATTTCCTACAAGGCTTGTCACAGCACCTCCGCCAGGATTAGCTGTTTTTTTTCTAGTATTATCTATGAGTTCCCCCACAGAAAAATCAACCATTCTATTCTTTTCCATTTTTTATTCTCCAATACAAATTTTCTATATCATCAATAGAAACGCAATCTATAGTAACCTTATAATTTCCCTTATTCTTTTTGATTTCAACTTTTGAATTTAAAAGTTCAATAAATTTTTCCTCAAAATCTTCAAATAAAATCCTATCCAGCTTATCTTCCTTATCAGTTATTGTTTTTTTATTCGCAGATATTTTTTCAACTTTTCTAATGTTGGTTTTTTTATTTTTAAAATCATCAAGACTTTTTTTCCTATCCTCTTCATCTTTTATAGAAAGAAGAGTTCTTGCTTGGGATGGTGAAATATTTCCTTCTTCAAGTTCTTTTTTTGAATTTTCATCAAGTTTTAAAAGCCTTAGAGTATTTCCTATATAAGACCTAGACTTTCCAACAGTTTTTGCTATCTCATCTTGGGTCATACCATAATTTTTTGAAAGTTCATTGTAGGCGTTAGCCTCTTCAAGTCCTGATAAATCTTCTCTTTGAACATTTTCTACTATTGAAAGGATATCTATATCCTTGTTATCAACATTTTTTATTATAGCTTCAATTTCTTTAAGGCCCAATAATTTGCTTGCCCTAAACCTACGTTCACCTGCAATTATTTCATATCTTATCCCATTTTTTCTAAGAACTATAGGATTTAACAAACCATATTTTTCTATAGATTGGCTTAAGCCCTCAAGAGATTTATCATCAAAATTTTTTCTTGGTTGATCATCTCTTGGATAAATTTTTTCCATAGGAATTCTAACTATGGCCTTATTTTTTTTGTTATTTTCAGGTATTAGAGATCCAAGTCCTCTGCCCAAAGATTTATTTGTCATAGTTAATCCCTCTTTTCATTATTTACAAGTTTGTTTTGGTCAAATGAAAATTTATTTTTCTTCACTATGCCTTCTTCAAACTTTTTATCTTCTTCTTTTTTATCAATTATTTCTTCGACTTCATCTAATTTATTTTCATCACTTAAATTTTCATCATTAGACTGGTCAGAATTTTCTTTGTTATTTTCTTTATTTTTATCTAAGTTTTTAATTACTTCTTGGGGCTCTTTTTTTTCTTCTGTTTTTTCATCATTTGAGTCTTTTTCTAAATCATTTTTCCCAAAAATATTTTCTATAATTTCTTTAGCCAAGGCCATATAAGCTCTTGCCCCTTTTGATTTTTCATCATAAAGAATTACAGATTTTCCAAATGAAGGAGCTTCGGCAAGTTTTATATTTCTTGGAATCATAGTCCTAAAGACTTTTTCTTTGAAAAATCTTTTAACTTCTTCCACAACTTCGTATGATAGATTTGTATTTTTATCAAACATACAGAGCAAAACTCCCTCAATTTCCAAGTCTTCTTTTATAGTGCTTTTTATAGTATTGTAAGTTTTTAATAATTCACTTACCCCTTCAAGGGCGTAATATTCAGTTTGAATAGGAATTATTATAGAATCGCTCGCTACGAGGGCATTTAAAGACAAAAGTCCCAATGATGGTGGGCAGTCAATTAAAATTAAATCGAAGTCATCTTTTATTTCTTTTATAATTTGTTCTAGGATTTGAAGTCTTTCCTCTTGATCAAGGCTTACAAGTTCAACTTCAAGTCCTGATAGGGAATTTTCACTAGGAATTAAATACGGACCATCCTCACTTTTTACTATGTAATCCTTATAATTTCCTTCCTCATCATAAAACATTTTATAAACTGATTTTTCTTGATTATTTTTATCAAAGCCAAGACCAGTCGTTGTGTTTGCTTGAGGATCAAAATCTATAACCAAAACTTTTTTTCCGAATTTGGCTAAGGCTACGGATAGATTTACAACACTAGTAGTTTTTCCCACTCCACCTTTTTGATTAAATATCGATATTGTCTTCATAGTCACCTCTCATTAATAAAATAGCAAGGTCTAAGGCTCTGTTTTTTGCAAATAGCCTTGCCTTATTTCTGTCTTTTGCAAAATGGAATTTCTTAATTATTTTTTGGTCCTTATATTTTATAGCCAAAAAAACAAGTCCATCATGGGCATATCCTGTTGAAGCTATACATAGATCTGAATTTGTTTTTTCATACAAGCCTTCAACCATTTCATCTGCGCACTCAAAACTCACAGCGCTATATTTATTAAGTGTTTCACGTGAAACATTTAAAATCTTTTCTTTAATCCTGTCAGAATAAGTTATGTAGGATTCTTCAATTACATCACTTGCTCCACTAATATCAATTATTGATGAAGCAATTAGTCCTCCCGTCACGGATTCTGTTGTTGACACTTTTTCATCTCTTTTTCTAAGTAAATTTATCAAAGTTTCTTCTTTTTTTAGACCATCATCAGATATCAAAAGATTTTTAAATACTTTTTTTACTTCTTTTTCTTTTTCATCTAATAGTTTTTGAGCTTCCTTTTCATTTTTTGCCTTGGCAGTTATTCTTAAAAATCCACCTTCATTATCGAAATAGGGAGAAATAGTTGGATTAGCAGATGACAAATCAATCCTATTTGCCATATCCCATTCACCCAAAAATCCAATTCTCAAGTTTTTAGATTTTATAATAGCATCTTTTTTCAAATGACCTTCAAGTTTATTTTCAAACATATATTCCATTTCTCTCGGAGGTCCTGGAAGTAAAATTATTTTTGTTTCGTCCCCCATTATGCAGCCTGGAGCAGTCCCTCGATCATTATCTAAAATTATTGCATCTTTTGGAAATTTTGCTTGCTTTAAATTTACACTCATAGCTTTTTTCTTTTTGTAAAAATAATCTTCAAGCCTTTTTTTAGATCTTTCATCAACTACTACTTGATTTTCTTTTCCTAATACTTTAATAGCAACTTCCTTACTTATATCATCTTCAGTAGGTCCAAGACCACCTGTTACAAAAATATAATCAACTTTTCCCAAAGCTTCTTTCAATGCCTCATATAATCTTTCGAAATTATCCCCGACAGTTGCCATTTTATATACGTCAATACCAAATTCTGTAAGTTTTCTTGCTATAAATTGCGAATTGGTGTCAGTAATATTTCCTAATAATATTTCCGTACCAACTGAAAAAATTTGTGCTTTCATAAAACCTCTTTTCTTATTACAGTATAACATAAATCAATAAAAAAATGTTTCACGTGAAACATTTTTTCTTTTTATTATAATGGATTTTTTTTCGCTTGATTTTTTCCTCTTGGGTATTTCTTTTTTGTTGACCTTACTTTTTTAATCAAAATATTTTTTCTAGTATTTCCATGTAAGTCGATTGTATCTATATTAATAAGCTCTCCACCTAATATTTTTAAGGCATTTTGAGCATCTTTATATTCTTCTTCTGCTTTTGGCCCTTTCATAGCAATAAAAATTCCACCCACCTTTAAAAATGGTAGAGCATACTCTGAAAGAGTTGATAAATTTGCAACTGCTCTTGAAATTACTAGATCAAATTTTTCTCTATTATCTTTTGCAAAATCTTCTGCTCTTACATGAATTGCTCTTGTATTTTCTAGACCTAGCTCTTCTATAACTTCATTCATAAATTTTACTTTTTTATTCACTGAATCAATCAAAGTTAAGTCAAAATCTTTTTCTATTCTTAAAGGAATTCCTGGAAAACCAGCCCCTGAACCAATATCTAAAACTTTCATTCCCTTATTAATATAATTTTTTATTGTAAGAGAATCTTCGAAGTGTTTGATTTTAATTTCTTCTGGATCATCAATGCTTGTTAGATTAAATTTTTTGTTTGTTTCAATCAACATCTCTTGATATTTAATAAATTTATCCATTCAACTCACCCGCTTTTAACCTAATTAATAAAACATTTATATCCGCAGGAGATACACCAGAAATTCTTGATGCTTGACCTATTGAATCCGGTTTTATTTTGTTTAATTTTTCTGCTGATTCTTTTTTAAGTCCATTTATTTTGCTGTAGTCTAAATCGTGGTCTAATTTTTTATTTTCAAGTTTTTTGAATTTTCCTATATCTGCCATTTGTTTTTTGATATAACCTTGGTATTTAATTTCTGTTTGAACTTGAATTTGTTGGAATTTTGGAAGATATGGCCTATCTGGGTCCAAAATTTCAAGTTTTTTATAGGTTAATTCTGGTCTTTTTATTAAGTCATACAAAGTATAGCCTGTTTTTAGTGGACTAGATCCAATTTTTTCCAAAATTTCATTATTTTCCTTGTTTGGACTAATCATTATAGTTTTTAGTCTATCTATTTCTTTGTCGATATTTTCTCTTTTTCTTAACATTTTTTCATAACGTTCGTCTGATACTAAGCCAATTTCATGACCTTTTTCTGTTAATCTAAAATCGGCATTGTCTTGTCTCATGGTTAATCTATATTCACACCTTGAAGTCATCATTCTGTAAGGTTCATTTGTTCCCTTAGTAACCAAGTCATCTATCAAAACTCCAATATAAGCATCTGACCTATCTAAAATGAAGGGATTTTCTCCCCTTAATTTTAAAGCTGCATTAATTCCTGCAATAAGTCCTTGTCCTGCTGCCTCTTCGTATCCACTAGAGCCATTAATTTGTCCAGCAAAAAATAGATTTTCAATATTTTTTGATTCCAAGCTTCTTTTTAAATTTGTGGAATCCAAACAATCGTATTCAATTCCATAGGCAGGCCTAATGATTTTACAATTTTCTAAGCCTTCTATTGTTTTATAAAACTCTTTTTGAACTTCTTGAGGTAAAGTTGATGAGACTCCTTGGATATACATTTCATCTGTTGATAAACTTTCTGGTTCTATAAAAACTTGGTGGATGTCCCTATCTGGAAATCTTACCATCTTATCTTCAATTGATGGACAATATCTTGGTCCGATTCCTTTAACAAGTCCCCCATACATAGGAGATCTTTCCAAATTTTCCATAATTATTTCTTTGGTTTTTTCAGTTGTATAGGTCAAATAGCACGCTTCTTGTTTTTTATCTGAAAAATCTTTTTCTTCATTTAAGA
>OKWK01000757.1_pt1 | contig 8968 bp, 7 predicted proteins | sample 1607181 | NCBI WGS metagenome assembly OKWK01 (sample SAMN07501053, study PRJEB24779) | human gut metagenome | isolation source: stool | host: human infant | place: USA: Pittsburgh, PA
GACTTGATGTTTATTCTCTTGCAAGAATTTCCCACATGGACGGAAAAGAAATAGATTTTATTGACTAATATAAAGATGGCCTTGCCATCTTTTATTTTTTTATATTTTTTCACAAAAAAAGATTTCACTTTTTATTTAGTGAAATCTTTTTTATTTTATGAATTTATTATTACTTCTACTTGTTCAAGCAAAACATTTTTATTATGAGATGTGGTTGATGAGTAGGCAAATATCAATCCCTCATCATCAATATTTAATGTCTTCATTATTTCTTTTATGTGTTTTTTTAAATGTGTTTTAGGAATTTTATCGTATTTTGTTGCTATAACAAATCCTGTAAAGCCAGAATCTATTATCCAATCATACATTTCTTTATCTTGTTTGGTTGGAGCATGTCTAATGTCTACCAAAAGAAAAACTTCTTTTAAATTTTCTCTTTGGTACAAATATTGGTGAATTAAATTATTCCATTTTTCTTTTTCTTTTTTTGAAACTTTGGCATAGCCGTAGCCAGGAAGGTCAACTAGCCTAAATTTATCGTTTATTTTATAAAAATTTATGGTTTTGGTCTTGCCTGGTTTTGATGAAGTTTTGGCAAGATTTTTTTTATCCAAAAATGAATTTATAAATGAAGATTTTCCTACATTACTTCTTCCTGCAAAGGCAATTTCTTCAAAATTATCATTTGGAAATTGGGAAGGAAATCCTGCAACTTGGTCCAAATTTACTGATTTTATTTTCATATTAAAGCTTCCTTTAAAACTTCTCCAACTTGAGATACTTTTATAAAGTTTATTTTTTCCCTAACTTCCTTGTCAATATCTTCAATGTCTTTTTCATTTTCTTTTGGAATAATTACATTTTTTATATCATAAGCGTAAGCTGCAAGGGCTTTTTCTTTAAGTCCTCCGATTGGCAAAACTTCTCCTGTAATTGTAACTTCTCCAGTCATTGCAAGGTCACTCCTTACTTTTTTTCCTGTAAGAGCTGAGGCAATGGCAGTTGTCATTGTAATTCCTGCAGATGGGCCGTCTTTTGGAGTTGCCCCTTCTGGAACATGGACATGGATATCTTTATTTTTATAAAAATCTGGATCGATTCCTAAATCTTTGGAATTTTTTCTCAAATATGAAATCGCAGCTTGAGCCGATTCTTTCATAACATCTCCAAGACTTCCTGTAAATAAATTTGCCCCTTTTCCATCCATTACATTTACTTCGATTGTTAAAATTGTTCCACCAACTTGGGTCCAAGCGAGTCCATTTGCAATTCCAACCTTATCTTCTTTAAGTCTTTGGTCTTCAAAAAATCTTTCCTTGCCAAGATATTTTTCGTAATTTCTCATAGAAACATTGACCTTCTCTTTTCCTTCAAGAATTTCTTTTACAGCACGCCTACATATTTTTGCAATATTTCTTTCAAGAGACCTTACTCCTGCTTCTCTTGTGTAGGATTTTATGATTTTTTCTATAACCTTATCTGAAATATTCAAATCATCTTTACAAAGACCATTGTTTTCCATTTCTTTTTTAATCAAATATCTTTTGGCAATTTCTTCCTTTTCTCTTTGAGTGTAGCCAGAAATTTCTATAATTTCAAGCCTATCAAAAAGGGCTGGAGGAATATTTGAAATGTCGTTTGCTGTTGTTATAAAAAATACTTCTGATAAATCAAAACCTATATCAAGATAACGGTCAATAAATTTATCATTTTGTTCAGGATCCAAAACTTCAAGCAAGGCTGATGAAGGATCTCCCCTAAAATCCGATCCCAATTTATCAATTTCATCTAGCAAAAATACTGGATTTTTTACTTTTATTCTTGAAATATTTGATAAAACTCTTCCAGCCATAGCTCCAACATAAGTTCTTCTGTGACCTCTTATTTCTGATTCATCAGTTACTCCACCAAGACGCATAGAAATAAATTTACGGTTTAAAGCACGCGCAATTGATTTTGCAATTGATGTTTTTCCAACTCCAGGAGGGCCTGAAAGACAAATTACAGCAGCTTGGTTGTCTCCTTTTTTCTTTCTTACAGCAATTGATTCTAAAATTCTCTCCTTAACTTCCATAAGTCCATAATGATCTTCATCCAAAACTTTTTTGGCATGAATTATATCCAAATTATCCTTTGATTTTTTTGACCAAGGAAGGGATAAGACAAAATCAAGATAGGAAGTAATAACCCCATAATCAGGGCTCATTTCAGGAATTAATTCAAGCCTATCGACACTTTTAAGAAGAGTTTCCTTGTCTTCCTTATTGATTTTTAATTTTTTGATTTTTTTTCTAAAGGCATCCGCCTCGTTTAAATCTTTTCCTGTAAGATCATTTAATTCATTTTTTACAGCGTCAAGTTTTTCCCTAAGATAATATTCTTTTTGTCCCTTGTTAATATTTTCTTGGACCTTGGCATCAATTTTTTTGGATAAGTCTTTTAACTCAATTTCTTTTTGAATTAATTTGTGAAGATTTATTAATTTTTCTTCAATATCAAGCTCTTTTAAAAGTGAATAATTTTCCTTTGGACTTAAAGGAAGATAATAGGTTATAAGATTTGCAAGTTTATCAATATTATCAATTTCAACTAGTGAGAAGGCAATTTCTGGTGGAATTGTGTTGTCAATAGAAACATATGACCTAAAGTCTTCTATCAACATTTTTTTCAAGGCTTCAATATTTTCATTACTTTCAAAATTTTCTTCATCAAAAATATATTCCTTTACATTAGCCTTAAAAAATCCATCTTCAATTTTTACATCCAAAACTTCCCCAACACATTTTGCCTCAATCAATACTCTTAATTCTCCGTTTTGTAGATTAAAAGTTTGTTTTATTTTGGCAACTGTTCCGTAGTCATATATATCTTCTTTTTTAGGATTATCTTCCAAAATATCTTTTTGATTAACCAAAAAAATTTCAGATTCATTTAATAAAGCATCTTCAACAGCTTTTTTTGAAACTGCTCTTTGGCAATCAAAATGGACAACTGTATCAGGAAAAGCCCACAAGCCCCTTACAGGGACCATTGGATATTCTTTTGTATCTATTTTATAGATAAAGCTCATTTTATCTCCTTGTGTTATAAAAAGGGAGCACTAAGTCTCCCCTTTTATTTGTATAATAATTTTTTCTTATCTTCTATAGCACCTTTTGATACAATAACTTCTTTTATATGATCTTTTGAAGGGATTTCAAACATTACATCCAAAAGCAAATCTTCTAAAATTGTCCTAAGACCTCTCGCACCTGTTTCTTGCTTGTAGGCTTTTTCGGCAATTTCTTTGACTGCTTCATCTTCAAAACTTAATTTTACTCCATCAAGTTCAAATAATTTTTGATATTGTTTTAATAGAGAATTTTTTGGCTCTTGTAAAATTCTTACAAGACTTTCCACATTCAAATCTTCTAGCGAAACAACTATTGGCACTCTTCCAATAAATTCTGGAATTAATCCATATTTCAAAAGATCTTCTGTAGTTACATCTGCCAAAGAAACTTCTTTATTTTCACTATCTTCTGAACCAAAACCAATTGATTTTTTGTTGGTTCTTTGTTTTATTATATCTTTAATTCCATCAAAGGCTCCGCCAACAATAAACAAAATATTTGTTGTATCAACTTGGATATATTCTTGGCTTGGATGTTTTCTTCCGCCTTGAGGAGGAACATTTGCAACAGTTCCTTCAATTAATTTTAAAAGTGCTTGTTGAACTCCTTCTCCACTAACATCACGAGTTATTGAAGGATTTTCACTTTTTCTAGTAATTTTATCTATTTCATCTATATAGATTATTCCTGTTTGGGCAAGTTCAATATCATAATCTGCAGCTTGAACTAATTTTAAAATAATATTTTCAACATCTTCCCCAACATAACCAGCCTCGGTCAAACTTGTAGCATCTGCAATTGCAAATGGAACATTTAATTTTTTGGCAAGAGTTTGGGCAAGAAGAGTTTTTCCAGAACCAGTTGGTCCTAGCATCAAAATATTTGATTTTTGAAGCTCAACCCCATCATCCTTATCATAGTTTGAATTTATTCTTTTGTAATGGTTATAAACTGAAACTGATAAAGTTTTTTTCGCCATATCTTGTTGGATTACATATTGGTCCAAATATTTTTTAATCTCGCTTGGTGTGGCAAGATCAACATCCATGTGGCTGTGTTCAACCAATTCTTCTCTTTCAATAATTGATGCACAAAGCTCAATACATTCATTACAAATGAAAGCATCTGGCCCTGCTATTAACCTATCAACTTCATCAGCACTTTTCCCACAAAAGGAACATCTATTTTCTTCAAATTCCATTTTACCCATACTTATTCTATTACCTTGTCTATTAAGCCATATTCTTTTGCTTCATAAGCGTCCATGGCAAAATCTCTGTCCGTATCTTTTTGAATTTTTTCAATACTTTGGCCAGTATTATCTGACAAAATTTTATTTAATCTTTTTTTGATTTTTAAAATTTGTTCAGCTTGGATTTGAATATCACTTGCTTGACCTTGGGCCCCACCTGATGGTTGGTGGATTAGGATATTTGAATTTGGAAGAGAAAATCTCTTTCCCTTTGCTCCAGATGAAAGTAAAACTGCTCCCATAGATGCAGCTTGTCCTATACAAATTGTAGATACATCTGGTTTTATATAATTCATTGTGTCATAGATTGCAAGTCCTGCTGTAACTACTCCACCTGGTGAATTTATATAAAATTGAATATCCTTGTTTGGATCTTGACTTTCCAAAAATAAGAGTTGAGCAATAATTATATCACTTACTCCATCTTCAACAGGACCTGTTAGAAAAATAATCCTGTCTTTTAATAATCTTGAGTAAATATCATAAGCACGCTCGCCCCTATTTGTTTGCTCTATTACTGTAGGAACTAAAAAGTTTTTTGCGTTCATAAAATCTCCTTATCTTTTCGGAGTTTATGATTACTAATCTTCTTTTTCGTCTTCTTTATTTTCTTCCTTAGCAGGAACTAATTTTACATTTTTTTCTAGAATTTCTACAGCTTTTCTTCTTTTAATATTTTCTATAACTGTATCTCTAGAAACATTCTTTTCGAAGATTTCTTTGAATTTTTCGTAATCGTCTACTCCATATTGCTTAGCAGCATCTTTTATTTCATTTTCTATTTCTTCATCACTTGCTTCAACATTTTCTTTTAAAGCAACTTCATCCATTACAAGATTTGCCTTAACTTTGTCTTCAGCAACAGCTCTATATTGATCTCTAATGGCAGACATGTCCATTTTTGTCATTTCAATATATTGTTGTAAAGAAATTCCCATTTGACGTAATCTTTGGTCAAGATTTTGCATTTCAAGATCAATTTCTTGGTTAACTAGTGGATCTGGAGCACTTACTTCAGATTTTTCTACTAGGGCTTTGATTGCTTCATTTTGAATTTGATTTTTTACAAATTTTTCTTTATCTTCTTTAAGATTTTTCTTTGTATCTTCTTTTAATTCTTCTAATGTTTCAAATTCAGAAATATCTTTTGCAAATTCATCGTCAATTTCTGGAAGTTCTTTTCTTGAAATTGAATTGATTTCTACTTCAAATTTTGCATCTTTTCCTTGGAATTCTTTTGCTTGGTAATCTTCAGGGAAAGTTACATTAACGTCAAATTTATCTCCAACTTTGTGGCCTTCAACTTGTTTTTCAAAATCGCCTACAAATGATTTTGATCCAAGAACTAAATCGTGATTTTCAGCTTTTCCGCCTTCAAATCTTTCTCCGTCAAGAAAACCATCAAAATCGATATTTACTGTATCTCCATCTTGAGCTTCGCCGTCTTCTACTGGAATAATTCTTGCATTTTCTTCTTGTTGGTGTTTAAGTTCGTGTTCTACATCTTCATCTGTAACTTCTGTTGGAATTTCTCTAACTTCAAGTTCAGAATAATCTCCAAGAGTTGGATGTGGTTTTGTTTCAACTTCCACCTTAAATACAACGTCTTTACCTTTTTCTATATCGTCAAAATCAACTGATGGTTGATCAATTACTTCAAGATTTAATTCTTCAATAGCCTTGTTATAAGGTTCTGGGAAAACTTCTTGGATTGCTTCATCATAAAATACTTCAGCTCCATACATTTTTTCAATTATTCTTTTTGGAACTTTTCCTTTTCTAAATCCGTCTACCCTATATCTAGACTTATTTTTTTTGTAAACATTATCTACTGCTTTTTGGAAATCTTCAGCAGCTACTGTTAGGTCAAATTTTGCTATATTATTTTCATGTGATTTTAATTCTGTCATCGTTTTGCCTCCTAAAACACTATATACTCATTAGTTTAATATACTACTTCTAATAATTTCTATCAAGATTATTGTATTTATTTTTAATATATTTGCTAATTTCATCTTTTTTATTTGCTAATTTTTCATCCATAACCAAATTATAAACTTCATTTAAGATTATACCAAGTTCTTTGCCCTCTTTAAATCCCAAATTTATCAAGTCGTGACCAGAAAAATCTATCTGGTCTTTTTTTCTTGGCGTATTTGAATTTAAAATTTCTTCTAAAATCATTTTTGCATTTGAAATATTTTCTGTATTATCGTGAACTGTTGATAAAACATCTGCAGTTTGAAGATCAAATAAATCATAAATATTTTCATCTCCAACTTTTCTCAAAAGCTTTCTTACAGATTTTTTTGTGTAGGTATTGGTATTATCCATGTGCCTTTCGACTAAAAGCGAAGTGTTTTCTATAAATTTTTTTGGATATTTTAGTTCTTTTAATCTTTTTTCAATTATTTCTTTTGAAATATCTTGGTGGCCAAAAAATCTTCCCTCGCCCTTTTCATCAAGAAAAAAACTTTGAACTTTTCCTGTATCGTGAAATAGAGCAGCCATCCTAGTTTTTAATTTTTTTGGACTTAAGTCTAAAACCTTCATACTATGGTCAAATAAATCTAAGTTGTGGTGGGATGAATGTTGGTCAAAGCCTATCATTTTTTTTATTTCCGGAAAAATATATGCCAAAAGATTTAATTCATTCAAAAGCCTAATTCCTCTTGACGGCTTATCTGAAAGTAGAATTTTATCAATCTCATCTCTAATTCTTTCTTTTGAAATTTCTTCTATGTGACCTGCCTTATTTTTTATGGCATCTTTTAGATTTTTTTCTATAGAAAAATCAAGAACAGTGGCAAACCTTACAGCCCTTAGGGCTCTTAGATAGTCTTCTTCTATTCTTTCGTAAGGATTGCCAACTGCCCTGATTATTTTTTGGGATAAATCTTTTCTTCCAGAAAATAAATCTATAATTTGACCATTTCTTTCAGCCATTGCATTTATGGTAAAATCTCTTCTTTTTAAATCTTCTTCAATTGTATTTGAAAAAGAAATTTCATCCGGATGCCTTTTGTCCTTATAAGATGATTCCGCCCTAAAAGTTGTGATTTCATATTCTTTGGACTTATAGATAACCTTAATAGTTCCAAATTTTTTCCCTATATCTATTAATTTTAAATCAGAAAAAATTCTAATTATATCACTAGGCCTTGCCCTTGTTGTAAGGTCAATATCATGGATTTTTTTTCCCAAAAGTTTATCTCTTAAGGCTCCTCCAACCAGATAAGTTTCAAACCCCTCATCTTCTAGCCTTTTTACTAAATCTTTGTAGGACATTAATTTTTCTTTCCTAATTTTATATAAACATTTGCAAAAGAGTCAGTTTCGCTTAGTTCAACAGATTCTGGAATATTCAACTCTACACTTTGTTCAAATAAATTATTTTTAAGGCTAGATAGGTCAATTTTTCTAGTTTTTATGCTATTAATTTTATCTAAAATATTTTTCTCGCCCTTAATAATTATCTTTTGAGGAGAAATTTTACTTTCTTCAATTTGCATATTTTTTGGTAGATTTTCATAATCAAGTTCTAGATTTACTTCCTTACTTTGTAAAACATCAAAGGCAATTGATACATCGTTTTTTGAAAGGTCGATATTTTCTACACTTTTTCCATTTTTATCAAGTACTTTTACTCCAATATCGTGAATTTTTCCATCAAGAAATTCATCATCATTAATACTTATGACAAGCTTATTTACCTTATCAACATTATTCCTAAGACCTGAAACAGTAATTCTTTTCGGATCTTGCTCGCTAACATTAATAATTTTTGATTCTTTTAATCTATCAGGAATTCTTACCTCTATAGGCAAGTCCTTTTTTACAATTTTTTCCACTTTAAAATTAAGGTTTGAAGGACTAACACTTTCGATTTTTATTCCAGAAGGGCCTTCAACTTTTACATTTAAAGTTTTTATTCCCTCAGTTGGAACTCCCAAGTCAACACTTGCAATTAAATCATCAGCTGTTAAAGATGCAAGATCTGATCTTGATCCTTCAACTTTTACATTTACACTTGAAACTTCATCTCTTCCAACCAAGGCATAGCCATCTTTTTGCATATCTTCTTGATTTTTAATGGTCAACGGAACATTTCTAACAGTTTTCGAAAGGGAAGGATTGGTTGAAGTCATTACAAAAGCCCACATAATAACTGCAACAAGAATTGACAAAGCAACTAATTTTCTATCATTTTTATTGTTCATCATCAACCCTCCTTTTAAAATTCAATTTATTTTCATTTTCTTTAAGCTCTTTAATAAGCCTATCCTTTAAAGATTCTTCATCAAAATATCTGTTGATGGTTCCATTACTTACAATTGAAATTGTTCCCGTTTCTTCACTTACAACAACCACAAGGCAATCACTTTTTTCGCTAATTCCAATAGCAGCCCTGTGACGAGTGCCAAGCTCTTTGGAAAGAGTATTATTTGTAGTTAAAGGCAAATAGCAAGCAGCAGCCTCAATCAAATCATCACGAATTATTACAGCTCCGTCGTGAAGAGGAGTGTTTGGAATAAAAATATTTATCAAAAGCTCACTAGAAATTTCTGATCTTAAAAGAGTCCCACTTTCAATAATATCATTA
>OKWK01000764.1_pt1 | contig 8876 bp, 6 predicted proteins | sample 1607181 | NCBI WGS metagenome assembly OKWK01 (sample SAMN07501053, study PRJEB24779) | human gut metagenome | isolation source: stool | host: human infant | place: USA: Pittsburgh, PA
GGCTCCGCGACCTGGACTCGAACCAGGGACCCAATGATTAACAGTCATTTGCTCTACCGACTGAGCTATCGCGGAACAGCGAGGCGTATGTTACTGATTAAAAAGGGGAAGTCAAGCCTCTCCCGATGACTTCCCCTTTTTCCCTACAGGACCTGGACGATGGCCTTGGTGATGGTCTCCAGGTTCGATTTGTTCAGCGCGGCGACGCAGATACGGCCGGTGCTGACGGCATAGATACCGAACTCGGTCTTCAGGCGCTCGACCTGGTCGGCGGTCAGGCCGGAATAGGAGAACATGCCACGCTGGCGACCGACGAAGCTGAAGTCGCGCTTGGCGCCGTGGGCTGCCAGTTGCTCGACCATCGCCAGGCGCATGTCGCGGATGCGGTCGCGCATCTCGCCCAGTTCCTGCTCCCAGAGGGCCCGCAGTTCCGAGCTGTTGAGCACGGAGGAGACGACGCTGGCGCCGTGGGTCGGTGGGTTCGAATAGTTGGTGCGGATCACCCGCTTCACCTGGGACAGCACGCGGGCCGATTCATCGCGGCTTTCGGTCACGATCGAGAGGGCGCCGACGCGTTCGCCATAGAGCGAGAAGGATTTGGAGAACGAGCTGGAAACGAAGAAGCTCAGGCCCGACTGGGCGAACAGGCGCACCGCGGCGGCGTCTTCCTCGATGCCGTTGCCGAAGCCCTGGTAGGCGATGTCGAGGAACGGCACGTGGCCCTTGGCCTTGAGCACGTCCAGCACCTGTTTCCAGTCGTCCAGCTCGAGATCGACGCGGGTCGGATTATGGCAGCAGGCGTGCAGGACCACGATCGAGCGGGCCGGCAGGGCATTCAGGTCTTCCAGCAGGCCGGCGCGGTTCACGCCATTGCTGGCGGCGTCGTAATAGCGGTAGTTCTGCACCGGGAAGCCGGCGGCTTCGAACAGTGCGCGGTGGTTTTCCCAGCTCGGGTCGCTGATGGCCACGGTGGCGTCGGGCAGCAGGCGCTTGAGGAAGTCGGCGCCGAGCTTGAGGGCGCCGGTGCCGCCGACGGCCTGGGTCGTGACCACGCGGCCGGCGGCCAGCAGCTCGGATTCGTTACCGAACAGCAGTTTCTGTACGCCCTGGTCGTAGGCGGCGATCCCTTCGATCGGCAGGTAGCCGCGCGGCGCGTGGGCCTCGATGCGGGCCTTCTCGGCAGCCTGCACGGCACGCAACAGCGGAATGCGCCCCTCCTCGTTGTAGTACACGCCCACGCCCAGGTTGATCTTGCCCGGACGGGTATCGGCGTTGAAGGCTTCGTTCAGGCCAAGGATGGGATCACGCGGTGCCATTTCGACGGCAGAAAACAGACTCATTTTGCGGCTGCTCGGAGTGTGAAGAGAGGAGGGCAACGCAACCCGTTATGCGGGGGCGCAAAGGGTTGCGCAAACGGGGGGTTATTATAGACACCCCTTGATGCATGCGGCGACATTTAGGTGCATGCTTTCAGCTATTTCTGACGCCGGATTTTCCTTGGCGTCACAGCTCCCTGCGAGGTTTTTCATGGATACGTTCCAACTCGACTCGCGCTTCAAGCCCGCCGGCGACCAGCCGGAAGCCATCCGGCAGATGGTCGAGGGGCTGGAGGCGGGGCTTTCGCACCAGACCCTGCTGGGGGTGACGGGCTCTGGCAAGACTTTCAGCATCGCCAACGTGATTGCCCAGGTGCAGCGCCCGACCCTGGTCCTGGCGCCGAACAAGACCCTGGCGGCCCAGCTCTACGGGGAGTTCAAGACGTTCTTCCCGCACAATTCCGTGGAGTACTTCGTTTCCTACTACGACTACTACCAGCCGGAGGCCTACGTACCGTCTTCCGATACCTATATCGAGAAGGACTCCTCGATCAACGACCATATCGAGCAGATGCGCCTGTCGGCGACCAAGGCGCTGCTCGAGCGTCCGGATGCGATCATCGTCGCCACCGTATCGTCCATCTACGGCCTCGGTGATCCCGCGTCCTACCTGAAGATGGTCCTGCACCTGGACCGCGGCGACCGCATCGACCAGCGCGAACTGTTACGGCGACTGACCAGCCTGCAGTACACCCGCAACGACATGGATTTCGCCCGTGCGACTTTCCGTGTGCGTGGCGATGTGATCGACATCTTCCCGGCCGAATCCGATCTCGAGGCGATTCGTGTCGAGTTGTTCGACGACGAGGTGGAAAGTCTCTCGGCCTTCGACCCGCTCACCGGCGAGGTGATCCGCAAGCTGCCGCGCTTCACCTTCTACCCCAAGAGCCACTACGTGACCCCGCGCGAGACGCTGCTGGAGGCGGTCGACCAGATCAAGGCCGAACTCAAGGAACGCCTGGACTACCTGCGCAACAACAACAAGCTGGTGGAAGCGCAGCGCCTGGAGCAGCGCACGCGTTTCGACCTGGAGATGATCCTCGAACTGGGCTACTGCAACGGCATCGAGAACTACTCGCGCTATCTTTCCGGGCGGGCCCCCGGCGAGCCGCCGCCGACGCTCTACGACTACCTGCCGGCCAACTCGCTGCTGGTTATCGACGAATCGCACGTCAGCGTTCCGCAGGTCGGCGCGATGTTCAAGGGCGACCGCTCGCGCAAGGAGACCCTGGTGGAATACGGTTTCCGCCTGCCTTCGGCGCTGGACAACCGGCCGCTGCGCTTCGAAGAGTGGGAGGCGGTGAGTCCGCAGACCATCTTCGTCTCCGCCACCCCGGGCCCCTACGAGGCGGAACATGCCGGGCGGATCATCGAGCAGGTGGTGCGTCCCACCGGGCTGGTCGATCCGGAGATCGAGGTACGCCCGGCGATGACCCAGGTGGATGACCTGCTCTCGCAGATCCGCCAGCGGGTGGCCAAGGACGAGCGGGTGCTGGTGACTACCCTGACCAAGCGCATGGCCGAAGACCTCACCGATTATCTCGGCGATCACGACGTGCGGGTGCGCTACCTGCACTCGGACATCGATACCGTCGAGCGAGTGGAGATCATCCGCGACCTGCGCGCCGGTGCGTTCGACGTGCTGGTGGGGATCAACCTGCTGCGCGAAGGCCTGGACATGCCCGAGGTGTCGCTGGTGGCGATCCTCGACGCGGACAAGGAAGGCTTCCTGCGCTCGGAGCGCTCGCTGATCCAGACCATCGGTCGTGCCGCGCGCAACCTGCACGGCAAGGCGATCCTCTACGCCGACAACGTCACCGGCTCGATGCAGCGTGCGATCGACGAGACCGAGCGGCGTCGGGCCAAGCAGATCGCCTTCAACGAAGCCCATGGCATCGTGCCCAAGGGGGTGCGCAAGGACATCAAGGACATTCTCGAAGGCGCCGTGGTGCCCGGCGCGCGCGGCAAGCGCAAGGGCGTGGCCAAGGTGGCGGAGGAGAGCGGGCGCTACGAGAACGAACTGCGCTCGCCGAGCGAGATCAGCAAGCGCATCCGCCAACTGGAGGAAAAGATGTACCAGTTGGCCCGCGACCTGGAGTTCGAGGCGGCGGCGCAACTGCGCGACGAGATCCAGACGCTGCGCGAGCGCCTGGTCAACGTCTGATCCTCAGTGAGCCCCGGCGTCGGCGCGGGTGCCGATGCCGGCCGGCAGCGAGCGGGTCAGCAGCACCGCGAGCATGCTCACTGCGAGCACCATGCCGATGACATGGAAAGCATCGTTGTAGGCCATGATCATCGCCTGCTGGTGGGTGATCTCGCTGAGTTTGCCCAGCGCCGCCTGCTGGCTGCCCAGTTGCGCGGCGAGTTGCGCGAGGCGTTCGTCGACCTGCGGGTTGGTCGGCACCAGGGCTTCGCGCAGATAGTCGAAGTACACCTTGGCGCGACTGTCGAGCAGGGTCGCGAGCAGGGCGATGCCGATGGCGCCGCCGAGGTTGCGCAGGATGTTGAACAGGCTCGAGGCCGAGCCGGCATCCTGTGGCTGCAGGTAGGCGGTGGCGATCAGCGAAATGGTCACCATGATCATCGGCTGGCCGAGGGCGCGCAGTAGCTGGATCTGGTTGAACTGCGGTCCGGCGAAGTCCGGGTTGAGCACCCCGGAGAAGAAGCTGGCAAGGCCGAACAGGCCGAAGCCGGCGGCGCAGAGCAGGCGCGGCGAGACCAGCTTCATCAACTTCGGGACCAGCGGGATCAGGAACAGCTGGGGAATGCCCATCCACATGATCACCTCGCCGATCTGCATGGCGTTGTAGCCCTGGATTTGTGCCAGGTACAGCGGCAGTACGTAGATCGAGCCGTACAGACCCATGCCCAGGCCGATGCTGGAAATGCTCGCGAGGCCGAAGTTGCGGTTGCGCAGGATGCCCAGGTCGATCAGCGGGTTCGGCCGCGACAGTTGCAGGATGACGAACAGGACCAGGCTGAACAGGGCGACGCTGCCGAGGCTGACGATCAGTTGCGACTCCAGCCAGTCCTTGCGGTGACCTTCCTCGAGGAAGACCTGCAGGCAGCCCAGGCCGATGCCGAGGGTGACGATGCCGGCGTAGTCGGTACTCTTCAGCAGTTCCCAGTGCGGCGCCTTTTTCTCCAGGCCGTAGAGCAGCCCGGCGATCATCAACAGGCCCGGCGGCACGTTGATATAGAAGATGTATTCCCAGCCGAAGTTTTCCGTCAGCCAGCCTCCCAGGGTCGGTCCGATGGAGGGCGCGAAGGTGGCGGTGATGGCGAACAGCGCCATGCCCTTCGGACGGTGGTGTTCCGGCAACTTGACCAGGGCCAGGGTGAACGCCAGCGGAATCAGCGCGCCGCCGGTGAAACCCTGCATGGCGCGGAACACGATCATGCTTTCCAGGTTCCAGGCGAACGAGCAGAGCAGCGAGGACACCAGGAAGCCCACCGAGATCATCACCGCCAGGCGCCGTGCCGAGAGCAGCTGCACCAGCCAGGCGGTCATCGGGATCATGATGATCTCCGCCACCAGATAGGAGGTGGAGATCCACGAGCCTTCCTCGAGGGTCGCCGCCAGCGCGCCCTGGATGTCCTTCAGTGAGGAGTTGGTGATCTGGATGTCGAGCACCGCCATGAATGCGCCGAGCATGGCGCTGAGCACCGCGATCCAGTCGCGCCGGGTCGGTTCGCCAAGCGGCCGGGCCAGCGCCTCAGCGGTCACGGAGCTCGACCTCGGCTTCGACGGACATGCCGGGGCGGATGCGGCCATGCAACGGGTTGTCGGCCTCGAACACGATCTTCACCGGGATGCGTTGCACCACCTTGGTGAAGTTTCCGGTGGCGTTGTCCGGTGGCAGCAGGCTGAACTGCGCGCCGGAAGCGGCGAACAGGCTATCGATGCGGCCGTCGATAGGCGTGTCGGGGAAGGCGTCGAAGGTCAGGCGCGCCTTCTGCCCGTCGCGCATGCGGCCGACCTGGGTCTCCTTGAAGTTGGCCTGGACCCAGATGTCTTCGTCCGGCACCAGCGACAGCAAATGGGTACCAACCTGCACGTACTGACCGTTGCGTGCGCTGCGCTGGCCGACCAGGCCGTTGATCGGCGAATGGATCAGGGTGCGTGACAGGTTGATTTCGGCTTGCGCCAGTTCGGTGCGGGCGCTGGCGATCTGCGCTTCCAGGCGCTTGATCTCGGCGCCCAGGGTGTCGCGCTGGACGCGTTGTGCCTCGAGGTCGGCGCGGGCCTTGGCCAGTTGCGAGCGGGCCACGTGGTTGTCGGCGGTGAGGGTGGTGACCCGTTCCTCGGAAACGTAGCCGGGCTTGCGCAGGGCTTCGGCGCGGTTCAGGTCGATCTGTGCGCGGCCGAGGGTTGCCTGGCTGGCGTTGACGTCGGCGGCGCTGGCGGCGATCAGGCTGCCCTGCTGCACCAGCTTGCTGCGCGCCTGGGCCAGTTCCGCCTCGCGGGTGGCCAGCGCGGCCTGGGCGCGCTCGACGGCGAGCTTGAAGTCGGCGTCTTCCAGGCGTACCAGTAGCTGCCCCTTGTCCACGTGCTGGTTGTCGCGCACCAGGACTTCCTCGACCCGCGCGCCCAACTGGCTGGCCACCCGCGTGATCTCGCCCTGGACGTAGGCGTTGTCGGTGCTTTCCACGTGGCGGCCGATGAACCACCAGTGGAGGAAGAAGGCCAGGGCGATCAGGCCGACGGCCACCAGGAAGACGGTCAGGCGACGTTTGAGTTGGGCGGGCATGGGTGGAGTGTTCCGTCGGCAAAATTCGGCCAATCTAGCAGTGTTCCGCCGGACGTTATAGGCGCTACACTTCGGACTCTTTGTTGCTTATAGGGAACAATAATGGGGCTTGATGATGCGCTGATCTTCACCCGCGTGGTGGAGTACCACAGCTTCACCCAGGCCGCGCAGAGCCTGGGCATGCAGAAGTCCACGGTGAGCCGGCGCATCGCCCTGCTGGAGGAGCGCCTGGGCGTGCGCCTGCTCAATCGCACCACCCGTAAGTTGCGCCTGACCGAAGTAGGGCAGGCCTACTACGAGCGCTGCCGGCAGATCATGCACGATTTCGCCGAGGCCGAGCAGGCGGTCATGCAGTTGCAACAGGCGCCGTCGGGATTGCTGCGGATCACCTCGCCGATAGAGTTCGGCCAGATGTTCCTCGCCAGCCTGCTGGGCGACTTCATGCGCCAGTACCCGCAGATCACCGCCGAGGTCGAGCTGGCCTCGCGCAGCGTCGATCCGCTGCAGGAGGGCGTCGACATCGTGATCATGGTCGGCCAGCCGGAGGATTCCACCCTGGTGGCCCGTCGCCTGCTCTCTACCAGCCGCTGGCTCTGCGCCAGCCCCGACTACCTGGCGGCGCACGGCACGCCGACATCGGTGGCCGAGCTTGCCGGGCATCGCGCGGTCCTTCTGTCCACCGACTCCCAGCGCTACTGGCCGCTTTCCGGAGACAGCCTGCCCTGCCAGCGGGTGCTGTCCTGCAACAACATCACCTTCGCCCGCGAGGCGGTGGTCGCCGGTGCCGGCATTGCCGCGCTACCGGCGCTGATCTGTGCGGAGAGCGTGCACAGCGGGCGTCTGGTGCGTTTGCTGGCGGACGTGCCGTTGCCGGTCGGCGAACTGTATGCGGTCTATCCTTCGCGGCGTTTCCAGGCGATGAAGGTCAAGGCCTTCCTCGATTTCCTGATCAGCCGCCTGCCGGCCGACACCGGTCGTTTACTGGAGCCGGAGGCGGCCCGCCTGATAACATCGCGCCCCTGAATTTCCGTTTTAACTTCCGCTTGGCAAGAGAGTCTCCATGACCACTGTTCGTACTCGCATCGCCCCGTCGCCGACGGGCGACCCGCACGTCGGTACCGCATACATCGCGCTGTTCAACCTGTGCTTCGCGCGTCAGCACGGCGGTCAGTTCATCCTGCGCATCGAGGACACCGACCAGCTGCGTTCGACGCGGGAGTCCGAGCAGCAGATCTACGACGCCCTGCGCTGGCTCGGCATCGAGTGGGACGAGGGCCCGGACGTCGGCGGCCCGCATGGCCCGTACCGGCAGAGCGAGCGCGGGCACATCTACAAGAGGTATTCGGACGAACTGGTCGAGAAGGGCCATGCCTTCACCTGCTTCTGCACGCCCGAGCGCCTCGATGCGGTTCGCGCCGAGCAGATGGCGCGCAAGGAAACCCCGCGCTACGACGGCCACTGCATGCACCTGCCGAAGGATGAGGTGCAGCGCCGCCTCGCCGCCGGCGAGTCCCATGTCACCCGCATGAAGGTGCCGACCGAGGGTGTCTGCGTGGTGCCGGACATGCTCCGCGGCGATGTCGAGATTCCGTGGGATCGCATGGACATGCAGGTGCTGATGAAGGCCGACGGCCTGCCCACCTACTTCCTCGCCAACGTGGTCGACGACCACCTGATGGGCATCACCCACGTCCTGCGCGGCGAAGAGTGGCTGCCGTCGGCGCCCAAGCTGATCAAGCTCTACGAGTATTTCGGCTGGGAGCAGCCGCAGCTGTGCTACATGCCGCTGCTGCGCAACCCGGACAAGAGCAAGCTGTCCAAGCGCAAGAACCCGACCTCTATCACCTTCTACGAACGCATGGGCTACCTGCCGCAGGCGCTGCTCAACTACCTTGGGCGGATGGGCTGGTCGATGCCGGACGAGCGCGAGAAATTCACCCTCGCCGAGATGATCGAGCATTTCGACCTGTCGCGCGTCTCCCTGGGCGGACCGATCTTCGACCTGGAGAAGCTCTCCTGGCTGAACGGGCAGTGGATCCGCGAGCAGTCCGTGGAGGAGTTCGCCCGTGAGGTGCAGAAGTGGGCGTTGAATCCCGAATACCTGATGAAGATCGCTCCGCACGTGCAGGGACGGGTGGAGAACTTCAGCCAGATCGCACCGCTGGCCGGATTCTTCTTCAGCGGCGGGGTGCCGCTGGACGCTTCGCTGTTCGAACACAAGAAGCTCGATCCGACCCAGGTCCGCCAGGTTCTGCAACTGGTGCTGTGGAAACTCGAATCCCTGCGCCAGTGGGAGAAGGAACGCATCACCGGCTGCATCCAGGCTGTCGCCGAACACCTCCAGCTCAAGCTGCGCGACGTGATGCCGCTGATGTTCCCGGCCATCACCGGGCATGCCAGCTCGGTTTCGGTGCTGGACGCCATGGAGATCCTTGGTGCCGACCTGTCGCGCTATCGCTTGCGCCAGGCCCTGGAGCTACTGGGCGGGGCGTCGAAAAAGGAAACCAAGGAGTGGGAGAAGATCCGCGACGCCATTCCCGGCTGACCGGCTTTCTTCCACAGTCGATGACGAGGCCCGCCCAGTTGCGGGCCTCGTTTTTTGGGGAGGGGAGGTAAGTGATTGTTCTTCCGGTAAAATTTTTTAGGTTTCGATGAAAAATAATGTTGACAGCCTCAAGCCTCGCCCTTAGTATGCGCCCCGTCTTCACGACGAACTCAACGAAGTGAAGCGATCCAGCGGTACTTTGGG